>JADMIO011096005.1_pt1 | contig 33714 bp, 24 predicted proteins | sample 8958161 | NCBI WGS metagenome assembly JADMIO01 (sample SAMN16585339, study PRJNA669376) | soil metagenome | isolation source: Crop rotation soil | place: USA: Cullars Rotation, Alabama | collected 2011 | reverse complement strand
CGCGACAACTTGTCCACGTGGAATTCTAAGCTTAGGATCCCAATGTGCTGGAAAGGGTTTTGCGAAAACGGACGTCTGCGATCGGCCGGTTGTGCCTGCGCTGGCGACCTCGTTCTGGACTTCAGTGTGCAATGTGGCCTACCTACCGTCGGCGATCAACGGCCGAGGAATCGATATTTGATGTGATGAACCGGTGCGTCAGAGATACGTCAGGCGGTAGCCGGGACACCCACCGTGACCGGCGTGCGAACGACGCGGTCGAACACGTTCGCCAGCAACCCTGCGAGGTGGTGGTACTCGTACCGTTTGACAACTTCAGGCTTCGATGGCGGCGGGGCCACGCCTGCAGCGTGGCGATCCAGTTGCGCAAGGATGGCGGTGGTCATCGCAGTGACGTCAGCCGGGTTGCATATTGTTGCCGTTCCAGATGCGGCAAGCAGGTCGCGGGCATCGCCCTCGGGGACCGCAGCGAGAATCGGTCGCCCTGACGCGACGTACTCGTACGTCTTGCCCGGTACGATCGTGGCTCGTACGCCTGCCGGCAGGTTGTGCATCGGCAAGAAGAGCAAATCGGCCGAGCGAAGTAACGCGATGGAGTCGGCATGATCGACGTAGCCCGGCATCTTGACGAAGGGATAGCGATCGCCGATGACCCGATCGACGGGGTTCAGTACTCCGGCGAGCAACACTTCGATCTTCGCGTCCGGACGCGTCTCGAGCGCCTTCTGCACGGCCTCGAGCAGGAACACATGTGAGCGGGTCAGAATGTCGACGCCGGGCTTCGCACCGCCGAGCAATCGAAGGAGGGGACCGCGCGATCGCAGCGCGAAGCCAAGCTCGGTATGCAAGTAGCCGGTATGGACGATCCGAAACGCGTCGTCATGCCGAGCCGGAAGCGGCCCATTAAGATCGTCGGCGTCAAAACCGTTCGGGATCGCCAGCACCGGCCGATTCGCCGCCTCGGGTAGCACGTCGAGGAGACGCCGAGCGGCTTCCGGCGTACTCATGATGATCGCATCGGCTGGCCTCAGCGCTTTGCGCATGCGGCCGAGCGCGATGCGGCGGTGAACCCGGGTCTGGTACACAAGCATTTCGTCCAGCGCCCATGGATCACCCAAGTCAGCCACATAGGGCACACCGAGGTCTTTCGCCACGCCCGCCGCTAACGTGCCTGATTCATATGGCTGCATCCACGAATAGACGACGTCTACATCGGGCACTGCCCGGGCGAGCGCGGCGGCCTCTCTCCGCCACCAGTGTGACCAGGGGCCCTCGAGAGCGAGCGCACGCTCAGCGCGCCCACGCCACCCGGCGCTCGGCAGCGGTTCTGGCGCCGTGATGCGCCGCACCTCACAGTTGACTTCCCCGGCAAGGGTTGCGTCCGCCGGCGTCCAGCGATCAGAGGTCGGTCCGGGGCCGGTGATCACAATGGGCTCGTACCCATACTCCGGAAGCGCGCGGGCAATCTTCAGCGGCCTCTGCGCGCCTGCGCCGCCGATCGGCGGGAAATGGTACGAAAGAATCAGGGCACGTTTCATGCCGCGGGCTCCGGACGTAAGACAGGGCGCGAATGGTTCTCGAACATAGGACCTACAAGGAAGAAGTGGCCGCGACCGCGAATGGCGAATGGCGGGTCAGCGTTCGGATCACACGGGCGGGGACACCCGCCGCGACAGAGAAGTCAGGCACATCCTGGCGGACAACCGAATTTGCGCCGATGACGGCGTTCCGACCGATTGTCACGCCTGGACACACCACCACGCCGTGCCCAATCCACGCCCCCTCACAGATACGAACCGGGGCGATGTTGTCGATGCCCTGGTCCATGATCGGATGCAGCGTCGATTCGAAGGCATGCGAGTGATCAGTGATATGGACGTGCCTCGCGATGATGACGTTCTGTTCGATGACGATCTGTTCGGCCGCGGAAATCGTGCAGAGTCCGGCGATTGATGTGCGGTCGCCGATACTAATCGCGGTGCTGCCGTCATTGCCCTCTCGCGTGAGCACTTGAATCCAGGATTGAGGTCCGATGAACACCTCGGAGCCTATCTCGATACGCGATTCGCCCCAGATCTTGATCGGCAGTTCCAGCAGGGTTCCGCTGCCGAGACGACGCATGGAGGTGCGCGCTCCGCTGGTAAACAGCTTGTCAGCGAAGAGCTTTACGCCGCGATAGAGCGAGAGAAACACCGTGATGGCCTTTCAAAAGTGACGCAAGGATTGTGAGTGACCGCGCGGGCCGATTGACACGTGGCGTCAGCGCACGGGCAGCTCTTCACGACCGGTTGTTCGCCCCGAGCGCACGAATGACCTGTCGCGCACTCGCCACGCCGACGTTGCTGTCGAGGTACATGGCTCTGATTTCTGACAGCCGTCGCCTGAGAAAGATCTGCATCCTTGTTCGAAACGTGCGCAGAGGTTCCTGCGGTTGCTCGCCTGCCGCGAAAAGCACGCGGTACTCACGACGACTCTGCGGCGGAACCGTACACTGGAACGTCGCCGATCCGGCGATCAAGGTATGCGACGTCTCATCGCCGTCGACGACAATGCGGTCGAGCCACTTGGGCGCAACGTCGGAACGTTCCACCATGAGCCGTGTACTGACGGCGTCGTCGTTGTGGAGCACTCCGCTGTTCGCAAAAATGCGGACGTGCACCGCATCGGTGTCATCCCGCCGGGACAGCGACGCTCGTTGGACCGCCGACTGCGGGCTAGTCCAGCGGACGTCCGGCACCACCTTCCGGATGCGTTCCACGAGCGACACGAGCGCATCGGCGTCTTTGAAGAGCTGATGATGTTCGCCGATCAGGAGCGGCTTGCCGAAAAAGCTCTGAAGTGCGATCTCGGCGTCCGAATAGTCGCGAACGTAACGCCGGAAGAACAGAGGAAATCCGCTGAACCTGGTGATCCCGGGCGCCAGCAGGTCCGCCAATGTCAGCGTATCGCTCTGGTCCTTTGGATAGCCGCCTGAATTGATCGCTGCGACCAAATTCCCGGTCCGCAGCGCCGCCATGGCGTGACTCGAGAAGCCGCCTTGTGGAAACACCATCACATCGTCGTGGCGAATCCCGGTGAGCGCGTGATGCATTTGCATCCGCGATCGCGCCATTGCGACCGCGTTACTCAGGAAACCGGCATCCCGCGACATGAATTCACCGGCCGTGTGATCGTTGCCATGGAAGCACAACGACAGGCGATCAGGCCGACTGCGAAACATCTCCGCCACGTCGCGCGAACTACGACGGTAGTTGTAAGGAATGAACGCGACGGTCATGTGGAAGTCATGCTCGTCGAGCAAGCGCAGCACGTCGCTGAACCGGATAAAGCCGAACCGCTTCCACAGCGTGGGATCGTCGATGATGAGATTGGCGGAACAGTCCCGCGGCCTCCAGCATCGATCCCCAAACATGAACCGAATGGCGATGGCTGGCACCGCCGCCCGCGAGAAGTACGATTCGAGACGAAGCTCCTCGAGTGGTGACGTGATATCCGCGATCTCGCCGCCGGCCAGGAAGACCACCGCGCCGCCCTCGGTGGTACGGCTCGACACGAGCATCGGCCTGTCGCTCGCTGAGACGAGCGTCTCAAGCGACGATGGGCCGGTGCGGAGGACGAGATCCGCTCGTCGCACAGGCCCGAACGTCAGCCCAGCAAGCGAACCAGTGAACGGTCGGCTCTCCCCGGGTATGACATAGCTGCCACCCTCGCTGGCATGTTCAACCCCGCCGATCGCTCCGTTCGAGAGTGCAGTCGCGAGCGCGGCCGACCACGGATCCGTTCCCAGTCCGTGCACCAGGAAAAACCGCCACCGCAGCCTCAATTGGTCGAGCAGCGCCTTCGCGTCGGTCGCCCCCGAGCGCCGAACGACGTCAGGATTCAGCACGAGGCAGGCGTTCGCATCCGCGGAGTGCGCGCCATCGCGCACTGTGCCGAACGGCACCTCAGAGCACTCAATGCCCGAGAATCGTGCGAGACGCGTCAGCCGCGCATCGGCTGCGGTGATCGTATCGATGAATGGAATGATTAACCGCGACGCTGGCATCTGACTACGCTGCGACGGCACTGTCTGCGAACGCACGGTGCCACAGTTCGAGCACCACCAAGCTGAACAGATCGGCGGACGATGCGCCGCCGTTTACCCGGGCGAGCGTTCGCTCGACACCCGCGCGATCGAAGTAGCCGCGTGACAGCGTTCTCGAGTCCGTCAGGACATCCTTGACGTAGTCACCGAGCTCGTTCTGCAGCCAGGATGCGTAAGGGACCGGGAACCCGGTCTTCTTCTTATCGAGAATTCGTGCGGGAACGAGGTCACGTAAGGATTGTTTGAGAATGAACTTCGTCGAAAAGCCGCGCACCTTGAAATTGGTCGGCAGCGAGGCCGCGAATTCGAGAACGCGGTGATCGAGCAGCGGCACGCGCAATTCGACGGAGTTCGCCATCGTGATCTTGTCAGCCTTGATCAAGAGATCGTCCGGCAGCCACGTCTTGGTATCGACGTAGAGCATCTTGCTCAAGGGATCGAGCCCTGACACGCGATTGAACAACGGCTCGAATTCCGCGATGACATCTGGGCGCCCCACCCGGTTCACGAACTCGTCGCTGAACGGCAACGCACCGGCGGCCACTTGCGCGGTTGCCCGCCGGCTGAAGTACCTGTGCGCAAGAGGAACCGTCAACCCGGACGCGACAGTTGTCAGTCCGGAATCCGCCGTCGCCGATGCCAACTGTCCCAGGACCCATCCCGACGCTGCGACTCCGACTGCCGGAATTGACTGTTTGAATCGCTCGAGCCACAGTGTCGCCCGGTAATTGCTGTAGCCGGCGAACGCCTCGTCGCCACCTTCTCCAGACAACAGGACTTTCACGTGCTGAGCGGCAAGCTTCGAGACGTAATAGAGGGCTACCGCCGGTGGTTCACAAACGGGCTCCTCCATGTGCCAGACGTAATCAGGCAGGAATCCCGCGAACTGCTCCGGCGAAATTGTCGTCTCGAAATGACGGGTGCCGTACCGGCGGGCGATCTCTCCAGCATCTCGACGCTCGTCCACGAATCCCGGCCGATCAAAGCCGATGGTGAACGTATGTAGCGGATCTGCAGACGCGGCACTGGCCAGCGCCAGCATGCCGGCAGAGTCCACGCCGCCACTGAGCAGCACACCGACGGGCACGTCGCTGATTAGGTGATCGCGTACGGTCTCGGCAAGCAGCGCTTTCAATTCGTCTGTCGCCGCGTCGATACCCTGGTCCGCGCGCAGTTCGTTGAATTCGAGATCCCAGTAACGTGTGGTCGCAATCTGACCGTTCTCGACCGTCATGTAATGCCCCGGCAACAGCCGTTTGACGCTGCGGAGAAGCGTCTTGTAGCCAGGCATGTACTTGAGGGCCAGGAACAGTGGGACGCCATTCACGTCGACGTCCCGCGATACCGCCGGGTCCGCGAGCAGCGCTTTGATCTCCGAGCCAAACACGACGCCATCGTGTGTCTGTGCGTAATACAAGGGCTTGATGCCGACCCGATCGCGAGCCAGCAGCAGACGCTGCCGGGCGACGTCCCACAGGGCAAAAGCAAACATGCCCCGCAGCTTTTCAACGCAGGCGTCGCCATACTGCTCGTACGCGTGCACGATGACTTCGGTGTCACTCGTCGTTCGAAAAACGTGTCCGTGGGTTTCGAGCTGATGGCGCAGTTCCTTGAAATTGTAAATTTCGCCATTGAACACGACGACGACCCGGCCATCTTCGTTCCAGAGCGGCTGTTCACCGGTCACCAGGTCGATGATCGAAAGCCTGGTGTGACCGAGGCCGACGTTCCCGCGCACATAGCTGCCGTTCCCATCGGGGCCGCGATGTCGCAGCGACGCCATCATCTTTGGAACGAGCGAGGCGTCGACGCGACGCTCGCGTTCCATCATGACCTTGCCGCAAATACCACACATAGAAAGGAAGTCTCCGTCAGCGGTTTCGGTGGACGGCCGGAAGCATCGCGTCGCCAGCGCCGACACTCCACTTGAGAATCGCCATCCATTTCGCACATCCCGCCCGCATGTGGCTGGAACCGTCTCGGGGAGCACGCACGAGTGTGCCGACGGCGAGAAGCCCAACACGGATTGCAGCGACCACGCCTATTGCCGCCCTGAATCGCCACGCGTACGTGCGGCCGCGGAACTTCTCGAGGAACATGTACTTCGCGTGCTGCTGGACGACCGCAGACCATCCGCTGACCGGCCGCTGCCGGCTGCTGCCTCCGCCGTGATGAACGATGACCGCCGACGGCGTGAAGAAGGTTCCCCACCCGGCAAGTGCGGCTTTGAAGCAGAGGTCCACGTCCTCGGCATACATGAAGTATTCAGAACTGAACCCTCCGATGCGCTCGAAGACGACACGACGAATCAAGAGGCACGCGCCAGAGACGCCCTGAACGGCCACCGGTGGCCCGTCTTCCACGAACATCGGGTCGAGGCGCCAGAGACGGCATTCAGGTCGTGTCCTCTGAAGCCAATCAGTGCCCAACATCTGGTTCAGGATCGTCGGAAACGGCTGGATTGCACTCAGTTGCAGCGTCCCGTCTGAGTTCAGCAACTTGCAGCCCAGAATGCCGGCCGTCGGCAATCCCTCAAGCGTCTCGATCATCCGCGTCAGGGCACCATCGCTGACGAGCGTATCCGGGTTGAGAAACAGAACGTATTCGCCGCAGCTCTGCACGAAGCCGAGATTGTTCGCGCGTCCAAACCCGATGTTCTCCGCGCTCCGGATGAAGCGAACCGTTGGGAATTCCGCACTCAACGCGTCTATCCCGTTGCCGGGAGACGCGCTGTCCACAACGATCACTTCGCAATCGATCCCGGCAGCGCCCCGGAACACGGTTGGGAGACACTCGCGCAGATAGCGTTCGGAATTCCAGTTGACGATGATGACTGATAGTTTCGGCACAGGACGTCTCGTGGACCGTAGCGCGTTCAGAATGCGGATCTCGTGCGAGCGATCGCAGGACGCGCGGGACGGTAGACGAATGGAGGGAGACCCGTCGCTGGCTCGCGATGACGCTTGTCGACGGGCGCAGTGGAGGCGACCGGCTGCTCGAGAGCCAGGGCAGCAATAGCGCTCAGGAACGCAGCCCAGAGCACCTGGGTTTGATCAAAGTACGAGATCCCGAAATAGGCGACCGCGTGCGCCAGCAAAGCGACCGTCAGCGTCCACGCGCGCCACTCGCCGTCTCGATCGCCCGCCGCGACGGCCGCCGCTCGCAGCTGGCTGAGTGACACAAAGCCTCGACGAATAATGGTTATGAACAACACGAAGCTGATCAGACCGCCCGTGATGCAGCACGCCACATAGTGGTTCGCCAGGTCCCACATGTCGATGCCCCACAACCCGTTGTTCTTCGTGCCTAGCAACCACCATTCACTGAAATGCTTGACGCTCTGATCGATAAGTTGATAGCGATGGTACCCGGAGCCGCCTCCAATAAACCTCACCCTGAACAGGAGTGACCAGACAGGATCCTTCATCACCATGTGAAGCGAGACGAGAGTGCCGATGACCGTCCACTTGATGATGTACGTGCAGCGGCGCATCGGCCACGCCATAAAGCCAGCCACCGCCGCAATGAGCGTCAATGCCGGACCGCTCGAACTTGACGTCAGGACCATCAGACACGTGGCGGCAGTTGCCGCGAAGGCCGTCGGGAATGACCATGTGTCGCGGACGACGAGGTAACCGAAGAAGATCGGAAATAGTGTTGCGGCGAATGTGCCCGCAAGAACCGCATGACCAAAGCTCGCGACGGCCCGGACTTTTCCATCACGCACCAGTGACACCGGATCGTTGCCCAACAGGAAGAACAGGTTGTGATCCGTAACGAACTCGTACGCCATGAACACGGCGAATACCGCGCAAAGGGCGGCGAGCGCCTTCAACATCCGATCGATGTCCGCGCGATCGCGTATGAGGCACCGAAACAGCAGGTACCCGCCAACATCGTCGACAAAGTAGCCCAAGCGGTTCACGAGCGCAGCAACACTCAGCCACAGCAGCGTGAACGTCACGGCCTTCGCGACACCGTAGAAGAACACCACCCGATCAAGAGGATGTGACCACCACTGGATTCCTCCTGCTTCACCTCTGACCAATACACGGCCCAGGCCCAGCAGGATCAGCAGCCGATACGTCGTCAGGTTGACGCCGGCAAGCACCAGTCTTTGGGACATCGGGATTAAGAAGACGGCGATGAGCAACGCGACAATCGCCCCCCGCTTGGGCAGCGTGAGCAGCAGGATGCCGCCGAGCAGCAGCACCACCAGCCCCAGGATGGTGAAGGACGTTCCACCACCTGCGCCGAGTATGACGGTCTGACGAATCAAGGTCGGGGAATGCTTGCGGGAACGAAGAGATTAATCGCGGCGCGTGCGATTGTTGGCGGGCGCACGCACCGCGAGGCAGCGTCCGAGCTGCGTGGGACGTCAGCTACGACGACGGAACGATTCTGAGATTACTCGGTGCCGAAGGCACGCCCGCTGTCACGCGTTCGTAGGCTCCCCTATCGGGACTGCCATCGCGCGGATTACCGTCGCGATCATTCGTCACGCCAAGCCCAGTCACGCCAGAGTTGATCGCAGGGCTTCCAGCCTGGAGGTGAAAATCTCCATTCGCGGTGCTCACGACTGCGGCGGTGCTGGTGGTGCTGTTGCTCGACTGCGTCAGGGTGCAACGTGTTCCCTGGCTGAACGTACCGTCGAGAATGTTGTTCGTCGCGGTCACGGTTGCCGTGACCGTCGAATCAGACCGACCGCAACCGAATGCCGCGTTCCACGTTGTGTTGTGGTAGAAGCGCACGTTGAGGGTGCTCCCGAACCCACCGCCGCCGACGCCACCACCGTTCAACCGGCTGTACGCGAAGACGTTGTTCGTCACCGTCCAGTTCTGCATGAGCGACGAGTCAGATGTGTTGTTCGACGTGATGATCATCTCGTCGAAGTTCATGCACGTATTGCGATCGATGGTGATGTTCCGCGCATAACGAAACGTTTCGTTACTCTGTCCGAGGTTGAAGACCTGGAAGCAGTCAGAGTGTGCGCCCGGCTGGTCGGTGTAGACGTTCCCGTGGAAGTAGTTGTTGCGATAAAGATGCGTATCGCCGTAGGGATATACGTGGTCGTCGTCGCCGGTCGAAGCGGACATGCGATTACATTCGTTATCCGTGACGGTGACGTTGTTCGCCAAGAATTCCATGCACATTCCAAACAACGTCGCGTACGAACGTGTGATGGTGATGTGGTGCGGCATCGCTGCCTGCGAGGTAATCACCCCAAGATCTCCAAACGTGAACGCCGTGCCGCCATTCGCACCGGTGAGGTTCATATCGCTCACCGTGATGTTGTTGACGTTCTGATCGGCGTTGAAGTTGAGGGCGCCGCCGGTACCCTTGAAGCAGGTAAATGTGACGTAGCTCACGCCAGACGCAAAATCGACCCTGCTCGTCAGCGTGACGCCAGGATTCGGACGTTCCCCGCGCGAGTTGATGTCGCTGATCGCGGTCGCCGGGCAGGAGGTCGAGTAGCCGCGAACCGTAATCGGGCCGGCACTCGCGTTGCCGGACTTGGTCCACGTCACCCCGGCATAGCTGCCATTCGCGACTTCCACGACATCGCCCGGCAGGATGTTCTTCGACATCACGCCGGCTAACGTCTGACACGGTGAGCCGCTGGAGGTGCACGCGTTGGCATTGTTGCCCGTCGTCGCCACGTACCACGTACTGGCTTCGGCGCGAGCGGCGAACACGAGCGGCACGCTGAGGACCGCAATGAACTTGATTGCGCTGACGACGTTTCGTGTGAGCATGGCTACCGTCTGTTACGCCAAATCCATGCCATCAAGCACGGCAATTTGCTTGGGAAAACACCGATCAGGAACCCTTCGCTTTACTGCGCAACAAGTCATATCTACACACCGTGAAGCGGGGACGCATGGACGCGGGTGGTCGTTTGCCTAGATCCGACTCGGGGACAGTGGTGTGCCTGTCTTTACGATTTCGTGCTCGCGCCGATTCGAGCCATTGACCGAGGTCGCCCGTGGCCTCGACCGGAGGAGCTCTTCGTATACCGCGAACAACCGCTGCCCTGCTGCGCTCCACGTAATCTGGTCCGCCGTGGCGAGCGACTCCTGGCGTAAGCGTTTCAGCAGGTTCCGATCGCGGTAGAGGAGCGATATGTGCTCCGTCAGGGTGTGGACGTCCGCGACCGCGTGCACAAGGCCAGTCTTTAAATGCTCGACCACCGCGCCGGCGGCCTCCGACACGAGAGGCACACATCCGCTCCCGCGCCCCTCGGACGTGACCAGCGCACTCCCCTCCTCGATGGTCGGCAGCACGAGCACATCGCTGCCCCTCATCAAATCCGCGACATCTGTCCGATGTCCGAGAGCGACTACGCTCGGGTCCGCCAGCATCGAGGCCAACTTTTCCCGGTACCCGGGCACGAACTCGCCCGCGATGAGGAAGCGTCCGTCGCGGTGGGCGGGCGAACGAAGCCAAGCCTCCAGCGCGAAGTGCAGACCCTTTCGTGGCGCACAACCACCGACGAACAGCATCGTGAACGGACGCTCAACGCTCTGCGACTCCGCTGTTGGACGGTAGACGTTGTGATCGAATCCGTACATGTGCCGCATCAGTCGATCGGGCGGAAAGCCGTTGTCGAGGAACGTCCGCAGCACGAAGTCCGACGGGCATAGGAGCCGGTCGGCTAACTGATACTCTTCTTCTTCTATCTGCAGTACGCGCTCGTTGTACGCGTGTTCGTGGCTCGCCGGAAGCTCGACACCCAGTCGCGCGCACTCGTCCTTCACCACCTGATACGCAAACCGTGTGTGAGCATTCGGACGCTCCATGACGGTTGGAATGCCAAGCCGGGCCGCCACCTTGAGTGTTCGGAGACCTCCCAGCGGCCATACGTGAACAAGATCGATGCTGTCCGCCAGCCGGGGCAAACGCTTCGCAACGATGTAGTCATGCAGCGCGCAGGCGCGAATCGTTCCGAGCGTTCGATACGGAATACGCAGCTTTCCCCAGGACAATGTCGGACGGACCGAGACGCTGCTCGGCAATGGTCGCTGCAACACGCCAGGAAAACAAATGACCTCGGCGCCTGCGGCGGCGAGGCCGTCGACCTGTTGCCATGCGGTATGGCAAATGCGGCCGGCGCCAAGTTTGTGGGGAAAGCTGTAGAGAATTCTCATCGGTGATCTCAATAGCCGTAGATGCTCTGCTGGCCAAGCAGTCGTCTCCGCTGCTGCGCACGCAGATACCGAATGACCGGGGCCTCGGGCAGCTGCGGTACTCGCCGCAAATACCCCGAGCAGAAGCCAGCGCCAAGTGCAAGGGCGGGGATCAGCGGCGGATTGCTGAATACGCGCTTCACGCACTTCGCAAACATGAACAGCGGGTCGTAACCGGAGATGTAGCACCCGCGTCCGTTCTTGAACCAGTTACGCCATGCGCCGTCTGCGCTGCCTGTGCCCTTGTGCTGAATCACCTGATATTCGGGAAGGGTTCTGGTGCTCCAGCCGTGCATGTTGGCTTTGACTTCGTCGATCGTGTCCCAGCCCGGCGCCTGAATGAGGGGGCTGATCGCCTCCCAGCACTCCCGGCGATAGATCTTGGTGGCTCCGCGAACGTGAAACGGCGGATCGCCAGCCGTTTCCACATGCGGCTCGCCATTCTCGACGACGCACACGGTGCCGCCGGCGATCCCCAGCGTCTGGTCCGCTGCAAACGCCTTCAGACAGTCGGCGAAGTACCCGGGGCCGAACGACAAATCGCCATCGAGCTTCACCAGGAAGTCCCACCGGATCCCCTCGAGGAGCGGGTATCCATCGTAGAACGCCTCGACAACGCCGCCCCCTGCGCGCCGGGCACCCCGATCGCGCCGGTGCACGACGCGGATCCACGAATGCTGACGAGCAGCGGCATCGATAATCTGCGGCGTTTGATCGCTGGACCCGTCGTCGACGATGACCCACCGCGACGGTCGGAGGGTCTGGGCGACCATTGACGAAATTGTTTGATCGATCCGTTTCGCTTCATTCCGGACCGGTGTGATGACGACGTAGCTCAATACGGTGCTCATAACGAAGCGCCAGCCTCGGACAGCTGCCTGTCGAGAGACAGCGTGTCGATCACGCGTTGGTAGTCGGTCACGCGCACCTGCCAGCTATTGCGGCTGGCGAATTCGCGCGCGGCTGTGATGCGGGCCTGTTGCGCCGACAGATGTTCGTACTCGTCGACCAGCGCGAGCGCCAGGTCGTCTTCCTGGGCAGACGGAAAGAACCGCACAACCGAATCGTCGAAATAGTGCGCGTCAATCTGGGTTCTTGACACGACCACCGGGACACCGCAGGCCATGAACTCCAGAATCTTCGTGCTGAACGCTTCGTTGCCGAAGCCGTCCGCACGCTTTGGAACGACGCCAAGATCGGCCGACGCCATGATTCCAGCGATCTGGTCAAGCGGAACGCGCGGCATCAGCTTGACTCGATCTGCAAGACCCATCTGTTCGATCAACTCGGCGAGCGCTGGCCGCGCCGGACCTTCACCATAGATGTGGAATTCCGCGCGCGGCATGCGCGGCGCTGCGAGCGCGAACGCCCTGATCGCCACGTCAAGGCCCTGGTGCTGATTCAGCGTCCCTGGATAGAGAATCACGAACCGGTCGTCCCGCCGCGAGGCCGCATCAGCGCGCGGCTTGAACAGACGGAGATCCGGGTAGTTCAGAATGGTCGTGCATTTCTCGCGCGGGACGGTGCGTCGGATCAACTTCTCGTGCCACAGGTGATTCGCGACGATGACGTGATCCGCAAAGGCACAGGACAGCCGCTCCGCCACGAGCAGCGCGCGGAATGTGGACGACTGCTCGGCCGTCGCAAACTTCCCTGCATACAATTCCGGGACGATGTCATGGATATCGAGGATGACCCGGGCGCCAGTCAGCTTTGGAAATAAGGCCGCGAACACCAGAAAATCCGGGACGTTATGAACGTGCACGATGTCGTACCGGCGCCGGATCGAGAGAAGCGACAGCAGAGCGGCTGACTGAACGAGGAAGCAGATGAGTTTTGCGAGATACGCGAAGGCGTGCTTTTCGGTAACGGAGCGACGCTGGACGCGATACAGGCGAACGCCCCGAAGGGCGCCGACCCATTCCTGACTTGGCCTGCGAAGCGCGATGACGCTGACGTCATGACCGCGCTCCGCAAGCGCTTCGGCATAACGGATCACGCGATTGTCGTTCTCGTAGAACGTATACGCGACGTGACAGATCCGTAGACGCCTTGAGGGAGTCATGCTACTGCGCTACTCCGCTGCCGGTCAGGGTCACTTGCTGAAGAGCGGCGACGACCCGACGCTGGGCGTCGGCCGCAAGCCCGGGGAACATCGGCAGCGACAGGACCTCGTCGCATGCCTTTTCGGCAACCGGGAAATCTCCTCGCGCAAACCCGAGACGCGCGTACGCGGGAGAGAGATGCAGTGCCACCGGGTAGTGAATGCCGGTTGACACACCCACCGCATTCAGCGCGTTCATCACGGCTTCACGTCCCGTGACGCGTACGACATAGAGGTGGTACACCGGCCGCGACCAGGAGGGCACGTACGGCGCGGCCAACCCAGAACCGGCTTCAGCCGCGAGAAGTTCGCCGTAGGTCGCGGCGCTCTGACGACGCTGATCGTTCCACTTCGCAAGATGCCGCAGCTTGACGCTGAGGAAGCCGGCCTGAATCGACGCGAGACGGCCATTGTAGCCCTCGAAGTCATGGAAGTACTTCTTCGACTGGCCGTGCTCGCGAAGCATCTTGATCTTGCGCGCAATCTGCTCGTCGTTGGTCGTCACGGCGCCGCCTTCGCCGCACGCACCGAGATTCTTTCCGGGATAGAAGCTGAAGGCGGCCGCGGTGCCCATCGAGCCCGCCTTCCGCCAGCGCTGTTCGCGCTCCGAGAAATACTCCGCACCGTGCGCCTGGCAGGCGTCCTCGATGACGATCAGTTTGTATTCACGGGCGAGGTCGAGAATCGGATCCATGTCGGCCATCTGCCCGTACAGGTGCACTGGCACGATTGCGGTAACCGGCTTGCCAGTCGCCTTGCTGATCGGACGTCCGTTCTTGTCCCTCACACACTTCGTCTCGAGATACGTCCGCAGCTTCGCAGGGTCGAGCGTATATGTCCGCTCGTCCACGTCCACGAAATCGGGACGCGCCCCCGCCTGTGAGATGGCCTCGGTCGTCGCGATGAACGTGTTCGGAACCGTAATGACGATGTCACCTGGCTGAACGCCGGCCGCGATGAAGGCGAAGCGCAGCGCGTCGGTGCCGCTGTTCACGGCAACGCACTGACTCGTTTCGCAGAACGCCGCGAATTCCTTTTCGAAGCCGTCGACCATCGCGCCGCCGACGAAACCAGCCGTCTTCAGCGCTTTCCGAAACACCGCGACAAGCTCTTCCTCGAGCTCGACGTGCGGCGTGACCAGATCCAGGAACGGAACGTTGTTTACAGACAAACCGCTTTCCCCCTCTCCTTCAGCGACGTCTCCGCCGCCTCGAGCAGACGAACGACACGCAGACCCGCCGCGCCGTCGTTCATCGGCGTCTTGTTGTTCTGGATGCAATCGACGAAGTACCCCAGTTCGGCCTTCAACGCTTCGGTCGGATCGACCTTCGGCGCCCAGACGTCTCCCGAGCGATAGCTGACGAGCAGGTCATGGAGGCTCTGGCCGTTGGTCACGTCCACGCCCTTGTCGTAGACGCGAATCTTCTCGTCCGGTTCGAGGTCGTTCCAGACCAGCATCTTGTCCTTGCCGCCAATCAGCGTCGTGCGGACCTTCACCGGCGACAGCCAGTTGACGTTGATGTGTGCGATGAGATTGCCCGGGAAGTAGACCGTGATGAACGCCATGTCGGCGAGATCGTTGAAGTGCTTGCCGCCGGTGGCGACAACAGCTTCGGGCGTGGACTGCAGCACGTGGTCCATGATCGACAGATCGTGCGGTGCAAGATCCCAAACGACGCTGACGTCATGCTGAAACAGCCCGAGGTTCACGCGGGTCGAGTCGAAGTAATACAGCGAGCCAAGAGCGCCCTTGTCCACCAGTTCACGAATCTTCTTCACCGCACCGCCGAAGAGGAACGTGTGATCGACCATGATCTTCAGGTTCTTCCTGTCGGCGAGTTCGATCAGCTGTTCCGCCTGCTGCGCGGTCGACGTGAAGGGCTTCTCGACGAAGACGTGCTTGCCGTGCTCGAGTGCGGCCTTGGCCAGCTCGAAATGGGTCCACACAGGCGTAACGACGGCAACGGCATCGATGTCGGGGGAACGCAGCACCTCATTGAAATCCGCGGTGGCCAGCGCACCCGGATAGGCGCGCGAGACGCGCTTGAGCGCGTTCGGGTTCTTGTCGCAGACCGCGGCGAGCTCGCAGCTCTCCAGCGCACTGAAGTTCCTGACGATGTTCGGCCCCCAGTATCCGTATCCGATCACGCCCACGCGAACCGCCGACGACAGCTTCGCGACGGGACTGGGCTCGTTGGAAAGCGCACTTGTAATCATTCAGAAGTCCTTGAGGGATTGGTCGTTAGTTTGAGGACACGCACCGGACTGGCCGTCCCGGCTCGAACAGACGCACTTCTCCACGAACGTCTGTCGTGGATGATCTAGATCAGCAGGCGCCCTTGCCTGAGAAGACCGCGCGTGGCGTGGCGAGGAGAATCTTGATGTCCGTCCACAGCGAGCAACGCTTCGCGTAGCGGAGATCGAGCCGCACCATGTCGTCGAAACTCGTCCGGCTCCGACCCGTCACCTGCCAGAGCCCGGTGATGCCAGGTTTGGCGTCGAGCACGCGGCGGTGATGCCACGGCTTGTACTGCTCGACTTCGTACGGAATCGGCGGACGCGGGCCGACGAGCGACATCGACCCGAGAAGCACGTTGATGAACTGTGGCAGTTCGTCGAGACTCGTTCTCCGCAGCACCCGGCCGACCGGCGTCACGCGCGGGTCGTTGACGATCTTGAAGACGCCGTCCTTGGCTGCGCCGCCCTGCTGGCCGGCCGCGATCAGGCTCGCGACGTACTCACGGTGCACGCGGTCATCGTTGTTGACGCGCATCGTGCGGAACTTGAGCATCTTGAACAGCTTTCCATGCTCGCCCACACGCGTTTGACGGAACAGGACAGGGCCTGGCGACGTGAGCTTGACGAGTGCCGCCACGACCAGCAGCACAGGCGACAGCGCGATGAGCAGCGCGAGGCTGCCGACGATGTCGAGTGCGCGCTTCGCAGCTGCCGCCAGCGTCGGCCCCTCGTTCTTCAGTGACTTGAGGAGCGGTTCGACCGATTCGGCATGTCCCTGGGCTGCCGCCGGCGCCGCACCCGCGTGCACGTGCACGCCGATCGAAATTCGGCGCAGTGTATTCGGCTCGAGCCGCTTGGCAAGCTCCGCGCGAACATTCTCTTCAAGCGCTCGATACGCCCCAATCTCGTCGGGCGCGCTGGGCAGCATCAGCGCGAGCACCCGCTCGCGCTTGATCCAGCCGACGATATCCATGTCACGCTTGACGGCGGCAAGGGCTTCAATGGCGTGGCGCCAGGACGGACGCCCGTCATCGCGCATCTCCAGCACCATGACCGCAAATGATTCGCTCGATCGATCGGCGCGCTTCCGCTCGCGAAGGAGCACGCCCCGGAACATGTCCTCGCCGATCACATGCAGGGGTTCTCTCACAACGACTCGGCGCGGTGTGCGTGCCTGGGGCCTTTCGCGAACGATCGTCGCAGCTGTCACGCGGTCATCCTCGCCCGCTGGCGCGGACGATAGAGGCGCACCTTCAGATTCGACGCGACGTCTTGCGGCAGCGCGGTCTTCAAGGCGTTGCCGAGGCGCGCCGACATCTGACGCGTCGTTTCGGCGAGCGGTGCGTCGCCCAGGTGCGTCAGCACAACCCCAATCACGCGGCCGTCGCGATACCAACCGATGACGTCGGTATCACGCAGAGTCTGGGACAGCGTCGAGAAGACGTCGGCCGCCACGTTGTCGGGCATCCGATCGCTGTGGCCCAAACGACGATAACAGTCGATGAGCGCCAGCACGAACGGTTGTGACGACGCTTCGTAGCGCTTACGTTCGACCTGCAGCAGATACCGGAAAGCTTCTTCGTTGTAGATCGTTCCGTCGCCTGTCAGTTCGTGCGCACAGGTGCACTGGCCAGGTGCGTTCGAGACGTCTGGCCGGCGGCGCAATGGGAACGAGCCGGTCAGGCTCCAGGTCGGAAGACCTACGCTCGCATCAGTGGTCGTTGCCATGCGAAACAGCAACGGAATCTGCTTCATTCCAAACATCGCGGCCGGATTACTCCTTGTGACGGTGCGATCGAATGTGTGCAAACAGATCGCCATGACCCGCGTTTCATGCGGCCTAAAGCCAACCGACTCAAGTGTCAATGAATCAACCACTTAGGAACGTCTCTCAGAACGTCGTGCCAACCGCGCCTGCGATGCGCCCAATGAGGTCGCTGCCACGAAGATGAAAGTCAGCGTGATGTCGTAGAACTCTGGAATGTCGTGGGAGCGTCGCATCGAAAGTGAGCTTCCCGTCGCGGCCCACAGCACACACTTACCCTGCCGTGCACAGCTTCGCCCTCTGACTTACATCCCCACGCAAACTGAATGGGGATGCAGCAATCCACTGACACTCGTCGGCCGCAAGGCAGGTAAAACAGGTGCTCGCAGCGAGGTTGTCGAAGGACTCGTGCACTTCGTGAGCAAGGATTCGTCCGCAATGAAAAACGCTCATTAAGATGCTGTGCATCAACGAGTTCTGTGCTCTAACCAAGGGGTGAATCCGGGCAGATGTCTGCCCAGCGGGCGACTTTATGGCGTGACTTGTTCGACCTTGTTCGGCGCGGGCGGCGCAGGTACCGATTCCGTCATCGGACCCGTGCCCTGGGAACCATAGTACGGCTCGAGATCCGCATGGCCGCCTTCTGCACGATTCAGCACTGCACGGATATTTTCGCGGCCGATTTCTGCTGTCGCTTTTTCCATGGCCTCGAACGTGGTGCCGCCCGCGGCGATCGGCGAGGATGGTCCTCTAGTCATCATCGTGGCGCGACCGAGGGCTCCACGTCGGCACCGCCCCCGACGATAAAGAACAATACGGTCCCGGATCCCTCCTCAGTTGATGCATCTGTGGATCCCGGAGTCTCAATGGTGGCTGCGCACACGTGAAGGATCAACCAATGATCGAGGTAAGTGTCGTCATCCCTACGTACAACCGGGCAGCGAAGGTGCTCAAGGCCACCGAGAGCGCTCTCGCTCAAGATGGCCCTTCGCTGGAAGTGATCGTTGTTGACGACGGGTCTACCGATGACACCGAAGCCGCCCTCGCGCCGGTCCGGGAACGGATCCGCTACATCCGGACAAAGAACCGGGGCGTCAGCGCAGCTCGGAACGAAGGGATTCGGGCGGCACAAGGGCGGTGGGTGGCCTTCCTTGATTCAGACGACGCTTGGATGTCGGGCAAACTCCGGCGGCAAATTGCGTGCTTGGAGCGGACGAATGCCAAGCTTTGCTTTTGCGTCACCGTCGACGACGCTGGCGTTGTGGCCGATGACATCAGAGCAATGGACCGCGAACTCGAAGAGGGTGGCGAACGCTTCTATCCCGCAGGTGACTACAGGATGTTTAAGTTCACGAGGCATCCGTTGGTGCAGTCGCTCGTCGTGGAGAGAGAGGCGCTCATCCGAGCGGGCTTGTTCGACGAAACCCTACGAGTCTCGGAGGACACTCTCCTCATTCATCGCCTGGTCATTGAACACGGCTATGCGGTCGTCAACGACCGCATGGTCCTCCTATGCCGGAATCGTGAGACTGCTGGCCTCTCGGACAGCGTGGACCCGCACAGTGCCTTCGTCCGCCATGCGTGCTATACGCGGGTTCAGGCAGAAGCGTATTGGCGCTTGCTGCCACTTGATTCGGACGCAGCCGCCTTGGCGAAAAACAACTTGTTCTACTTCGTTTCGCGCCAAGCGGAGCTTGCCTGTGCCTTGGGCCGAACTCAGGTTGCAAGGCGATACGCAAGAGCGGGCTTGACTACCTCTGGCGGATGGAAGTGTCTCGTTCGGAATCTGTTCGTTCTGTGCGCTTACCCGATCGCCGCCGTCATATTCGGCAGGAAATGGCATGTCTCACCAAGTTCACCTGCCAATACCAGCGGGCGCAGCGCGCCTCGCATGACGGACATCTAGCTCGCGGCCACAGGAGCGCGCTAGGCAGATGCCCGCCTGCGACTTTATGGCGTGACTTGTTCGACCTTGTTCGGCGCGGGCGGCGCAGCGAGCGATTCCGTCATCGGCCCCGTGGACTCGTAGCCATAGTACGGGTCGAGATCGTCCGGACCTTCCTCTGCACGATTCAGCACAGCGCCGATGATGTTGTCGCGACCAATTTCAGCAATCGCCTTTTCGGCCGCCTTGTACGCTGTCCCGCCGGCACCGACCACGAAGACAACCGCTCGCGTCAGGCGCACCAGAAGCGGCACATCGGCCATCAGAGCCACGGGCGGAGCATCGAGCAGAACCCAGTCGAACTGCTCGGCCGCATCTTGAAGCAGGTCGCTCATGCGCGAGGATGCAAGCGCGGACATCGGGTCGCCGTGGAGCGAACCTGCCGGGAGAACGGCAAGACGATTCGAGACACGTTCAAATCTGACTTTGCCAGTCGGCGATCGCAACGCGTCGCACAGGCCTTCGGTATTGGAAATGCCGAACACCTCATGAATCGTTGGCCGTCGCAGGTCCGCATCGATCAACAAGACGTTGCGTTTATAAGACTCGCTCAATGTGAGCGCGAGGTTGACGACCGTCAGGGTCTTTCCTTCCTGGGGCACTGCGCTCGTGACCATCAGACTTCGCAAACCCTGTTCACTGTGGATTTGGTGCAACGACGCCGCGAGCCGCCGATATTGTTCGATGGCCTGCGGAGGAGCGCCGCCGGCGGTCACCAGTCGATTTCGATAGGCCTCCGCGATGCGCGAACCGGATTCAGGCGCGACGGCTGCACTCGGGGTACGAAATCGATCGCCGATTCCGACGGCAACCGGCGTTTCACGAGCCACGCGGGCCACGACGGGCTCGGACGGATACAGATCCAATCCCGGCGAATCCTGCGTGGTCACGGTGCCGTGACCTGCTCGTCTCAATGCCTGCTCAACTCGGCTCATATCGAATATCCAGACCTGTCCAGTCAGACGCGCATGCCAAAGAAGGCAAACCGTCGCGGGCGAACGATTCGAGCGACGGGCGTCTCGGCCGGCGACTGCACATCGGCTTCATCCGGGACAGCCGGCGTCTCCGGCTGAAGAATCCCTCTCCTGGGCGGGATCCTCGCCGACGATTCCTCACGCGCGAAATCGAAATCGCGCACAACTTCGAGCACAATCTCGCGATCGATCTGCGAACGCCCGAGCGCAAACGCCCCCAGCAACGCGTTGTCGCAGATCACGTTGATCGTGCGTGGAATGCCGCGGGCGTGCTCGTGTATCGCCATGACGGCCTCACGCGTGAAGAGCTGGATGCCGCCACCCGCGGTTCTCAAGCGGCTCACGATGTACGCGGCCGTTTCAGCCAGCTCGAAAGGCGTGATCTCGCATCGCAGCGCAACGCGCTGCTTGAGCTGACGCAGGCTGGATTCGTTGAGGCGCGCCCCGAACTCAGGCTGCCCGGCAAGAATCACGATCAGGAGCTTCTCCTGCGATGTTTCGATGTTGGCGAGGAGACGAATCTCCTCCAGCAGCTCATAGCTGAGGCTTTGTGCCTCGTCCACGACGAGCACCGCGGCCTGCCCCCGGGCACGCCGCTCAGCGAGCGATCGTTCCAGCGCTTCGAGGAAATCAGCTTTCGACTGCGCAGCGCCTCTGCCAAGCTCGAATCGTGAGGCGAGTGTTCTGACGAAGTCCTCCCGCGAGAGCAGCGGATTGTTCAGGTATACCCAGTGGACCTCTTTGCCGTGCTCCGCCTCCAGGACTGCGCGCAACAAGGTGGTCTTGCCGGTACCAGCCTCTCCGACCAGGACCGTCAGCGACTTCATCGAGCTCACGCCGTACCGCAGGTTGCTCAGCGCCTCGCGATGTTTCGGCGGGAGAAACAGGAACTTGGGATTTGGCGTCAGCTCGAATGGCGATTCGCGCAGGCCGAAGAATTCTTGATACATAACGAGGCTCACTGTCCGCGCATCAGCCAAATCGCGACGATCCCGAGCGACGCGACGAACGCAAGCGAAGCTGAGAGATTGGCGGCCCACAACTGTCGCCGTACGGCGCGGCGTTCTTGCTCGTCAGGCATGGCCGGAATGAGGGCGAGCACTGGAAGTGACAGTGCTTTGACAATCTCGGTCTCACGGCGGAATGTTGAATCACCGAATTCGAGGAGCCCCACCACGAGGAAGCCGAGAACGAATCCAGCGGCCGCACCTGCGCCCAACAGGCCCCACCGCTGCTTCTGGTTATACGGCTTCTCGGGCAGTGATGCCGGGTCAAGAATTCTGAACTGTTCCCCAATCTGGCGCCGCTCGAGATTCGCCGCGATCTGTGAATCCTCGCGCTTCGCCAGCAGACTCATATATGCCGTCTGCAACGTCCCATAGTCACGCGTGAGCTCCACGAGTTCGGACTCACGCGTGGGCACGACATCCACGTTGGCCTGATAGGAGGCGACAACCTGCTTCAGGCGCGCCGCCTCGGCATCGTTCACCGTTTGTTGATGATCGATGACGTCAAGCTCGTCGCGCAGATCGCGCAGGCGCTTCTGGCGAGCCAACTCCGCTGGCGACACCGGTTTTTCGACAGGCGCGGCCTGAGATGGCGACGCCGACGCCGATCGCGGCGCCTCCTGATCGATACGCGTCTGCAAATCGCGAATGACCCGTTTCATTGCCCGAATGTCAGGATGATCCTCGGTGTACCGGAGTCTGAGCGCCTTCAACTGAGCCTGCGCTGTTTCGAGCTGCTGGGCCGGATCGGATGACGTGGTTGGTTTGTCAAGGCTCACCGCCACTGGCGGCGCTGCGACCTCTGCGGGCAATGACTCGGTATCGGCGATCTGGCGCTCGATGAGCAGACGACGCTCCTGAATCCGATTGGATGAATCACTGAGCCCCTGAAGCTGCTGCTGATTATTGCGAATCATCTGCAGATTGCTTTCAAGTTGCGTTGGCAATTGACCAGCATATCGACGCCGATACTCTTCAAGCTTCTTCTCGTGCTCGATCAGCCGCTGCTTGGCATCATTGAGCTGGGATTCGAGAAACAGATTCGTCTCGTCCGCCAGGTTGGCGCGATCGCGCAAATTCTCTTCAATGTACAAGGACGCCAGTCGTGCGGTGACCTTCTGGGCGGTCTGCGGATCCTTGCTCACGTACTTCACCCGGAACGAATCCTGCCCCTCGACCTGCACGGTGATATCACCTCGCAGGCGCTGAACGACGTCCTCCATGATGGCGTGCGAGCGCTGGTCCGAGTAGAGACCGAAGTCGTTGATGATCCGCTCCAATCGCGACCGGCTCAGAATCACGTTGCTGATGGACGGAAGGCGATCCTCCATCTTGGCCGTGACAGTCGGCTTCACATAGGTGTCCGGGACCTGCTGTGGCACCACCATGATCAGCGTCTCGGAGCGATAGAGCTTTGGGATCAGCTTGGCGATCAGCGGCGCGGCCGAAAGGCCCACGGAAAAGGGAAGAACAATCAACCATCCCCGCGCGAGGAGGATGCGTTTGATGTCCTTGACTCGATATGTTCGTCCTGGAACCATGGCTATCGCCCTATCGCCGGCACGCGAAACGAGAGACCGACGCGGGTCCCGTTGCGCACCACACTGGATGGCACACCAGAAATCAGCGGCTGACCGGTGCCGAAATCGTAGAAGTAGTACAACTGCTCGACGTACACAGCCACCGCTCGAGAGGCTGCATAGCTCACATGCAGTTGACCAGCGTAGGTCGTGAACGCCGAGGTCCGGTTCAGCGCGGAGGCGCCGTTGTTGTACGTCGCGGACGCGGCCAATTCGAAGCGCCGTGTCAACGCGCCGCCGATCATCGTGTTGACGCTCGACGCCGTGACGGGAACGCTCAGCCCGGTCAGGTAATCGAACCCTCGTTGATACGCAACGCGCGTCGCCCAGGTTCGAGAGAACTGGTAGCCAAGCGACATCTGCGCGGTCACGCCGTTGTATGGCCGCGGGCTGAACTCCGACACGTCGTGCGTCGTCGGCATGGAGACCGCCGAACCGCCGATTCTTGCCGCGTAGCTGATGCTGCGCGTCGCCGACAAGGGATGCCGATGGTCGATGCCGAATTCGGCGCCGTGTTCGGTCAATCGCACGCTGCTCGCACCGAAGCCGACGTCACCCACGCGATAGATATAGGCGCCGCTGATGCTGGTGTTTCGTCCGACCTGGTGCGCGACCTGTCCCCTACCTCGATAGACGTCAAGGACCTGGCGGCCCGTGAGCGGAGCCGTGACGTCGGAACGTTGCCAGTCTGCACCACCCGATACAGCGGTACGGTTGGTGAGCTGACGCGTGACCAGCGCGGTTGTGGAATACGAGTAGAGATCGACGTTCTTGAGCTCGAAGTTATAGTCCGCCGGAATCGGCGAGACATCGAGCGACGACAGCGACTGCGCACGCGGAAAGAGACCGTACAAGGGCGATGACGTGTACACCGCGGTCTCGGTCAGACCGAGACTGGTCCGCGGCGACCGGAGGGACAGCGCCGCCGTTCCCGCATGGTTCGCGGTGTTGATCATGCCTGTGTTCACGGTCGACATCGGTTGAAAATAGCGGACCGACGACACTTCATTCGCTTTGATCGACACGCGCCGCGTCTGCAGCGAGTAATCAGTGTTCGCGAGGAAGATTGACGAGTACCCGGCGGCCTCCTGCCCGTTCACAGCCGGACTGCGACCATCGGGATCAGAATTCGTGTCGTATCCCTCCGTCGAAGAGAGCGTGACGCTCAGACTATTTGTTCCCGCCCCGCCAGCAGCCTGAGGCGTTACCACCTGCGCGGCTGCCGACATTGACGCGAGCAGCAGCGCGGCAGTGCTCCGCAGAGCGATTGACCAACCAGAATCGAACGTCATCGCGAAGTGCAGCTCCCTAGTGCACGACGACCGTGTCGCCAGGCTGGAGAAGGATGTTCTGTTTGCGGTTCTTGCCCTTCAAGACATCGTCGTAATTGAACCTGAAACGCATTTCCTGCTTGTTCTGCGTCCGGATGATCACGATGTCCTTTTTGTCCGCGTACTCCAGCAACCCCCCACCGACTGCGATGAGTTGCAGGACGGTCATGTCACCGGTCAACTGGATCATTCCGGGCGTATTGACCTGACCGAGCAGGAACACTTTTCGGCTCCGCACGTCTTTCACGATCACGGCGACGTCGGGATCGTCCACGTACTTGACGGCCGCAACCGACAGCACATGGGCGAGTTCCTCCGGCGTGTATCCAGACGCCTGGATGTCGTTCAGAAGTGGCAACGAAATCTTTCCGTCGGGACGGACTGTCACATCGCCGGACAGCTGTTGTTCACGCCAGAACGTCACGGACAGCACATCGCCCACGCCGATGACGAACCTCGAGGCGACCGGCCCAACCGCCGTCGTCCCCGCGCCCCCTGCGGCGGCGAGCTCGGACTGCACCTGACCCTGCGCCGCATCGGCGTTCGAGCCGTGGCAGAGAAGACCGACGAACATCGCAGAACACAAAAATGCTTTCATGACTGGGTATCCCGTTTCGTGTTGGTTGACCTTTCGACGTGCTGGGGGCCAGACCGATGTCCGGGCACAGGTGCGTTTCTGCAAGGTCACCGCCATACCCCACGACGTCGCAACGACACCTCGTAAGGCCTAGCGAACCAATCGCTTACAGACGGCGTTCACCGCGCTGACAACCGGCACGGTCTCGATCGTCATCAGCGGCTTCGAGCCAAATGCCGCGTGCGGCGCAAACAAAAGTCTGCCGCTCGTGAACCATTCGGCGTGTGCACGCAACGTTTTGCGCAAAAAAAAACCTGCCGCGGCAGAACCGCGGCAGGTTCGTTGCCGACGCGAGGTCGGCGCACTGAAGCTTGCTCCGGCGTTAGGCGCTCAGGCTCCTCCGCCGGAAGGTCCCAATCAACGCCAGGCCGCCCACGAACATCAAGGCCAGTTCCGACGGTTCCGGATTCGGGCTCTTCACATCTGCCGTGCCCGACGTGCCCGAGAACACACCGGCGAAACTCCCAAGGAAATTTGTATTTCCAAGAGAAAGCGTCACGTCCACCGGGGAGCCGCTGTCGTAAACGCTGCCAACGTAGCTGCCGCTGACATTCGCGAACAGGAACTCGAGCTGGCCGGCGGCGACAGGGTCGAAATTGAACCCCACGAGCGACAAGCTTTGCAACGCCGGTGACGCGGCGGAGCCGATCAGCAGCGTGCCTCCGTTCATGATCCCCGTGTTGCTAATCGAAGCCGTCAGCGAAAAGACTTGACTGACCGTCTGCTTCGTCCCTGTGTCCAGGGTTCGCGTCAGCCCCGTCGCCGTGAACTGCTGCGTCAGCGCGTTATAGGAGCTGTTGATGAAGGCCACGCTGAGGTCGGGATATGCAAGCAGATTGATCCCGAGAGGACCCGCCTGACTGGCGGAGCTGAGCATCAGCACGAAGATGCCAGCCAGCAATCCACTCCTGAACGCCTTGCCCTTCACGCGTCTTGTGATCATGGGCGTCGACTCAGTCTTTCTGCCTCTCAGGCCGCTACGTAACGTCGTTGAACCGAGGTGAAACAAATCTCGGTCTTCTTAGTAGCAAGTCTGAGACCGTAACCGCCGAGCCTGACAGGGTGACGATTTCCCGCGATTTCCCACTGGATCGCAGTTCGAGGTGCATCGGCGACGCTGCCGGATGTCAACCTTCAACGCGACTATCTTCTGCTTCGACCTCCTGCGTCTCCCGGAGAGGAGACTTTCAAATCCACCTGAAAACCGGGTCTTAGAACGGCAAAATAGCCGTGAAATTCAGCCAGGTGCTGGATCCGCGAATCCAGCACCCGGCCGACTTTCGCTATCGGTCCGCCTTGTCCCAATCCAGCCAGTCGATCTTCAGGTCCTTCCGCCGCTTGTCGGCATCGGTCAGCGGCGAGATGCCCCCAAACAGCAGGTTGACCGTGTCCGTCCCCGTGTTGACGGTGGAGAGAATCTGGATCGCGTTGAACGCCACGTCGTAGTTTTCGCGCACTTTTTGATTCGCCAACGGTTCGCGTGCCCCGCAGGCCTGCCACACGTTGTATCCCTGCTTGGCAGACTTGTTCGGCGACCACAGGTCACGGAGCCGAACCGAATCGTTGCCCGGGGCGGAATCGAGGTAGTTGCAACCCGCGAACGACTCAAAGTTCACGTTGAACGCGGTCAGGAAGCCATACGTGTAGTGCAGCAGCCGGTCGACCTGAGAGTCTCCAGGGAACGAGACCTGGATATTGACGAACTCTCGGAATTGCGACGAACCATTGCCCTGATGCTGCAGGCCGATGTAGTCGATCTTGCCGAAATCGCCATGCGCGAGGCCGAGCGTGTCCATTTCGCGCTTGATGCGCGTCGGCAGCTTCACGATTTGCGAGTTCCGCGACAAGACGATGCCGGGAACGTTCTGCTGCGCCGTCGGGAGCAGCGCACTCGTGTCTTTGTGCCCATTGCCCTTCTTTCCGGAGAGCACATAGTCCTGAAGCTGATTCGGGCAAATCCGGACGCGCTGCGGGCCGCCAAGGTCGATGTAGTACCCCTGGGTGTCCGCGTCATACAGAACCGGATAGGTGATCCACGGACGATCCTCGTTGGGAATCAGCGCGCCGTATGAGCCGGCGCTGAATCCGTAGATCCTGAAGAGAACACCACGTGACTTGGTGTACCCGGCGCCGCCCGCTGCTCGATAGGGCCACAGCGCGGGATTGAACGCGCCCGCGATGCCGTTCTTCGTCCGAACGTCAGCGTCGCTCGAGGTGATCACCGCGGCGCCGTTGAAATACGTGACCTCGCGGAAATCGACAACGAAACACGCGCCGCCCGGAAGGGGTGGCACTGTCTGATTCACCTTGACGGTGAAGCTCGTGGATGCGCCAGGTCCACCGAAGCTCGGGTAGGCGCTGCAATTGACAACCGTCGTGCCGACGTAGAAGAGCGAGTCGGACGCAGGGGTGCATGTCACCGGAACGAGCTCACCTCGATCGGTGGCGCTTACGGCGAAATTGACCGGCGTTGACGAAATCGCCTCGGTAACCAGGTTCTGGACACCATTGAAGACCGGCGGAGTCGTGTCCTGAACGGTCACGGTGAAACTCGAACTGATCGGCCCGAAAATGTCGGTGCCAACGCATTGGACCGTCTTCGTGCCGAGCGGGAATACTGCACCCGGCGTCACCGCGCCCCACTCTGTGCTGCAAGTGCTGAAACCGGGATCGAAGTTGATCGGCGCCCCGCCTGCGACCGTTGCTTCAACGGGCCCGATGTTGGAAATCATGTTCGACTGCTGGGTATTTGGAATGACGGTCAAACCGATCGGGTCGTAGTACTGCGTTGCTCCGGTCACCAGCTTTCGGATCGGTGCGATATTCCCACTGAATCCTGCGTTGAGCGAAAAGACGGTCACGCGCGTATCGCAGACGCCGGATTGCGCGACGGTGAGCTCACCCATCAGGCCGTCCAGGTACATCTCGAACGGGTGACACATCTGCGTCTGATCGCCTTTGATGACTCCTAGCGGAGCGACGTTGCCCGTATCCAGCATGTTGAAGGCAGAAATGTTTCCAAGATCCGCCTCGTCGAACGCGCTGTTCGAAACATAGATCCGACCATTCAGTTCGTCGAGGACGATGCCCTGCGGCCTGTCGAATCCAGTTTGCGGACCCTGTATCGTCCGAATCGGAGCGACATCACCGGTGGCCTTCAGCGGGTATACGGCGACCGACGCGCCGTTGTTGTTTGAAAAGTAGTCATAGTTGACTACGAACAGTTCGTCACCCATCAACGGATCGTGGCGAACCACCATGCCTGCAGGGCTCGACAACTTCGTATTTGGACCAGTAATGGTTCTCTTCGGGGAAACGTTCCCGCCGCTCCCGAGCGTGGCCAAATCGTAAACGGTGATCGAATAGACGGGCGTGTGAGGATTTACCGGCTCGTTCTTGTGGTCATCGTTCGAGACGAACAGTTCCTGACTCACAACGTCCACCGTAACGTCGAGCGGCCAGGCCAGACCCGTGTCGGCACCGACGATACTGCGTTTGAGACTACCGAACGTAGGGCTTGCCAGGTCCCCATCGTAGAAGTCAATCGAGAATCCAGGGTTGTTGGAAACAATGAGTTCCCGCGTTTTTGGGTTGACCGTGATGTTATGCGGCCCGTTCATGGACGGACTGCTAATCACCCTCGTCGGCTGCAGCACCGTGCCATTGACCTTCCCCGGATACACACTTACGTTCTGGCTTCGATAGTTGCTCACGAAGAGAGCCGCGTGCTGCGCGTACGACACCTCTGCGTTTCCGACGATGCTCAGCGCGAATACCGTCGCAAGCACGACCCAGGTCGTGCGGTGCGTCTGTCTCATAATCTGCATCCTCACGACGCGGCGGTTCCTTGAGACCGTCGCGCCTGTCTTTGAACGTCGCGGGTAGCGTCCAAGCGTCTCCGGCACTAGCGCGTATTTCGACCCGGACCGAACGGCAGCCAGTGGCAGCCACTGGCTGAGCAAGTTCCGGACCTCGACCTGTGCAAAACGGTGAAGTGGCTAATTCCGAAGGATTTACGCCGCTTTTGGAGGGTTTGCTGCACGGAGATTCGAGCGGCGCATTCGAAGTCCCCGTGCGCAATAACTCTTGTCGCGATCGGTCTTGAAGGAGGCGTTTAACGCAGGGCTGCGAGCCGAGCGCGATCGATCTGACACTGCGCCTGGCCGCCGGGTCCGGTGAGCACCAGGGTCACGTCTGACGTCGGTGCAAACGCTTCTGCGGGGAATACGAAGAAACCACGTGTGAGCTTTCGCGTAGCCCCCTCGACGATGCGAGTGGTCAACGGTCCAACGACGGTCCACTTCGGTTCGATTACGGATCCGTCGGCGCGCTGGATCTCGAGGCGACTGATCGACTGCGCTGACTGCGACCACTCCGATGGCGCCACGGTCACGCCAATGCCCCATCCGTTGACCGAGCCCGGTCCCATCCGTCCGAGTGGCTGGTTGTTGCGCCGCGCCTCCATCTCCGCGATGGCCACGCGAGAAAACGGCGTCACGATCCTGACGTTGTAACCCGTCGCTTGACCTGGACAAATCTCGTAGGGAGCGATGGCGCACGACTCGCCCTCGTTGCCGCACTCGATCGCATCCTGCCGGGAGGCGGCGGTAAGTGCCGCGATCCCGTGGGTTACGACCGGCGTCGTCGATCCTTGCTGCGCTTCGAGTCCGACCCCACCGATCAGCAGGAGTCCGATTGTGATGGGGCACACGAGGGCACTACCGGCGTGTCGCCATGCGCGCGTCATGGCAGTAACCCGAAGATGGTGAAGCCCGCTTCCGACGCGACATACACGTGACCGTTCACGACGAGCGGCAGGCTGAATTTTGCCGCTGCGTCGATCGTGTCGCGGCTACCCGCCTGATCGCTGTTATAGAGCTCGATCGCCAGGTTACCCGCGTCGTACGCGTGCAGCGTTCCCGACGCAGCGCCGTTCTTCCGAATCGCCCAGAGAATTCCATTCGTCGAGCCGTTGGCCGAAACGGATATCGCAGCTCCTGGATACGCGAACACCTGGGCGGTCGTGGACGTGGCCGTTGCCGGCAGGAGACCGTTCGACAGCTTGAACGCCTGAACGACGTCGGCGACCGGAGCGAAATAGACGGTCCCGTTGTAATACGTCGGCGAACTGTAATTACCTGGCAGCGGCGTCCCGAACGGGAAGATATTCGCTAGCGTCTGCACGTTTCGATCAGGGTTGTTGTACCCACTCATGTTGTCGCGATCAACAACGTAGATCGACCCATCCTTCCCCGAGCTGACCAGAATGTGCACATGCGTGGCTCCTGTCTGGTCGGGCAGCAGGATCATGCCTCCTGCGTCGAGGTCGAGATTGTTTGTATCCAGGAATCCCTGATTGCGCGGCGTGAAGTAATCGACGACTGTTCCGCTGGGGCTCAGCCGAACGAAGGAATTCGCGAGATCTTTTCCGCCGGTGTTCTTCGTAAACGTGCCGTCACCCGTAGCGAAAATGAAATCGCCATTCGTATCAACAGCGAGCCCTCCACCGCTCTGCCAGATGCCACCGCCTTCGCCATTCGGAGTCGAGCAGAACACGAACACCTGTTGCAGTGTCGTCGCGTTGTAACCGAGCAACCAACCGTGGTACGGCTGGTAGTCACCGTGACTCCCGAACCCGAAGTACACGACGCCGTTTCGCAGCAGCAACGCCGTTCGTTGGTTTTCCCGCAGCGAATCGAACGGGAGCGTGCCGCCGGTCGAGCCTGTTCCCGTTCCCGCAACGCTGGCTTGGATGATCACAGGGCCGCCGAACTTCTCGGCGCCAGTCGTGATATCGAGCGCATGGAGGCGCTGCACGTACTTGTTCGTCGGCTCTTTGGTCTTCGCGACCACGTAGAGCGTATTCGTTGCGGGATCGATCACCGGAGTTCCGGTGATACCGATTTCCGGCGTGATGTCGCAGCACTCTCCCGTGTCACCGTTCGGCACCGTCGTGATGCCCGCGGCCGGGTTGATGAAGCTGACCTTCCACAGTGGCGTGCTGCTCCGGCCATCCGCGTCGAACGCATACACGCTGTCGTGCTCGGTCGCGACGTAGACGACGTTCCGCACGCCCACGCCAGGAATGTTGACGTTCGCCACGTAGAGCGGTGCGGCGTGTGCGATCCCGTCGGTGGGATACGACGCCAACTTCCCGAACGTCGCGCTCGTGACGTTCGAAAACGACAGCGCGCGCTCATTCAGGTTCTGACCTGTCCGCGCGTTGTCGATGCGGTGCGTGTAGATTCCTGGCGTCGTTGTCACGAATACGGTCGCCGTGACCAGCTTCGCGCCATCAGACACGCTCACCTGGTGCGTCCCGCCCGCTGCAGGGGCCGTATACAGCCCGGACGTCGTGACGGTGCCTATGGTCGCCGAACCGCCAACCACGTTGTCGACGGACCATACGGTCACCCCGGTTGCACCGGAAACCGTAAGTTGCAGCGTCTGGTTCGTGAAGATCGCACTCTGACGAGGCGAAATGAACAGACCGGCGCCGCTGCCCGTCAGCGAAACGGTGTGCGGGTTTCCGGCGGCGTTGTCTCCGATATTCAACGACGCATTCCGCACGCCTCCATTGGAGGGTGTAAATGTCACGTTGATCGTGCACGTGGCTGCGGGCGCAAGCGTGGTCACACAGTTGCTGGTCTGAGAGAAATCCGTGGCTTCCGAACCTGACAAGCTGACACCGATAATGTTCAGGCTCGCTGTCCCGCTGTTGGTCACGGTCACCGGTCGCGGCGCCGAGGGCGTCCCGACGGACTGACTGCCAAAATTGATCGCCGAAGTACTCAGCGTCACGGCGGGGCCGGCGCTCGAAATCGGCGTCACCATGTCCGCCTGAATCTGTGCAAGCGTCAGGGCGACGTTGTAGACACGGACCTCATCGATCGTGCCCTGGAAGAACTGACCGTAGATGCTGTCGCCGCCAATCTGGAGCGGATTGGTGGACGTGGCAATCGTTCCCGCGCGCGCTTGACTCGAGACCTGAATGCCGTCCACGTAGAACCGAAGCGTCGTTCCGTCATACGTGGCTGCGAGGAACTTCCAGGTATTGATCGGAAGTGCGGCGGTGCCGAGCGCTTCGAGCGGAGAACCACCGACAGTCACGCCAATTCCGGGCGACGTCGAATTCGTCGAGGCTTCGAGGTAGTAGTTGTCGTTGCCCTTGTAGATGATGTCCTTCCATCCTGCCGTAACCGCGCTCTGTGACACCCAGGCTTCAAGGGTCATCCCCGTCGTCAGGCTCAGCGATGCGTTGCTCGGAATCGTGACAATCGCGTTCGTGCCGTTGAAGACCAGGGCGCGACCGTACTTGCCGGCTGCCGTCCACGTCGCGTTCGCGATCGTGCCAGCGTTGGCATGCCCCGACGCATCGGTGACGGTCGTGCCACTCCCCTCGTCAAAGGCATACGCCGTCACGAGATTCGGGTTCGTCGTCGGCGTAATCGCGGATGCGACGTTCGAGTACGGACCCAGGTTACCTGCCGCATCCTGTGCTCGCACGACGTAGCTGTAGCTCGTGCCGATCGTGAGCGATGTGTCGCTGTACGACGTGCCGACGATCGTCGACCCGAACTTCGAGAAGACGCTGCAACCGACACCCTGGCAGCGTTCGAGACGGTACCCGATCACGCCGACATTGTCGGTTGCGGCGCCCCACGACAAATCGATCTGGGTCCCACTCGCCGCGACAGCGGTCAGCGTGCCTGGAGCACTCGGGTTCTCCGTGTCTGGAGCGCCGCTCAGCACGGTGGTCGAATCGGTCGCGGTGTTATTGGCCGTGTTTGAATCGCCGCCGCCGGTGACTCCGGCGGAATTGATGACGGTTGCCAGAGCGTTACCGGCAACATCCACAGTCAGCGTGATCGCAGGATAGGAACCACCCGCGACGAGCGCGTCGCTCCGCGTGCAGTTGACCGTCGGCGTCAGGGAGCACGTCCACCCTGTTCCGCTCATCGCAGTCGCGGTTAATCCGGGTGGCACCGTGTCCGTGACGGTCACGGTTCCTGTGGTCGATCCCGTCCCGCTGTTCGTGACGATCAAGGTGTAGGTTGCCCCGATCTGGCCCTGTGTGAAATTGCCGCTATGCGACTTGCTCAACGTCAGGTCCGGCGTCGTGCTGACACTCCCACCAACGGGGGTATTCATGTCGGCCTGGATCTGCGCGGCGGTGAGCGCCACGTTGTAGATCCGGACGTCATCAATCAATCCCTGGAAATACTGGCCCCACAGGCTGTCGCCGCCAATCTGGAATGGATTGGTCGACGCTGTCAGCGCTCCGGTTCGCGCCACACTCGCCGCCTGGACTCCATTCACATAGAGGCGCAAGGCCGTGCCGTCGTATGTTGCTGCCAAATGTGCCCAGGTGTTGGCCACGAGCGGCGCCGTACCAAATGCCTCGGATGCCGACCCGCTCGTCCCAAACTTCGCCCCGATGACCGGTTTTGACCCGTTGTCCGACATCGCCTCGAGATAGACAATGTCATTCACCTTGTAAATCACATCGCGCCATGCGGCGGTCACCGTCGTCGGGTTGACCCACGCTTCAAGGGTCATGGCCGTCGACAACTGCAGTGACGCTGAATTGGGGATTGTGACGACGGCGTTACTGCCATTGAACGAGAGGGCGCCGCCATTCTTTCCGCCTGCCGTCCAGGTCGCACCAGACAACGTGCCGGTGTTGCTGTTACCCGAAGCATCGGTCGCGGTGGTTCCGCTTCCTTCATTGAACGCGTACGCGCCGACCAGGCCCGCTGTTGATGTCTGTGTCGATACCGTCGTCGGATCGTTTGCGCTGTCGTTGCCCGTGTTGGTTTCGCCACCGCCACTGACGGTCGCGCTGTTGGTCACACTGGCGGG
>JADMIO010976152.1_pt1 | contig 33722 bp, 35 predicted proteins | sample 8958161 | NCBI WGS metagenome assembly JADMIO01 (sample SAMN16585339, study PRJNA669376) | soil metagenome | isolation source: Crop rotation soil | place: USA: Cullars Rotation, Alabama | collected 2011 | reverse complement strand
GCCGCGACTTCAAGTCACGTGAATTCCAAGCTTCGGATCCCACTGTGCTGGAAAGACGTCGACTTTCACTACCTCTCCCAATCTGGCGATCCAGAGAATCCTGCGCTGACCGAGGCAGTTACCCTTGAGATGTCCTGGCAGGACCACGCGGATAACGCGATACTGCCTGCGGGGATCGATGCGTCCGAACTCAAAGCCTTGGGGCTTGAACTGCTTCGAGAAGTCGCCGAACGCGAGGCCACTGAAACGGTCGAATCGTAAGCGGAGATATCCCCGCGCGGGAAGTCCGTGAGCCCGCGAGCGGGATGGAGCGATTGATATTGGACAAGACACCTCTAGTTTCAAAACGTGAGTGAGCGATCCGCTTAACACTTCTCTCACGGGGGTACCCTACCTCACATGCGGTGTCTTGGATTTTGCGCTTTTCTCGTCCTTGCTCCCTGGGCTTCTGCCCAAACAGAATGGCCCCAGACCAAGGCTGAGCAAACGAACTACCAAAAGACCTCCAGCTATGACGATGTCATGGCGTTCCTCGACGGCCTCCAAAAAAAGAAAGCCCCGATCGTCGTCAAGATCATCGGCAAGAGTCCGGCGGGCAAGCCGATTCCCCTCGTCATCTGCCACCGAAACCCGCGCATCAGTCCTCAAGAAGCCGCCAAGAAATCCCTGCCCATCGTTTACATCCAAGCAAATATCCACGCCGGGGAAGTGGAAGGCAAGGAAGCGATCTTGGCAATCCTCCGAGAACTCGCCCAAAATCCGAAGGACTCTCTCCTGGACAAACTGGTCCTTCTCATCACCCCGATCTACAACATCGATGGTAACGACAAATGGGGTACGAACGAGGCCAACCGAGGCCACCAGGACGGGCCAGACCCCATTGGCGAACGGGCGAACGGCCAAGGCTTCGACTTAAACCGCGACCACATCAAGGCAGAGTCCAACGAATGCCGGGCCATTCTCGAACACGTCTATCGCGCTTGGAACCCTCAGGTGATGATGGACCTCCATACCACCAACGGCACTCGACACGGCTATACCCTCACCTACATGGCCGGGATGAACCCCACAACAGACTCCGCGATTACCCAGTTCACTCGCGACGAACTCCTCCCCGGAATTGGCAGGAAGATGGAAAGCTTGTACGGGATGAAGACGTTTGACTACGGCGACGTCGAAACCCGGGATGGCAAAATGATTTTTGCGACGACGGCGGTCGAGCCGCGGTACTCGACGACCTATGCGGGCGTTCGGAATTGCATCGGGATTCTCAGCGAAGCCGCCAGTTTTCTTCCCTTTAAGACTCGGGTGGAAGCCACCCATCACTTCGTACGACTCACGCTCGACCAACTCGCTAACCAAAGAACTAGAGTCCTCGCGATTACCCGAGCCGCCGCTGAAAAGCCCCGGACATGGATGCAGGATGAGTCCCAAATCGGGATTCGATTTGACTACGACTCGCGCGGCACGGAGAAGTTCATTCTCGAAGTGGATCGACCCGCCGCTGAAATCAATCACATGAAGGCGCCAACCCAGTTTCGGACCGTCGAAATCCCCATATGGGACCGATATAAAGCCACACGAACTGCAGCATTCCCGGTTGCCTATATGCTGCCGCCAGATGCCTTGCCGATTGCCGAACTGCTCAAAAGACACGGGATCGAGGTGCAAACGACGCAGGCGGCTATGAAGGTGTCGTTGGATGCCTTTACCGTCGAAACCCCAACGATAGCTCGCAATCCTTTCCAGGGACACCGCTTGGTCCAACTCGATGGCAAGTTTACAAAGAAAGAAATCGACCTTCCCGCCGGCAGCTTTATCGTCTCCGCCTCCCAACCCCTCGGCCTCCTCGCGTTCCACATGCTGGAACCCGAAAGCGCCGACGGCGTCGTCGCGTGGGGATTCTTCGGCGAGGAATGGAAAGCGGGTGACCAAGTAAAAATCTACAAGCTGTTCAACGCCAAGTGATCGAAAGCTACTTCCTCGATCTTGAAACGCTAGCAGCCGGCGATGCGGTTACCCGGGTCGAAGAATCCCCGCTGGGGCCGGGTTGGCTTTGCTTCCGGAATCCAGAAAAAGTTCTTGAAGCTCGCTCCTTGGCGGAAGTTGAGGGGATTCTTAATGAAGCCGCAAATCACGGCCATGCCTTCGGCTTTCTCACTTATGAAGCCGGGAAAGCCTTTGACGCTCAATTTCCGATTCGGGACCGGCCTACCATCCTCGCTTGGTTTGCCCTTTATCCCGCCCCGCCGCAGTTCTATAAAGAGCTAAGTCCGAACTATGAGCCGGTCGCAGTAAAGACTTATGAACCCGACTTTGACGAAATCACTTACGGCGAAGCATTCGCCGCGGTTCAGCGCGAGCTAAAGGCGGGAAACACCTACCAAGTCAATCTCACCTTCCGTCTCCGCTTTCGTTCATCCCATACCGCCCCTGCCCTCTTCGCCGCCTGTTGCGGGGTCGAACCGCCCCCGTACGCCACCTTCTTCCACGGCGGCGATTGGCAGATAGCCAGCTTTTCGCCGGAACTCTTTTTCGAGAAACAAGGGCAAGCGATCCGCACGAAGCCGATGAAAGGGACCGCCCCCGTCCCGCCCCGTCGTGAAGACCTAGCCACCACCGTCGCTCATCTCCAAAGCGATCCCAAATCAAGGGCGGAGAATCTGATGATCGCCGACATGGTCCGCAACGATCTCAGCCGAATCGCTCTGCCCAACTCCGTGAGAGCAACTCAACTCATGGAAGTCACGCCTCACCGCACTGTCATCCAAGCCACTTCGACCATCGAAGCGCAAACCGATGCCGAAGTCAACGAGATCTTTCGGGCCCTCTTTCCGCCCGCATCGATGACCGGGGCTCCCAAACTGTCCACCGCCCAAATCATTGCCCACCTCGAGCGAACGCCACGCGGACTCTACAGCGGCGCCATCGGATACTTTACACCCGATGAAACGCGCTGGAGCGTAGCGATCCGCACGGCTTGGATCGAGAATGGGGAAGGAATTTACGGCGTCGGCGGAGGCATCGTGGCTGATTCGAACGTTGAGGCCGAATACCAAGAGTGCCAGCTCAAAGCCCAAGCCCTCCAAGTCGCCGCTCCTCAATGGCAGCTTATCGAAGCAATTCCATCCGGCGATCTTCCTTTGGCCAAAGACAATCCCCATCTTCTCCGCCTCATAGGCTCAGCAGATACCTTCGGTATCCCGCTAGACCTATACAGCATCCCACCGGCTACAGGAGACCCGAGCCTTCCGAAGGCTCGCCTTGCCGTCCAACGGGACGGCAAAATGTCCTTGAAACTGCAATCCAGTGATCTGCCCGAACGGACGCTCAAAGCCGCCCTCGCCAACACGCCGGTCCAATCCCAAGACCCCAATCTCCAACACAAAACAAATTCCCGCGCCGTCTACAATCGCCACCTCGCCCAATTCCCCAATTACGACGAAGTCCTGCTCTACAACGAAAAGGGGGAGATCACCGAATTCTGTCGCGGCAACGTGATCCTAGCAATCGACGGCCAACTCGTCACGCCAACCCAAGAAAGCGGCTGTCTCCCCGGAATCGGCGTGCGCAACATCCCGAATTTAACCTACAGGGCTGTCTCGCTTGATGATTTGGATAGAGCCGAGAATATTTGGTTCGTCAATGCAATCACAGGTCTGCGACCCGTCAAGCTCATCCGTCGTACGCCATAGGGCGTGGTTCAACCCGTCTTACTTGTGTCGCCTTGAGGCCCAACGGGCCGACATCTTATAGCCCAGGGTCAGCCCGCAAGGGCGCAGCCCTGGGGGAAACACCACCAGCCAAAAGGCCTGAAAGGCCGGAATAGTTTTAAGTTGGGTTTGAGACTATTTCGCCCTTTCAGGGCTTTCGATTTTTTGGACTCGATACCCAGGGCTGCGCCGTAGGATCGGCTGACCTGGGCTATAGGATGTCGGCCCGTTGGGCCTATTTTGCTCCTAAATCTGCTCGACCAAACTCGCCATTTCGATAGCCGCCAAGGCCGCTTCGCGTCCCTTATTTCCGTGCTTCAAACCCGCCCGAGACAAAGCCTGCTCCTCCGTCTCCGGAGTCAGAATTCCCCAAGAAATTGGAATCCCCGTCGCGACCTGCAGGCCCATGAGAGCGCTGCCAACATCGCCGCCCAATATCTGAGCATGCGGTGTCTGCCCCTGCAAAATGCAGCCCAGAGCCACAATCCCATTCGGAGGCGTAGCGCGAGCAGTCAACGCTTTCACTGCAACCGGAATCTCCCAAGTACCCGGCACGCGCAAAACCTCTACATTTTCGGCCCCATGCCGGCTCATCTCATCCAGCGCGCAATCGAGCAGCTCTTTGGTCACCAACTCGTTCCATCGGCTCACCACAATCGCAAACCGCTTCCCCGAGCCATCCATCCGCCCTTGTATCGACTTCATCGCATTAGTATGGCGCATGGGCAACTTTTGACCTAGAGAAGGCCGTCTAAGAAGGGATCATGGTCGCGTTGCTCGCACTCGCCATTTTGCAGAACTCGGCTTTCCAAGAGCCAGAGCCACCGCGTAAAACTTTGTCTCAGCAAATCTTTAAGACCTTGACGGGCAAGAATGGCTACGAAGAGTATGTTTTTGCCGCGGAGATGGTCTACGAGCCCAATACGATCTACCGCACCTTTGGCAGTCCCGAGACCTATGCGCAGCGAAACGGCATCTCAATCCTCGCCGCCCGGAAACGTTACCGACAACAGGTGATTACCCCGATCCTCAATCTAATCCGCGCAGGGAACCGAAAACCGGTCCGAGATCCGCGGGAAATGATGAACTATGAAGTCACATTTCCCGAGCTGGCACAGTTCAAAGAATTAAGCCGACTGTTTTGCGCTGAAAGCTACCTACGCTTCTCCGAGGGGGATTCCGAGGGTGGGATGCAGTCGCTGATGGATGGATTGGATTTTGCCCACAACATCAGCAATCGGACAATCATCGCCGGCCTCGTGGGTGTCTCTTGTGAAGCCATTCTGCTCGCGGAGGTGTCAAAACATCTCGACCAGCTATCTGAGCGAGACGCCGCGAAAGTCATCGCCTATTGTTCCGATTATCTGAAGCGTCCAAACCCCGCTGTTTCAGCAATTGATTCGGAACGAGAATCGATAGAGTCGATTTGGCGTGGATTGGAAAGTCCACAAGAATTCGATTATTGGATGAAAGCCCTTGAGGGGTTAAGCGCCGAGTTTGACGATGAGGGCAATGTTATTGGTGAAAACCCTTATATTCAAAGACTTAATCAAATGAACTCCGTGGAGCGGCAACGTGAAGTGCGTAAGATGCGGGAGCGAAGCGACGAAAACTATGAACGATTGAAGGCGTTGTATGCAGGCCCAATGGTCTTTTGGGGGGATGAACGGCCGTCGGTGGGAAGAATTGATTCGGCGGAAGCTATTGCAGACTCCATGATGGCCATCGGAGCGCAATTTGGAAGCGCTATGGGTAAAGGAGCGTTGCAGATAGCGATCCTTCGCGCCCACTGCGCAGTTATCCAGTTTCAGTGGCGCCGCGGAAGGTTGCCAAATCATATTCAGGAAGTCGCTGACCCGCGATGGGCCATCGACCCCGCTACCAGTGCGCCGTTCAATTACAATATCTTTCCCGACGGGTCCTATGAACTTTATAGCAGCGGTATTGCGAGCATGGGACGGCTCGACCTCGTTTACAAACGACCCGTGCCGCCTGAAGAACCCCCGGAGGAAAAGTAGGTGCTCGCGACCCTATTGTGTGCCGTCGCATTGACTCAGCATGGTTGGCTAACCGGACAAATCGTCCCGGCACCAACCGGCGAAAACGGCTTTGAAGATTACATTGCTGCTTTCGATGTCATTCGCGAAGCTCCCGCAATGGCGACAACCAACGACGTCCTCTCCGATCGACGCCAGAAACTCAAATACTTCAGCACTGCCCTCAATCTCATTCGCACCGGAAACGACAAGCCAATTGGCGATCCCCGATCTGGGTTAACAACGGCTTCCCCTCTCCTCGAATTGCCATATGCGGAAATGGCCGCACGATTATTTGGGGAAGAAGCCTATGTCCGTTTCGCAGAGTCGAAGTCGGCGAGCGGCTTGCAATCTATACTGACTGGGCTTGAATTTGCGGAGTCTTTCGGCTCACTCTCCGCTCGACACCATGCAAGTGCCGAACGTTGCGCTAACATATGCTTCTCGGAATTTGCCCAACACTCTCGAAGGCTCTCCGACCGAGATGCCACCGTGCTTGCCCAGTGGTCAAAGACCGCCTTAGCTCGACCCGCGCCGCTGGCGAACTGCCTTGCCCGCGAGGAGAACATCGTCGTCCGTTCGCTCGAACCCCTTGCCACCGAGCCTGCAAAGTTCCTTCAATCAAATGATCCCGAACTCCAGCCCGCCTATTGGGCCAGTTCACAGAGGCTTAGCCCAGCTCGCCTGGCGAAAACCTGGGAACCCGAAGTGACGGCAAGGTTCACAGCCCTCCGCCAGACCCTAGCAACTCCTGAGTCAACCTGGGCGATTTCGGAGCCGGACCCAAAGTCCCTAGTTAACCGAATCCTCCCCGGCGAAAAATCTCTCCGGGATGCGCTCATATGGCGAACTCGTCTTCGCTTGCTCCGGCTCCACGCCGAAATCATCAAGTACCGTTGGGAGAATGATCGCCTTCCGCCAAACCTTAAGGCGCTTCCAGACCAAAAAGTGTGCATCGATCCGAGATTCAACAAACCCTATGAATTTGCGCCGAGCGGCGATACCCGTTCGCCGATGTATGAATTGGCGAGCGGCAAGGATGAAAAGCGAATCACCTTAACCGAGATCGGCAAGGAACCGTAATATGGGATTCAGGCCGGAATGACGACGCTAAGCTTTCTTGCCCGCTGAAACCGCTTTTCGCCCGGCCTTTCGTGGCTCGGCGACCATCGCGTACTGCGCCTTATAGGGGTGCTTCGCCCGATCAAACATTTCCGCCAAGAACCGCCCCGTGTGAGAAGCTGGATTATTCGCGACATCTTCCGGCGTACCGACAGCCACGACCTGGCCGCCCCCGTTGCCGCCTTCGGGTCCCATGTCGATGAGCCAGTCGGCAGTCTTGATAACATCCAGGTTATGCTCGATGACCAATACAGTATTGCCCTGCTCGACGAGGCGATGTAAGACTTCGAGCAACTTGCGGACATCCTCAAAATGCAGCCCGGTGGTCGGTTCATCGAGAATATAAAGCGTCGACCCCGTCGCTCGTTTGGAAAGCTCCGCCGCCAGCTTAATACGCTGCGCCTCGCCGCCCGAAAGCGTCGTCGCCGGCTGCCCCATCCGGATATAACCCAGGCCAACATCCTCCAAAGTAGAAAGCTTCCGATAAATCTTGGGGATTGGCTTAAAGAATTCGCTCGCTTCCTCAAGTGTCATCTCTAAGACTTCGGAGATGTTCTTGCCCTTGTAGCGGACCTCAAGCGTCTCGCGGTTGTAGCGTTTCCCCTTGCAGACTTCGCAAGGAACGTAGACGTCGGGCAAGAAGACCATCTCGATCTTCAACATCCCATCGCCCTTGCACGCCTCACACCGTCCGCCCTTCACATTAAAGCTGAACCGGCCGATTTTGTAGCCGCGAATTTTCGCATCGGGGGTGAGCGTAAAGAGTTCGCGAATCATGTCGAACGTGCCGGTGTAGGTGGCGGGGTTCGATCGAGGCGTACGCCCAATCGGGGACTGATCGATGTCGATGACCTTGTCGATCTGTTCGACGCCTTCCAAGGAATCGTGGGGCTCCCAAGTGGTGCGCGTCCCAACCAGCTCGTACATGAGCCGAGGGAACAGGGTGTCTTGGACCAGCGTAGATTTCCCGCTGCCGCTCACTCCGGTCACGCAGACAAATAGGCCAAGCGGAATCTGCACATCGACCCCGCGAAGGTTGTTGCCGCGGGCATTCTTGAGGGTGAGCCAACCGGAAGACATGTGGACAGAAGTTTACCTCTAACCTCTTCGCTAACTCTCGTCGGAATCGTCCATGTGAAACCGATGTAACACCCGGTGCACCACCGGCGCAAGAAGAATAGCGGTGATTCCAATAAACGCTAGCCCCGAGAACAGGGCATAAAACGAAGCAAACACCTTCGCACCATCCGACGGCAACGGATCTACTGGGCCCATTCCCCCCAAAATCATCGACGCATTCAGCAAGGAATCCACCCAGGAGAGATGCCCTAACATGTGGTAGCCAACCACGCCTACGCCAAGGGCGAAGGTAATGATCGCCAGAGAAACCAGTCCGTGATAGGCCAGCCGTATAGCAAAAGCGCGTCGTGACAATGGCCGAGCATGGCGAGTTTCATACATAACGTTATAGTAGCCTTACCGCTCATCGGGTTAGGCCAAAAATTCCCGAACGTGCCCGCCCTGAATTTCGCCATCCAGCAAGAAGGCATCGTGCCCAAACGGCAGGTCGATCTCAATGTGCCGAGTCCGACATCCGGCAGCAAGAGCGAGCGCATTCATCTCGGCGCTCTGATGCGTCGGATAAAGCCAGTCGCTCGTGAAGCTGATAAACAAATACTCGCTGGATGAACCCTCAAGCGACCGCCCGTCGTAATAATCGATCGCCCGGCTTAAGATCAAGAGGCTATTTGCATCAAACCGCTTCGTAAACTTCTCGCCCTGGTAGCTCAAATAGCTTTCCACCTGAAATTCAGGCGACAGCTTGTAGTCAAAAGCCGTCTTGTCCTGCAAGCTCCGGCCAAACTTGGCATCAAAGCTAAACTCACTCAAATAGGACAGGTGACCGATCATTCGCGCCACAGCGAGCCCACCGACAGGCCCTTCGCCTTCATAGTCACCACCATTCCACCGAGGATCGCGGAGCACCGCCTGGCGAGCGGCTTCGTTAAAGCCAATCTGCATGGCGTTGTGGGCTGCGCAGCTTCCAGTAATGAACGCCTTACGCACCGAGCCGCGTCGCGTCCATTCCAACGCCTGCATGCCGCCCATACTGCCACCCGCTACGGCATGGAGGGTTTCGATGCCGAGGCGAGCGACTAGTCGCTTCTGGACCTCGACCATGTCCCCGACGGTCACCATCGGAAACCGCAGCCGATAAGGTTTTCCGTCCGGCGCTAAACTCGCGGGCCCGGTCGATCCTTGGCAGCCGCCGAGCGCATTGGTCCCAATAACAAAAAACCGATCGGTGTCGATCGGTTTGCCTGGTCCTATGAGCCTCTCCCACCATCCAATGGCGTGGGCATCGCCCGAAAGGGCATGGCAAATAATAATCGCGTTGTCTCGGGTCGAGTTTAGGGCGCCCCAGGTCTCGTAGGCGACGGTGACGTCTTCTAACACTCCGCCCGCCTCGCACTCTAGCCGACCTACCGACAAATACTGCCGGGCATCCACGACGGGAGCCGTCCGCTCGTTCTCCTGGAATAGCGCGGGATCAACGTTCACGGGAGAAAGGGTACCGCACGGGGGAGGTGCTAGGTTTTAGGCGTTGGGCGTCAGGAATTCGGATCCGCCTCGCGCCTAAAGCCCAGTGCCTAAGGCCTATACTGATGGGGATGGAAAACAAAACCTACGCGATCATCGGTTCTGGCATGCAGGGAACAGCTGCAGGCTATGATTTGGCTCGACAAAACTGCGCCGATCGCTTACTTATGGGTGATGTGAACCTGACTCATGCGGAACGGAATGCCGACCGGATCAACAGTCTCGTCGGCAAGCAAATCGCCGAAGCCGTCCAAGTCGACGCCCTCGACCCAGAAGCCCTCGCCGACTTCCTCCAACCCGTCGATGTCCTTCTAAGCTGTGTCCCCTACTGGATGCACCCACGTATCGCGGCCGTCGCAATCCGGTCGAAGACGAGCATGGTCGATATGGGCGGAGACACTGGAGTCACTTGGGAAACGCTTAAGCTTGACGACCTCGCAAAACAAGAGGGTGTGACGGTCGTCCCCGACACCGGCCTGGCCCCTGGCTTTGTCAATAACTTAGCCTGCTATTTCATGGAGAAGATGGAGGACATCGACACCATCCGTCTCTATTGCGGCGGCCTCCCCCAAAATCCCAAGCCTCCATTTAACTACAAGCTCGTCTTCAACGTGGAAGGACTCGTTACGGAGTACTCGCACCAAGCCGACGTCGTGCGAGAACATAAGGTAGTCCAAGTGGACACCTTGGCCGAGTTGGAAGAGATCGAAATAGACACCCTCGGAAAAATGGAGGCGTTCACGACTTCAGGTGGCTCTTCAACTGCGCCGTTTACATTCGCCGACCGAGTGCGCAACTACGAATACAAGACGATCCGGTACCCAGGCCACTGCGAGCGCATGCGCATCTTTAAGGATTACGGTTTCTGGGACGACAAACCCTTGAAAACCCGCTCCGGCGAAGCCATCCCGGTCGAGATGTTCCACAAACTCATGGGCGACGCCCTCCGTGACCCGAACGACAAGGACATGATCATCGTCCGAGGAGTCGGAACGGCTAAGGATGGCAAGAAGATGCAGATCGATGTGCTGGAAAAGCATGACGATGCCACCGGCTTTACCGCCATGGAGCGCATGACTGGATATTCCACCGCTACCTACGCCGCCGCCATCGGCAACGGCGAAATGAAGCCCGGCTGTCTCCGCTATGAGGAAGCCTTCAGCGGCGTCCGCTTCGTGGAGGAAATCCAAAAGCGCGGCATCGTCCTGAAGTTTTCTTAGTCCGCCTCCCCCTCTCCAAGTGGTTCGTCTTGGAGAGGGGGCAGGGGGAGAGGTTCAGGGACTTTCAGTTGGTGAGTAAATTGAACGATAAAGTCCTTTGGATTACGGGCAAGATTGCCTAACGCTACTATTTCCGCAGAATGATCACCCTAATTCTCGCTCTCTATAGCCTCGCTGCTTTCGTGTCCTTCCTCAATCTTCTCCTCATGCGGCGACCGGGTCGGGCGAGGCAAGGCGCAACGTTTTGTATCCTCATTCCCGCACGAAACGAGGCGAAGAATCTCAGCGAACTCGTCCCTCAACTCTTGGCCCCGAGCCAGCATGCCGAAAACGGTCCCAAGATTAAGGTCTACGTTTACGACGATGACAGCACGGATGAAACGGCTAAAGCAGCCGCCCAAGCTGGTGCGATCGTCATCAAAGGTGGCGCCCTTCCGGAAGGCTGGAAAGGAAAGAACCACGCCTGCCACCAACTTGCCCTGGCGGCAACAGAAGACGGAGCCGATTGGCTCCTCTTCCTCGACGCCGACGTTCGCGTGCAGCCCGATTTCATGGATGCCATGCGGCATCTCACAGGTTGGGCCGGAACAAGGATTCCTGTCATCAGCGCCTTTCCCAAAATCCTCCCTGGTCGCGGACTAGAGCCCCTCTTTCTGGCATGGGTGGGCTGGGTTCTCATCGGGTTCAACCCGTTCGGGGTCGTCAGTCGCACGGGGATGGGGCACAACCGCTTTACAAACGGGCAGATCCAAGCGTATCGACGCGAACTCTACACCGAAATCTGGCCGCACCAAACGGTAAAGGATCGAATTCTCGAAGACGTGATGATCGGTCGCCTCATGGCGCAAAGAGGTAAGAAAGTCGAAATCGCCAATCTCTCTGCCGTGATGTCGGTGAAGATGTACGACACCTGGCGCGAAACCCTCGATGGTATGTCCAAGAACTCCTACGAAGTCGGGGGAAGCGCCGGCGCCACCATCCTCATCGCGTTAGTGATGCTGATCCTCGGATGGGCATGGCTTCTCTGCGGAAGCCTGTGGTGCCTTGCTTTGGGTTTGCTCGCCTTCAGCGGTTTGTGCGTCGGATTGACGGTCCGAACGGTCCTGTGGCCCGTACTTCTCATGCCCCTGATCCCTACCATCGCCGCTTACACCCTCATCCGTTCCCTCATATGGCGGATTCGAGGAACGGTGACTTGGAAGGGAAGAATCTATAGTTAGGCGTTGGGGCGTTTGAAGATTCAGTCAAGCCGGAATGCCTCAACACGAAAATGCCTGAAAGCCCCTTATTGCGCTTGTCGCAACAATAGACCAATGAGCCATGATGGTGGCACGGACTGTGCCGTATTAATCATCAAGTGAGACCGATGTTGAGAGAACCTGGCAATGGTCTCAGGCAAACCTATCGAATCAGCGAAAGATGGCGCAATTATCCGCGCACCGGCCGGAAAAAGATACACAACGCCCCCTCTTAGCCGACATAAATAGAAAAGCCTTAGAGTGAATACAAACCATGAATCGAGTTCTTGATCTTCCTATCCTTGGCCTGGACGAAACGTTTCCCGACGCGCTTTTCGTTCTCCACCATCCGTCGACTGGTCGCTACGGCTGCTTCTGTCACGATGGGATCCACGGCTTGGCTTGCTTCAGCAGCGAGAGCGGCGCATTTCGTTTCGCCGAGTGGATTGACCTGAGTGGAATGCAAACCGTTGAATTAAGCTTTGATGAAGCGCGGCAGGTGGCCAAAGATCGCCCCATGCCGGTGGTAGCCTTGATGCTGCTCGACGAAATCACCTCGCCGCTCATCCACTACGTTCGGTAAGTTTCTCCTGTACAGAAAAAAACGGGGCTGGCGAATTCGCCAGCCCCGTTTTTTTTATAGTGTGAAGGGGCCTTAGGAGGCTTCCTTGGCTGACGAAGTCTTATAGGTGTCTTCGCTCACAAATTTGAAGAGCTTGCTACCTTGGTAAGTGGCCGTGAGCGCGTATCGAGTCTGCGTTCCGGACTTGGTCTTTCGGGTCATTTTCATTTTGCGGACGTCTCCTTCCGGAACGTCTACGTGCGATCGCGTTTTCAGGTTGTAAAACTGCATGTATCTCTCCTCCAACATTGGCGTTGCCGCCGTTTCGTGTTCGTACGAAGTCAATATATCATAAACCCGAGTTCAAGGGAACCTATTTTGAAGGAATTGTAAAAAAAAAGTAATTTTCGCTCATGATAGAACAAATTCAGCGCACTTGCAATCTAAAGCAACGTAGAATAGGGAGTGGACGTCCGGATAGGGCGTCGTACATAATAAAACCATGAAAGAAAGACGACTCAAATCAAACGAAAAAGCGGCGGTTACAGGCTCTTTGGAAGACCCAAAAGTCTATGAGGAGCACGCCATTCAACAACTTCGAGAGGCCGGTTTTAGGATCACGATGCCCCGTGTTCAGGTTATACGAGCCCTCGCCGACACCCATCAGGCACTGAGTGCCTACGGCATTCACGAGAAGATCCTCGACTTCCGCGGGAAGATCGATGTTGTGAGCGTGTACCGTATACTATCAACTTTGAAGGATGTAGGGCTCATTTATCACATCGGTGTGGTCGATGGATACTTCCCCTGCCGCATTGCTGGCTGCTCCGACAAGCGATCGCAAGTCGTTGTTTGCGAAGAGACGGGCATGATCACGGAGATGGAAATCCCCGCCGACATCATGAAAGGTCTCGAGTCACAGGCCGCTGCCGCTGGTTTTGAGATTTCTGGAATCAAAATTGAGTTGACCGCGAGCAAGTGTCCCGACGACAAGAGCAAGAAGAAGCGCTAAGACAGGATCTATTAATTTAAGCTATTTGGCGCGGCTTTTCAGCCGCGCCTTTTCTTTTTTGCGCTCTCCACACCTACTTTCTCCGATCTGTGGGAATCTTATGCCCGCCAACGTAGTAAAAATTGAATATGTTCGGACTCTCCCTCCTTGCCGCCCTTGCAATCTCACCTTCTTCCCCTCCTACCGACTTCGCTGAGTCTTGGACAGCGGTTTCTAACGCGATCTCGAATCGCTATTACGCGCGCAATACCCGCAAGGAAGAAATGGAGAAGCGCCTCGCCGTCTATGCCCCCCTCGCAAGCGCGGCCACCTCGGAAGACGAGTTTTCTAAGTGCGTGAATAAAATGATCGTGGAGTTCGGTGACTCACACTTTGATTTCTATACGAAGAACGATCAAGGCTATTACTTGATGGATCAACTCGCCGGCGGCCGAAACCGAGAGCCGGCGAAAATGCCGAATATCGACGCATGGTTCCGACCCGCAGGTGACGGATACACCTTGCAGATGGTTCTGGAAGGCGGCGAGGCTGCCAAAGCCGGGCTGCGCAAAGGCGATGTCATCATGACCATAGATAATGCGCCTTTTAGCCCAATCGCCGCCCTTAGCGACAAGATCGGCAAAACGATCAATGTGCGGGCAAGGCGAGGGAACCAAGATATATCCGCCGCGGTGACGGTCAAGGAAAGCTCGACCGAAGACATGTTCGTCAACGCGACCAATGCCAGCATCCGGGTCATTGAACGCGACGGAAAGAAGTTTGGCTACATCCATGTCTGGACCATGCTGGGCAGCCGTATGATTAACGCGTTGAAAGATGCCGTGAGTGGGCCACTTAAGGACACGGATTATTTCATCCTCGATATCCGCGACGGCTTTGGTGGCCGCCCCGAGGGGTTCGGCGATTTCTTTTACGATGTGTCTACCGGCGGAGGCGGCAGCCGTCGCAATCAACCCATCATCTACGAAAAGCCGATGGCGCTGCTGATCAATGAAGGCTCGCGGAGCGCTAAAGAAATGTTTAGCGCGTACGTTAAGAAATCGGGACGAGCCACCCTCATTGGCGCCAATACAGCCGGACATGTCCTTGGCACCCAGCCGACTCGCATCGGGGATTGGGGGTACCTGGAAATGCCAATGGTGAACGTCCAGGTGAATGGCCAGACGCTTGAGAAAGTGGGCGTTGCACCCGACATCGAAGTGAAGCCCGAATTTGATGCCAATGGGCAGGACCTCGTGATCGAGAAAGCCATCCAAACCCTCCTCCAGAAAAGGTAAAGTCCAAGTTCAAAAGGAACCTAACTCTGGAAAATAAACCCGTCCTTAATGTTCGGGATCTCGAAGTGTCGTTCGGCACGACGCAGATCCTTCGCGGTGTGAGCTTTGACCTCTTTCCAGGTCAGACGCTCGGCGTCGTAGGCGAATCCGGCTGCGGCAAATCAATGAGCGCTTTTGCCATCATGCGCATGCTGGGCGCTCCGGGGCGCATCAGCGCGGGGAGCATCGAACTTGAGGGCTTGGAACTTACCACACTCAGCGAAGCTGCGATGCGCGAAGTTCGTGGCGGACAAATCGCCTTGGTGATGCAAGACCCGTTTACGAGCCTAAATCCGATGATGCGCGTTGGCGACCAGGTCGCCGAAGCAATCGTTCTGCACCAAAAACTTTCAAAATCGGACGCACGCCACCGGGCGGTGGAGATGCTCAGCAAAGTAGGCGTCCCCGCCCCAGAATCTTCGGCCCGGAAATACCCGCATCAACTAAGCGGTGGGCAACGCCAGCGCGTTGTCATCGCCATGGCTTTTGCGTGCCGGCCCAAGGTCTTGATTGCGGACGAACCCACTACCGCTCTCGATGTCACTCTGCAGGCTCAAATCTTACGATTGCTGCGTGACTTGCAGGAGACCGAGGGTACGGCTGTCATGTTGATTTCTCACGACATCGGCGTCATTGGCTCGGTGGCCTCTAGAATCGCCGTGTTCTACGCCGGGCGCATCGTTGAGTTGGGAAGTTCCGAAGACGTCCTCCGCAACCCCAGCCATCCATATACGCGCGCACTTCTGAACGCATTGCCCCAACCCGGCAAGAGGGAGCTTGAGGCGATCAAAGGGCAGCCGCCAAGTTTCGCCGAAATGCCCCTCGGATGCTCCTTCGCGCCGCGATGCGCATATCGGATCGAAAAGTGTATAGAGGATCCTCCGCTCATGGATTCGGCCCCTGGACAATGCGCCGCTTGTTGGCGGCGTGACGAGGTTCGGAAGGCGGCGCTGAGCCCTGAAAGTGTCTGATCAGCGGCGAAGCTTGCTTGCTTTGGCCGCAAAAAACTTCTCCAGGAAATCCCCCAATTTTGAAAGCACTTTGCCGCGATGACTCACTGAGTGCTTTTGCTCCGGAGTCAGATCCGCCATGGTACAGCTGCGTTCCGGCAGGAAGAAAATAGGGTCATAGCCAAACCCGCCACTGCCATGGGGCGCATCGGCGATCTTGCCTTCGCAAATCGATTCAAAGTGGATCGGCTTTTGTCCCGGTACCTCGAGGACTACGCTGCAGCGAAACCGAGCACCCCGCTGAGCCGTCGGCACTCCGTCCATCCGCTCCAAAATCCGCGCCATCTTTTGAGGGAACGGCGTATCGACTCCCTCGAATCGGTGGGAATGGACGCCAGGAGCTCCGTTTAAAGCGTCGATCTCCAAGCCTGCGTCGTCGGCGACGCACATCTCCCCAGTGAAAGCGGCTGCGGAGGCTGCTTTGATCGCCGCATTCTCCGCATAGGTCGAGCCAGTTTCCTCAGGTTGTGGCGCGCCGGGATAATCGGCCAGCGTACGACAGCGAATGTCGGGAAACCGGGCCTGAAGAATTTGTATCATCTCCCGAGCCTTATGTCGATTATGTGTCGCGATCACGAGGGTTTGCGGCAAGATCGGAGTGTCCACTTCTTTCATTGTCGCACGAGAACGCCCGAAGAGGGGCACTTTTGACTCACTTAGGGTTCAGATCGCTTCTTATGCGACCCGCCGCCGTCCCCACCCTTCTTGCGCAGTTCGTTAAATTGCTCCTCCAGAACGTCGAGTTCTTGATCGGTGAGGGCCTCCAGATTGATGAGCCGGTTCCGCGCTCCTCGCACTGATCGAATAACTTCATCTAGCTTAAGATGCATTGCCTTGGAATCATGATTCTGGGCATTTTGGATTAGAAAGACCATCAGGAAGGTCACGATCGTTGTGCCGGTATTGATCACCAGCTGCCAGGTTTCCGAGAAGTGGAAAATAGGGCCCGTCGCTGCCCAAACGATGACAGTCAACATCGCCAAGATAAACGCGATCGGTTGCCCGGCTTTGGTAGAGACCACTCGAGCAATGTGGTTAAAAAACTCGTGAGCTTTCTGCATGCCCAAGTGTAGGCCAAAATGCCATCGACCGAAGGCACAAAAAAATCTCCATGCACCAACGGCGCATGGAGACTTTCAAAGAAACCTAAGCGGAAGCTTGTTCAGCGTAAACGCTGATACGTCGCTTATTCTTCGGACCTTCGAACTTGACTTGACCATCGATCAGGGCGAAAATCGTGTGATCGCGGCCCATGCCAACGTTGGCACCTGGGTGAAATTCGGTTCCGCGCTGTCGAATGATGATGTTGCCGGGCTTGACGACTTCGCCGCCATAGCACTTCACGCCGAGATACTTCGGCTTGGAATCGCGGCCGTTGCGGGAGGAACCTTGTCCTTTTTTATGTGCCATTTAAGTTATTTGCCTCCTTCGACGGCAGTAATCTTCACGTGGGTTTGTGGCTGGCGGTGTCCCCATCGCTTGCGCTCATTCTTCTTGGGCTTGTAGTTGAAAGCCTCGATCTTCGGGCCCTTGGCCTGTCGAACGATCATGCCAGAAACTTTGGCGCCTTTCAAGAACGGTGAGCCAATCTTTACATTGTCGCCGTCGCAGACCATCAGCACTTCGCCGAAATCCACTTTCGTGCCCATTTCGCCTTCAAGGTGCTCACAGATCAACACATCATCTTTCGCAGCCTTGAGCTGCTTTCCACCGGTCTTAATAATCGCGTACATACAAAAACTCCGCGCACGGGAGGGCGCAAAGAGAGATAATAGCAGAACCGGGGGGCGGAGGTCAAGGGGGAAAAGGCATTAGGGCGTTATCGCGTTGGGGCTACTCTCCCCAATGCCCCAATGCCCCAATGCCTCAATGCCCTAATGCCCTAATGCCCTCACGCCTAAATGCCCTTTCCGTAGGAACTTTCCCCCCTTACCCCTTGGTATCCCAAGCATTGCTTGATAGAATAGAGGGTGAGGGGAATTTATGGCGGCTTTTAAGATCAATGTGAACGGGACGGATCGGACGGTGGATGCAGTTCCCGAAATGCCCCTCTTGTGGGTTCTTCGCGACCTGCTGGGACAAACCGGCACAAAGTTTGGTTGCGGCGTCGGCGCCTGTGGCGCCTGCACCGTCCTCGTGGATGGGGAAGCCCACCAGAGCTGCCAAATCCCGCTTTCCGAGGTCAAAACCAAGAAAATCACCACAATCGAAGGTCTTTCCAAAGACGGTAAGCATCCTCTCCAACTGGCTTGGATGGAGCACGACGTTCCCCAATGCGGTTTCTGCCAGTGCGGGCAAATCATGGCGGCCGCGGGTCTTCTGAAAAAGAAAGCCAATCCCACGGACGCGGACATCGATGAAGCGCTCGGTTCGAATATCTGTCGATGCGGCACCTACGTTCGCATCCGCGAGGCTGTCCACGCGGCGGCAAAGGGTGTGAAATGATCCAAGAAAAGCTTGATGCAGATTTAACGCGGCGTACATTCCTGAAAATCGTTGGTGGCGTCGGCGCGAGCTTTGCGCTTGGCAGCTTTACCACCCTTGCCTGCGCAAGTGGGAAAGCGATTGAGCCGGTGGCTCTCGAACCCAACGCTTTTGTGCGCATCGACCCAGATGGCACGGTCACGCTCACCGTTGCTCGATCGGAGATGGGCCAAGGCGTTCGAACGTCGCTAGCCATGCTGATCGCTGAAGAAATGGACGCGGATTGGAGCAAAGTCAAAGTCGTACAAGCTCCCGGCGACAGCGCGAAGTACGGCAGCCAAGGCACCGGCGGAAGCCAAAGTGTGCGCGGCTCCTACCAAAATCTCCGCCGGATGGGCGCAACCGCTAAGGCCATGCTTGTCGGCGCCGCCGCCCAAACCTGGAGCGTGGATGCTGCAGAGTGCAAATGCGAGAATGGTCGGGTCACCCACTCCAGTGGCAAATCCATGGCCTACGGCGATCTTACAACCGCGGCGGCGACGATAGCGATTCCCGCGAACGTGACTCTGAAAGATCCATCCGAATTCAAAATCATCGGCAAACGCACCAAACGCGTCGACAATCCAGATGTTGTCCGGGGAACCGCAAAGTACACCGGGGACGTTTCCGTTCCGGGCATGGGCTACGCGGTCATCTCGCGAAAGCCCAGCTTTGGCGCTCAGCTTCAATCCTTCGACGACGCGGCAACGCGCAAAGTCCCGGGTGTTACCGATGTGTTCAAAGTGAGCAATGGGGTTGCGATTGTCGCCAAGAACACGTGGGCGGCCATGGAAGGCGCGAAAGCGCTTAAAGCGATTTGGACAGAGCCAAACGCGGACTTCGACAGCGCCAAGCTCGATGCCAATTTCAAAGCTGCGATCACCGATTTCCCCGCCATGCCCGATGGAGCCAAGGTGGTCGAAGCCACCCTCTTTCAGCCTTACCTCGCCCATGCAACCATGGAAACCCAAGGCGCGGTCGCGGACGTTCGCGCCGATTCCTGCGAAGTCTGGGCCGGGACGCAGGGCGGCGACGGGGCACAGCGCCAAGTTGCGCAGATGCTTGGCATCCCCGCGACAAGCGTAAAAGTAAATGTAATGCTCCTTGGCGGTGGATTCGGGCGTCGGCTTTCCAACGACTACGTATCCGAAGCGGTCGAGATTTCTCGACAGGCCAAGATGCCGATCAAGCTTCTCTGGACCAGGGAAGACGACATGAAGAATGACAATTACCGCACGGCAAGCTATCACGCCTTCAAGGGCGCAGTCGATAGCGCGGGCAATCCCATTGCCTACGCCCACCAATCTGTCTTCGCCGGAGGCGGCGGTCGGGGTGGCGGTGGGGCAGGATTCAGCCAAGCGCGCATCCAATACAATATCCCCGATGCCCAGGCGCGCCAAGGCAGCGCCCAATCGCCTGTCAGCACCGGCGCATGGCGTTCGGTGCAAGAGGGCCAAATGGCGGCTCCGAACGAGTGCTTTATCGATGAATTGGCAGCCGCGGCCGGCCAAGATCCCTACCAATTTCGCCGTAAGCTCCTGCGCGATGAAAGGCTGATCGGCGTCCTGGACGCCGTAGCGAAGAAGGCGGGCTGGGGGACTGCTATGCCAAAGGGCAAGGGCCGAGGCATCGCCTGCTTCTCCGGATTTGCATCTTATGCGGCCCATGTGGTCGAACTTACTGTCGATGGCGACAAGATCAAAATAGACCGCGTCGTCTGCGCCGTCGACTGTGGCATTGCCGTGAATCCGCTCGGCGTCGAGGCCCAGGTTCAAGGCGCATGCAGTGACGGCCTCTCTGCGGCTCTCCGGGCCGCGATAACCATTGAGAAAGGCGCGGTTGCGCAAAACAGTTGGTACGACTACGAATGGATGACCATCGACGCGATGCCGAAAGTCGAAGTTGTGATTGTGCCCAGCAATGCGAACCCTACCGGAATGGGCGAACCCGGCTTCCCCTCTGTTATGCCCGCTGTGGCGAACGCAATCTTTGCCGCGACCGGAAAACGCGTCCGCAAGTTCCCGATCAAGATCAGCGAACTCGCCTAGTTTTCTATAGGTAGTAAGCCAGCTCACAGGCGGTGACTTTCCAACCGCCTATGAGTTTCTTCAAGATTAAGGTCACAGAAGCTCCGTGCGCGGTTGGCCCAAAATGACCACGAAACAAGGCGGTGTTTCCGTCCCCAGAATATCCGGGCAAGGCGCTTACTATGTAAGCCTTCTTCCCGGGAAAGTGCGTTTCAAAATAACCGAACTGGCTGTAAAAATCGTTCGACCAAAATGATGGCTTCGGCTTTGAGTAAGGGTCAAGTACGAGGATATCCTTGCCAAGATCGATCGCGCCGTAACTCATGGCCGCGTTACTTGGGAGAGGTATGCGGTTGCGATCCACATGTCGCTCAATCAAGGAGCGGGCAAACTTCTTACGGGCATCTAGTTGGATCTGTTGAATAGCATCGGACCTAACATGGAGCCGATGGGATATCCGCGATTTCCGGAAGCATAACCGCGATTCCTTTCGTCGATGGTTCCCCGAGCCCGGGAAAGTTGGGGTCATTTTTTAGATAAAGTGATGCGGCTCTAAATACCTCGATGTCCTCGACAGAGAAGTTCGTCGGATCTGCTGTTTGTGTAAGAGATAAGATGAATCCGGCAACGAAAGGAACCATATCTTTCTAGACGTGGCTATCGCGCTAAAATGCAGGAATGCACCGCGCGCGCGTTTTCTTGATCTTGCCATTCCTCGCCACTCAAGCGGTGGCTCAACTCGATACCGAGGCCTATCTCAAGCCGCCCCAAGAGATCGAACGCCTCGTGATGTCCCCCATCCGCTACCAGAACATCACGCTGTCAAATCTCAGCCCAACCAAAACGCAGTACATTCTCGCCGCCGATGACGGCATGCCCGCCCTCGCTCTCCTTGCTCGGGATCACGTCAACCTGGGCGGCCTCCAAGTCGATACCGCGGCGAACCGCGCCAGAACCATCACGATCCGGGGTTCGGTGAGCCTGAAGCTGTTCGACATCGCGACTCAAAAAATAACCGCAATCGAAACCCCAAAAAACGCCGAATTCTCCGGCATATCCTGGTCCCCAGACGGCACCCAGGCAGCTTATATCGCCGCCTTCGATGACCGCACTCAAATCTATATCGCGGACGCAAAGACGGGCAAAAGCCGTCCGCTCACCTCCGCGAAGCTCCTCGCCACCCTCGTCACAAACGTCAGTTGGTCGGGCAACGGAAAAGAAGTCTTTGCCGTCCTCGTCCCCCAGAACCGCACCGTCCCCCAAAAGAGCGTCCTGCCTAACGAACCCAAGGTTCGGCTCTCCGACGGGGTGAAGCACCGCTTCCGAACCTATCCCAGTGTCCTCGAAAGCACTTACGACCAAAGCCTTTTGGAATACTACACAGTCGGCCAGCTTGCCGCCATCGATGCCAAAACCGGCCGGATTCGAAACATTGGCGCACCCGCGATGATTCGCACCCTGAATCCCAGCCCCGACGGTCAGTACGTGAGAGTCAGCACGGTGCAAAAGCCGTTCAGCTACCTCGTCCCCACCAGCAGCTTTGGCACGAAAGAAGAACTCTGGGATAAGGACGGCAAGGCCGTGTCGATGATCACCGAGCGCAGAATGCAGCTCGGCGACCCCGCTCCGGCACCGGGCGGCGGTCCGCCCGCGACCCCAGACGCAGCCAAAAGAAACCTTGCTTGGCGGCCGGATGGTCAAGGCATGACCTATCTGGAGGCGGAACCCGCGCCGAAACCCGCCACCCCGCCTGCGGACGACGAGCAAGGCCGCAACCCTCGCCCTGGTGGAGCCGGCGGTGCTCAACAGCCCGACAACAATCGAAAGGATCGCGTCCTCCAGTGGCTGCCGCCCTACGGCAAGGAAGACGCCAAGGTCATCTACACCCACGAGGGACGCATTAGCGGCTTGACTTACAGTCAGGACTGCAAGACGCTTTTCATCACGGACACCAAAGCAGGCAACAACCGCCTCCTTGCTGTCAACCTCGATGCTCCCGATAAGCCGATGGTCATCACCACGACCAAAACCGGCGAAACCCTCACCCCTGTAGGCGATCTCGTGACAAAGCCGGGCACAAATGGCGAATCGGTCGCCGTCGTGAGTTCCGATGGCTCGATTTACCTGCAAGGCTCGACCCGATTCAAAGACCCGAGCAAACAAGCGCCCCGCCCGTTCCTCGACAAAGTCGAAATCGCCACCGGCAAGAAAACCCGAATCTTTGAAAGCAGCGACATTCGCTACGAAACCCTCTCCACGCTCCTCGATGACGAAGCCAAGCAGGTGGTAATTCAGCGACAAAGCCGCTACGAATTCCCCAACAACTTCCTTCTGGATCTAGGGACAAAAAACGAAGTGGCCCTCACTCACAACCAGGACCCAACGCCCGAAATCACGAACTGCCAGCGTTTCACATTTGAAATCGTGCGCGTGGACGGCTTCAAATTCCAGGTCAAAGTCACGCTTCCCGCCACTTGGAAAAAAGGCGACCTCCTGCCGGCGATGTTCTGGTTCTATCCCGCGGAGTTCGTAGACCAAGCGGCCTACGACAAGGGGAAGGAAAGCGAGAACATCAACACGTTCACCGCTATCAGCCCCCAATCGATGGCGCTTCTGACCCAGCTTGGATATGCCTACGTGGAGCCAGACCTTCCCATAACCGGACCGCAAGGCCAGATGAACGACGAATACGTCCCGCTCCTCCAAAACTCCCTTTACGCGATTATTAATAAACTAGAGAAAGAAGGCATGATCGACCGCGATCGGCTTGCTATTGGGGGCCACAGCTACGGTGCGTTCAGCACGGCGAACGCGATGGTGAATACCCCGTACTTCAAGGCGGGCATCGCCGGAAGCGGAGCGTACAACCGCCTCCTCACTCCGCTCGGTTTCCAGAACGAAAACCGCTTGCTGTGGGACGCCCGCGAAACATATCTCAGCATGTCCCCGCTTCTGTACGCCGATCGCCTCAACGGCGCGCTTTTGATGACGCACGGCATGGAAGACCAAAATGTCGGCACCTTCCCGATTAACTCAGAGCGCATGTTTCAAGCGCTCAACCAACTAGGGAAGCCCGCCGCCCTGTACATGTATCCGTACGAAGACCATGGCCAAGTCGCCCAGGAAACCGTGCTGGATAAGTGGGCTCGTTGGGTCGCGTGGCTTGAGAAGTACGTCAAGCCTCAGAAGTAATGGCGTCCTTGGAGTGGATCCGAGGAGAGAATTATAGGGTCTCCGTCACTTTCTTTAAATGACGCGGATCATCGGGGTTTAGGCCCTTGTCCCTTGCCGCCAAGAGGGCCAATTGCTGGGAAAAAAGGATGTCCCAAATGGGATGCAGCGCCTCGTGGGCGGGAGGCACGCCAGGGTGAATAAACGAGCACTCCTGCCCTTCGAGCCCAAGCGGCTCTGATCCAAATCCAATGACGGTGGTTCCTGGGCCGGCCAGAGCCCGAGGGCCGTGCTGAAAATCGGCGACGGAGTAGCTGCGGCAAGGAATCAAAGCACACTCCATCAACTTGAGACCCGTTTCTAGCGCGGTGGCAAAACCATAACCCCTAGCTAGGGCAAAGACGGCCTCGGCTCCAACAACTTGGTCTACCACCTCCTCCGCGAAGGCCCCTGAAGATTTAAGCCAATCGTCGCCCGGCAGCAAGCCAACCGGATCGGGAAGGTCCGCGCCGAGTGCCCGGCAGAGTTGGTAAACCGCAAGCAAGGACGCGCTGTAGGTTTTCGTTGCCGCGACAGAGAGTTCGTCACCGGTCTCCAGGTGAAGCGTTCGCTCTGCTGCTTCCGTTAGTCGCGATCCTGGCGTATTCGTGATCGCGAGAGTTGCATGCCCCTGCTCTCGAAGGGTGCCGATGATTTCCGCGACATCGGGCGCGGCGCCGCTTTGCGAAATCCCAATTGCGAGGCAATTTGGGTAGTGGACGCGGGAGCCGTATCGTGTTAAGACCGAAGGGGCGGCCAAGGAGACTGGCATCTGAAGATGAATCTCGAGAAGGTAGCGGGCGTAGAGCGCGGCGTGGTCCGAAGACCCCCGAGCGGCAATTACCACCATCTCAAAATCTCTGTCGAAACCGCTCAGAACCGCTTGGTACTGCGCCGGCAAACGTTGAAATAGGTCGACCTGCTCTGAAATCTCTCGTTCCATCCGCTCCCCAAGCATTCCTTCATTATCGGCGATGGCCGCATGTTTTGGCATACTTTTTGCCCCTTAGTATGGTGGAGAGCATGCAACGAAGGACGTCGAACCCTAGACTAAGTTCCTTTCACAAACTTTCCGAGAATAAATACTTGGACTCTGTTGGACTATGAAAAATCGAGCTTTTACTCTTGTCGAGATCATGATCGTCGTCTTGATCATCGGCCTACTTCTCGCCATTGCCGTGCCAAACATGCTGAACGCTCGGCACCGTGCTCAGGCGAATTCGTGCATCGACAATCTTCGGTTGATCGAAGAAGCAAAAGAACAATTTGCGATGGAGAGCCATCTTGCTGCCGGCGCCGCGGTATTAGAGACCGATCTTTGGCCGACCTACCTAAAGTGGAACCATTTCCCGTATTGCCCGCAAAGCGGAACCTACGACATCGCCCCCGTGGGTGAAACGCCCACTTGCTCCGTCAATACCGGGACGTACCCTCACGCTCTGAACCGCTAAGCTAGGTGGAGTGCGGTACGCACTCCACCTACTTCTCGACGGGCAGGCCGCTTTCTGTCCAATCGTGCCAGCCCCCACGAATACTGAGGGCTTCTTCAAACCCCATTTCTTGGAGGACTTTGCACGCCAGGGCGCTTCGAAAGCCACCGCCACACATGCAGATCACTTTCTGATTGCGATCCTGTAGTCGAGGATCTTTCTTGTGGTGGACCAAGTCGGCCTTTACTTCTAAGAAACCTCTAGGAACATTGATCGCGGCAGGAATATGTCCTGCTGAATATTCATCCTCTTCCCGCACGTCCAGCACGAGATACTCACCCGATGCCCGAAGCGCCTCAGCCTCGTCTGGTGAAATTTCCGAAACTGTCTTTAAGGCATCGTCATAGTAATCCTGCAGGGTCTTGGGCATAACTGAGTTTAGCAGGCTAGTTTTTAAACAGAACCTTATCCATTCCGATAACGAGCCCATCGACCGTGAGAACTTCACGAAGACAGAGCTTGACCCCTTCCATAAAAGATTTCCGGTCCAGGGAATCATGGCGGATCGTTAACGTTTCTCCCGCACTGCCAAACATCACCATCTGGTGGGCTACGAGGCCGGGCAAGCGAACGGAGTGAATTGGCACATCGCGATACTTCCCGCCACGAGCCCCTTCAATTTTCATCGTCGCATCGGGAATGAACCCCGGCGCTCGCGTCCGACCCTCGGAAATCATCTCGGCGGTGAGCAAGGCCGTCCCACTCGGAGCGTCCAGTTTTTGTTCGTGGTGCATTTCGATAATCTCGACATCGGGAAGCCATTGGGCAGCCATCTCCGCGAACCGCATCATCAACACTGCGCCGATCGCAAAATTAGGCGCGTAGATCGCGCCGAGTTTCTTTTCCTTGCAATCCGCCTCAATCTCTCGTAAATCGTTCGACGACATCCCGGTCGTTCCGAGCACGGGTCGGATGCCGCGCTTCAGGGCGGAAAGGGCATGTTGGGCAGCGGCCGAGTGGTTTGTGAAGTCGATCAGTACTTGGCAAGGCGTGGCATCGAGCGCGGCTCCGAGCTTGCCCTGAATCTCCAAATCGCGCGCCTTCGGACCCGCAAACTCGCGAATATTTTTTCCTGCCGCACTGTGGTCTACTGCAACCGCAATATCGAAATCTTCCGCCCATGTGAGTGCGCGCAGCACTTCCTGGCCCATCCGGCCCCCTGCGCCAACGACCGCCACCGAAATCTTTTCGCCCATGCGGTTATTGTGGCACGGCATTGCTATCATATAGGTACATGAGCAACTTGCACCACGACCCTGAGTGGCCCCGCGCCAGCGCTTGGCTCCGTGGCGAGTTCAAGCCAGAAATTCTCGGCCGAGCCCTCACGGTGCTTGGAGTACCGCTTGCAAAAGGTTCAATCACCCCCGGTCGCTGCGATTTAGCCCCGGACGCAATTCGCAACGCCCTCGCTCGATACAGCACGTACGACTTCGAGTCCGAGGCGGATGTCCGAACCCTGGATGTTTATGACTTGGGGGACCTTCCCATCGCAAGCTTGACCCCTGAGGCGGCTTTTCCGCAAATTGCCGGGGCCGTAGTCGGCGCCCTCTCCAAAGAAGTGGCGGTTCTTCTGGGCGGGGATAACAGCATTACAAGGCCAGGAGTCCACGGCCTCGCCACTCAAGTCGGTGGGTTGGAAAACGTGGGAGTTCTGACATTTGACGCCCACTTAGACCTGCGCCATCTCGGGGACGGGCAGAGGAACGGCAATCCGATACGGGCCCTCTTAGAGGACGGTCTGCCGGGGGCCAACATTATCCAACTCGGCATCCAGTCCTTCGTAAATTCGAAAACTTACGCAGAGGTTGCTCGCGATGCAGGCATCACCGTAGTGCCAATGGACACATTGCGCTCGGAAGGTGTAGCCCGGTCAACCTCCCACGCGCTCGAGCAACTGGCGTCGCGCAGCACTGCCATCTATGTAGATATGGACATCGACGTCCTCGACCGAGCCTTCTCACCCGGAACCCCAGGCTCCCGGCCAGGTGGACTGATGCCTTGGGAGCTTAAACAAGCCGCCCGCCTTTGCGGCCTTCACCCAAAGGTGAAAGTGATGGATTTAGTGGAGCTGGATCCTAGCCAAGACATTGCCGACGCCACCGCCCTCGCCGCAGCTCTGTTTCTTCTCTCCTTCGCCGGCGGGCTCAGTCAGCGGTAGACAGTTAGGCGCTGGGGCTGGCTCTTGCTTCCCGTACCTAACGCCTAGCGCCCAATGCCTATTGCCTACGCCTCTCTAGCGCTTTCCTGAATGCTCCAAATCAAGCCGCCAAGCCCTGCACCAAGCAAAGGCCCGACGATCGGTATCCAAACGAAATCCGCCGATCCGCCGCCTTTCAAGACGTGGATGACCGTCGCGCCAATCCCAACGGCGGGATTGAAAGCGCCTCCGGAGATCGGTCCACCCGCCCCCGCAGCGGCGATAATAATGAAGCCGATCGCTAAGCCATAAAATCCTCTTCCGGACGTCTTCTCCGACACCGCAACATTCAGAACCACGAGAACCAACGCCATCGTAAAGACGATTTCAGTAATCAGGGCTTGAGTCGTGTTGTAGCCGACGCCAGGCTCGATCGCGACCGTCTTACCGGTTAGGTACCACCCCAAAGCAAAGGCAAGAATTCCTGCCACGATCTGAGCCAGAGCAAACTTCATGAACGTTCCCGCACAGATCCTTTTCTGCAAAAAGAGTCCGAAGGAAACGGCAGGGTTGTAGTGGGCTCCCGACCAGTGGCCGCCCATATAAATAAGCGCGGCAAGGGCTCCGCCGATGACAATTGGGGTGATCGGCGAACCGCTCGGCCCTATCAATGAGATCACGAACAGAAAGAGAAACGTGCCAATAAACTCGGTAAATGTCTTCATAAGGTGCCCTGAAAGCGGTTCAGCGAGGCGCTCAACCGCTCGAAGAACGGACGTAAGAACTAGGTTGAAAGTGGCACAACCATTCGTTTGCAGGTCGGGCTATTTTTTATTAGGGAGAATCAGCCGCCGAGTTCGAGGAGTTCCTTTGTCGATTTGGTAAGGATCTCGATTCCGTTCGACGTTACCAGAACGTCGTCCTCGATCCGAACGCCACCAAAGTCAGCGATATAAACCCCGGGCTCCACCGTCCAAACCTGGCCTTCCTCAAGCACCGCCGTGCTCGAAGGGTTCAGTCGTCCGGAATCGTGTACCACGCTTCCGAGTCCGTGGCCCAGGCCGTGACCGAAATATTTAGCCAGTCCGATCTCATCGAGAACGTCGCGGGACTTTTTGTCGATGTCCGCTGCCGCGACCCCGGGCCGCATCATTTCCAGGGCCGCGAGCTGCGCCTTGAGCACCTGCCCGTAGACCTCGCGATGACGGTCGGAGGCGGTACCGGCAACAACAGTGCGCGTGATGTCGCTGCAGTAGCCCTCCACCTTTGCCCCAAAGTCCATCGTCACAAAATCGCCGTTCTCCAGCTTCTTCTCGCTCGGAACCCCGTGAGGTCGCGCGCTGTTGGCGCCGCTAACCGCGATGGTGTGAAAGGCCGAATCCGCGCCTTGGCGTCGAATGAAGAAATCGATCTCGATGGCGAGATCCCACTCGGTCAGACCGGGCTGAATCAGTCGGCGCACATGCTCGAATGCGGCATCGGCAATGCCGCACGCAGCTCGGATGCGGCGGACTTCATCGGCAGTTTTGACCAATCGGAGGCTATCGAAGAAACCAGACAACGGCTCCAATTGAATTCCTTGGAGCTTCTTGGTCCACGAATCGTAGGTCCCATAGGTGGCGCTGTCACTTTCGAACTTGAGCGTTCCAACCCCAAGTTTCTTCGCTTGCTCAGCGATAACGTCCATCACGTCGGTAGGCGTCGCAAAGGTGACGACATCAAGGGTGGTCACTTGCTCTCGGGCTTGGACCGCATACCGGGAGTCGCTAATAAAGACTCCGGCAGTGGGCGTTACGATGGCGAAGCCGAAAGAGCCGGTAAAGCCGCTGGCCCATCGTACGTTGGCGATGTCGGAAACGAGAACAGCCTCTATCCCGGATTGTTGAAGTTTGCTCTGGAGTCGCTGAGTATTCGACATGTTTTAGTGGGCGCTCGGCTCTTCGTCGGCGTCGGGCTTGTTCGTGACAAACGCTACACATCCGGCATAAAAAACGCCCAGGATGCCACCGGCGACCGCGCCCATAAGTGCCTCTCGTAAGACTTCGTCGCCTTGATAAAGCGGGCTGTTGCCAAGAAAGAGCGGCCCAAAAAGAAATCCCGCGACGACGCCCACATATGGCCCGATCAACATATTCGCCCGCAAAATGAAATTCTTATACGACTGTTCTTCTTCTTCCAGCATGAATTGATCTTACCGCCTCGGTCTCCTCTTCCGCTCCTCTGGCGAAACCAAAATCCTAGGCAACAATCGCAGTGCGGCCGCATCTCGTTCTGGCGGACTCCGATATGAACTGCGCAAGGGCCACTACAGACATCGCGACGAAAATCGCTTGGAAGCTGCGTGTGAGTGAGATACTGTGCCACCCTGCAGTGCGGCTCATCGCATACGGCATCGCTGAGATGACGATAAGGCCCAGGATTGCGCCCAAGAGAGGAAGTGGGTATCGCTTGCAGACAATCGTCATGATCCAAAGCCACCCAAAAAAGAGGAAGCCGGGGCGTAATCCCGGCGTCAGCATGATCACCAGACCGGCCGAAGGGACCGTTCTTGACTGGATGGCCTGGATCACCGCACCAATGCCCACCGCGAACACGAAGAGGCAGAAGCGCCCGACTACAGATGTTGGACGTTTCCAGCGCAGCAGGACAAATGCTGAAAGCGCCGCCAGTCCGGCGCCCCAAAACCACTGCGCTTCCTGCAGGATGACCCCGGCAACTCCGCCTTGGAACCGTACCCAGATGTATTTGCTCATCATCGTGGCTCCGCCTGCCCGCACCTCGGGTCCTGCCTGCCATCGGAGAGCGAACAAAGCAAAGAGGACCGTGCCAACTGCGAGGTAGAAGTGCCAGGGAGTTCGTTTGACCTGCCCCGTGAACGCTATGACGCCAAATGCAAATAGGAAAGCCACGAAGCCGCTCTCCTTGAACGTCGTCGCCGCCGTCGCCACCAACAGAGCCGGCCAGAGCTTGCGATGATATGCCAGCAGGATGGCCCCGAGAATGCAGCAATTGGCCCAGATATCGGGTTGATCGAGCCACCCCCCTTCCAGCAGCAGCCCATTCGAGGAGCTAGGGTTAAATTGGAGGATTCTCAGCCATTCGAGAACACCCGGTGTCGCTACAAAGAGAGCGAGGGTGATGACGGACATCCAGCGACTGCGGGTCAACGTGAATGCCGTTGCTGCGATCAGTCCGAGATAAACCGCGTTGCAGAGCGTAGTCACCCAAAGCCATCCATTGGGATTTCTCATACCAAACGCCTGCTTTTCGAGCCACATAGCCTGCATGGTGAGGGGCCGCCAATACGGCGCTTCCTTGAGATCAAAGCGCCAAGGGCTTACCCAGTAGTCAAATGTGCTCGTGAATGTGGGTCTGGCTTCCAAGGACTTTTCGAGTTGGAGATAATCCCACTGGACGGGCTGCATGCTCCGAACATAGTCGGTGTGTGGGGAATCGCCAAAGCTCGTATGGGCCGGCGAAAAAATTGAGCCGAGCACAATAAGTACGAGGCAGATCAGAACGTGCAAGAGGGGCTTGCGAGACTCAAAGCCCAAGGGGAGGGTCACCCTTTCATTGTACTAGAGGTCGGTTGGGGGCGCTAGCAGCGCCCCCAAGTGGCTTAGGCGAGAACTTTTTCGCCGGATTTGGCCGGGCTCTTTGCCGCCCGATTGCCCGCCCAGCCACGAATGACGCAGGCTTTTGCCACACGATCAACCGCGACCAGATAAGCCGCCAATCGCGTATGCACGTTCTTTTCTTGCCGCATCGCATAGACAGCGCGGAACGCATCTGTCATCGCTTCATCCAATCGCTCGTGGACCACTGAGATCTTCCAGCGGTCGTTCGCCGCGTTCTGCACCTGCTCGAAGTAGCTGACCGTTACGCCGCCCGCATTGCAGAGAAAGTCGGGAATGACGAAAACGCCCTTTTTGTGCAGGATGGCGTCGGCCTCGGGAGTCGTCGGACCATTGGCGAGTTCGACGATGACCTTTGCCTTGATGTCGGCTGCGTTGGCCTCGGTGATGACGCCTTCCAAGGCAGACGGCATCAATACATCCACATCAAGCTCTAACAGCTTCTCGTTTGAGATATTCTGCGAGCCTGGGAAATCCACCACGCTGCCCGTCTTTTTCTTGTGGGCCTCGACTTCACTCAAGTGTAAGCCGCCTTCGTTGTAAATTCCGCCGCGTGAGTCGCTAACTGCGACTACCTTTGCGCCGAACATAGAAGTCACCAGTGCATGCCCGTGCATACCGGCATTGCCGTAGCCTTGAATAGCGACTGTAGCCTTGCTCAAATCGATCTCAAGGGCATGTGCTGCTTCGCGGAGCGTAAACATACCGCCGCGTGCCGTTGCATCGCCACGACCTGGCGAGCCGCCAACTTCCAAGGGTTTGCCAGTGATAATGCCGGGGGCTTTGTGTCCGGTGATGGTTTCGTACTCGTCCATCATCCAAGCCATGATTTGGGGCGTCGTGTAGACGTCCGGGGCGGGCACGTCGATTTCCGGTCCAATCGCGTGAGCGATCTTGCGCATGTAGCCGCGGCTGAGATTCTCCAACTCCGTCTCGCTCAATTCTTTCGGATTGCAGATGACGCCGCCCTTACCTCCGCCCAGAGGAATATCGACGACCGCCGTCTTCCAAGTCATCCAAGCCGCAAGAGCCCGTACTGTGTCTACGGTCTCTTCTGGGTGGAATCGAATGCCGCCCTTGCAAGGTCCCCTTGAGCTGTTGTATTGCACTCGGTAGCCGCTGAAAACTTTGATCGATCCGTTGTCCATGCGCACAGGAATGCGTACGTGGACTTCGATCATCGGTTCTCGAAGAAGTTCGCGGACATCGTCGTCCAGGTTTAAGAGTTTCGCAGCCTCATCAAATTGGGCCTGCGCGATTTTGAACGGATTGGCCATTTCGATTGTGCAGTTTACCGAAATGCTTTGAAGTCGGCGCGGATTAAGCGCCCCGGAACAAATTTCTCCTCCAGCAGCGTCTCGATCTCTGGATCGATCTTCCATTGGCTGAAGGCGGCCCGCAATCGATCGATGGACTTGAATTCCCCAAAATCGACATAGGTCTCGGAGTTCGGGTGATTCTTTGCAATCCTCGCCATCCTCGCCTCAAAGCCCGCCAAGTCCTCGCTCGGGTGATAGGGGGGATGATTTGGGAAAATCAGGATAAGATCCGGCCGCAAGTATCGCTGTGGCGTGGCCAACATATATTCACCGTCTCTCGGGAGAAGCACGATAGAATCGCGCGGCAAATCCCGGTAATTTTGCATTACTAATTCGGTTTTCTCGTGGGCATTCAACGCCCCGCCCCGTTCGTATTCACGGCTTGTCCACACGCCGAGAAATAGAATCGTTCCAATAGCTACTGAATAAGTAAGGATGGGTTTCTTTAACCGTGTAATCTGAACGACACCCAGCAGTAGGAGGCAAGTGCCAGGAAACGTCAATCGGGGGTTAAAGAGATCGAAGAAACTCACACTTCTTAACGCATAAATTCCTAACAAATAAAAGCACCCAATAAAAATAAGTGCAGCGGCAGTTACCGTTTCGTTTTCCCAGTCCTTAGCTCGTTCTATTTTTAACTTCTTAAAGATCTGAAAAACTAACAGACAAACAATCGGAATAAAAAACAGCATGTCCTTACCGATCGATGAAACGAAACTCTGAGTGAGGACAAAAAACCCTTCGGACGCGGGTACTCTGGCAACCCCCGTCGCCTGGCCCGTGGCCCTGACATTCATCCATAGATATGCAAAGTCGAAAATAAAACCAAGAGTCGCCGCGGCAAAAATCGGCCTCCGGTTTTTAGGATCAATCAGACGAACTCCTTGGAACCGAACAAACGAAAAGGCCAGTATTGCTGCCGGCAAAAACAAGCCGATATATCGTGCGGAGAAGCAGAGAATGCAGGCTGCCGTCAAGGTTATGAAGGCGCTTCGTTTTGAACCTAAATGAGCCAGCTTTATACCTAGAGCCGCGAGGAGCAATGAGAGAAGAAATGTCTGCTCGCTCCACGAGAAGGCATGGATCATAATTGATGACGGAAGCAAGAAAATAACGTAAGAAAGAGGCTTAAGTTTATGGCGAAAAAGAGCGTAAACGACAACAATCTCTAATAATAATAAAATAACCGTAAGAACTTTTGACGCAACGTACACGTCTTCGTTTAGTGGAACCGATATCGCCGAAATCAGAAGGGGATATCCCATAGGCCATACCGCGAATAGTTCCCTTTCAGCGTCCCCCTCTTCATTAATAATTGTGGGACCATGGCCGTCAATTATATTTCGGGCTGCCGCGAGGTAGTTGCTTGAGTCTGGGGACACGTATCCATTCTTGAAAACAAGAATCGAAATCGTTCCTAAGCACAAAAGCAGAACTAGGCTTGCGGCTAGAAGGGGTTTTTCAATTAGGTTCATTTGGCTCAAAAAGAAACGGATTCGTTGGTATGCCCGAACCTGGTATAAATGCCAGGTCCTAGCCATGTTACTAGATATTGCGGTTCTTTCGCAATTATGAATAGGTCGCGCACTTAGAGGTATCGACTCCGGTTTA
>JADMIO011227223.1_pt1 | contig 33728 bp, 32 predicted proteins | sample 8958161 | NCBI WGS metagenome assembly JADMIO01 (sample SAMN16585339, study PRJNA669376) | soil metagenome | isolation source: Crop rotation soil | place: USA: Cullars Rotation, Alabama | collected 2011 | reverse complement strand
CGCGACAACTTGTCCACGTGGAATTCTAAGCTTAGGATCCCAATGTGCTGGAAAGGTTCCTTGTATCCAATGAAATATTAGCGGCTACCGCATTGAATGGGGTAAGATCAGCCGTGGAAGAAAAGCACCTCCACATCGGCTCGGCTCCCGCATCGTATTGTGACATTGGCTGCAATCCCAGGACCAGCTCGATCGTTCGCAACATGGAAGTGGTTGAATACATGGTATGATCAACAAATCCTCTTTTTACAAATCCACCCGCAACATACGCCGTAGTACGATGTGCATCCACATGATCGGGACCATTCTGCGCATCATCTTCCACAATGAACACGGCCGTTTCTTTCCATATCGGGCTTTTGCTTAAATATGCAATTAACATTCCCACCGCCCAATCATTATCGGCCACATGCACAAATGGCGTGGGACGACCCTTTCTCATTCCTTCTGTATGATCATTGATGAACCGCATGGAATTGAATTGCGGAACTGCATTAGCGGCGAACAATGAATCGAATTCATGTTTCCATTGATTGAATCTCGTCGTGTCTCTCACTTTCTGATCCCAACTGGTGTAGTAAGGACAGAAATGATTTTCCAATACGGGAAGATTGGCTTTGTAATCATCAGCAAATTCTCCATAGGTACGGTAAGAAATATTTTTTTGCCTGCACTGATCCCAGATAAAAACTTTATTGTTGGCAATGGTTCTTGTTCCTTCGGCATCATAATTACCACCGCGGCCACCGTAATTGCTTGGCCAATGTTTTTCCAAATAGTCTGTTGCATAAGCCCCCAAACTCCAGTTGTGACCATCTGCACTTACTTCGCCGTCACAATAAAAATTATCGAGTAAAACAAATTCCCTGGCGATCTTGTGCTGGTTAGGAGTATAATGCTCTCCAAACAAAACCAGTGAAGAATCGCCATTTCCTTCTTTCATATCACCAAGCACCTGGTCATAAGTTCTGTTCTCTTTGATAATGTAAAAAACATATTTGATCGGTGATGTATCCCCGATCTGCATGGGAATGGAATTACCCGGTTCGCCTTTGCTCAATGTTTCTCTTTCTTTCGTATACGGACAATTCTGATAAACCAATTGCGAATAAATGCTCAGTTGTGGCTCGCTGGGCTCATCTATTATACTCAACGTTCCTTTGAACAAACCAGCGATGTATTGTTCCTTATCGCTTTTATCAGAGCCATGCCAGATCACTTGTCCTCTTTTGCGGGTAGGATTAGGCCCAAAAGGATTGGCCATAGAAGAAAACCCTTTTCCATTGGTCACAAAAATTTTTTTGCCAATGACTTTCACGTTCGTTGGATACCAGCCAACAGGTATGAAGCCCTTACTTTTACTATTACCCGGATCGCTGACATCAAAAACTGCTAAGCAATTATTATCGGCATTAGCGATGTATAAAGTCTTTTCATCTTCACTTAATGCCAATCCGTTTGAAGTGGAACCGGGAGGAGCATTGGGAAATAAAGAGGCCGTTAACGTTTCAATTACTTTTTGCCCGGCTGTATTAATTACCGAAACAGAATTATCGTTTGCATTTGCTACAAAAAGAAATTTCCCATTTTTAGTAAGGCATAATTCATTGGGATTATCGCCAACAGGTATCTCTGAAAAATTTTTTGTCTCTATGTTAAACAAAAGAAGTTTATCGCAACCCCAGCAGCTGATGTACAAAGTTTTTTTATCGGGGGATAAAAGACAACCATATGCTTCTGCCGGAAGTTTATAAACACTCAATATTTTATTCTTCTTAAGATCGAGCTCGTACAAAGAATTATCTTCTTTTGTAACGACATACATCATTTTTTTTGCATCATCGATCTCGATGCCGGCCGGAGAGATCTTTTCCGGCCATTTATTTCCCAACTTGATGCTGTCTCTGAAAACCAGGGTTTTGTTTTGAATATTGTATTGCAGTATCCAATTGTCATCCCCTCCCGATGCATATAATTTTTTTTCATCTGCACTGAACTTAAGTCCATACCAGGCTGCCGACACCTCTTCATCACTTACGATCTTTTCTTTTTTTACATCAATGAGTTGAATAGATTGAGTGCTTTGGCCATTATTGGTAACGGCAATATATTTTTTAGAAGATGAAACAGCAATATTCAATGGCAGATCGCCCAATGGAATGGTTTTTCCGGCAGGGGTAAGACTCCAGCCATTCGGAAGATGTACTCGTTTCGATTGAAGATCTTCTAATGATTGTGAAAAAGAAAAATAATTGATCAATGATCCCGTAATAAATAAAAGTATTTTCCCCATGTTTTGCATTGAGTTGATGAAGGTACGCAGAAACCAAAGTTCAAACGGCTGATAACAAAAAAATAAAGACAGATTAAATTTCTATTAAAAATTTATTGTAATCAATCAACTGTTCTGTATCTTTTTAGTGTGCAAACCTTATCCCACACCTGGAGAAAAGCTCCATTCATTCGCTTTTTGATCCCCTTGATGGCCGGGATATTGCTGCAATGGCAATTTCAAATCCATGTTGGAATTAGTTGGCTCATTTTGTCGATCGGCATTATTTTGCTGATTGCTTTCTTCTTTATTTCTTTTCTGAAACGTTTTCGATTTTCATTAATAAGTGGAGTCATTATTACTCTCCTCTTTCTTTCCATTGGTTCATTGCTCATATGGTACAAGGACATCCGGCATGATAAGCAATGGCTGGGAAATTTTTATAACGGTGAACAAACTTTGGTGGCTATTCTTGAAGAACCGCCGGTTGAAAAAACTAAATCGATAAAATCTGATGCAACAGTAACGGCTCTGATCGGGAATGATGCTAAGATTAAAGTAAAAGGCAAGATCATTATTTATTTCAAGAAAGACTGGCCTGCCGGACAGCCCGATTCTCCATTACAACAACTTACTTATGGCTCACAAATAATTTTCAATAAACCGTTGCAGGAAATAAAGAACTCAGGAAATCCCGGCGGCTTTGATTATAAACGCTACTCTTTATTCCAGGATATTACTTACCAGGTCTATTTGAAGCCAGATGAATTTATTGTTTTGAAAAACAAGAATGAAAACTGGCTGGATAAATTTTTATTTGCTACAAGGGAAAAGGTTGTTGGCATTATCCGGAAAAATATTCCTGGTGAAAAAGAACAAGGATTGGCTGAAGCATTATTGATCGGCTATAAAAACGACCTGGACAGAACATTAGTTCAATCCTACACCAATACTGGTGTTGTACATATCATAGCCATTTCAGGAATGCATCTCGCATTGGTCTATTGGCTTTTACTGCGAATATTCAAACCGCTTAAACGAAAAAAAAATATTAAATGGCTGCGACCCATTTTAATTATAGCCGGCTTATGGGTATTTAGTTTGTTAGCCGGAGCACAAGCATCTGTTCTTCGCTCTGCTGTCATGTTCACCTGCATTGTCATTGGAGAAAATATGTCGAAGAAAACTTCCATCTTGAATACTTTAGCCATTTCTGCATTCATTCTTCTTTGTTATGATCCGTTTTGGTTATGGGATGTAGGATTTCAACTTTCCTATGCAGCAGTGCTGAGCATAGTGATCTTCATGCAGCCGATCTATGATTTGTTTTATGTGCGAAATAAAATTCTTGATTTCATCTGGAAACTGAATGCTGTCACTATTGCTGCGCAAATACTCACTGTTCCTGTCAGCCTGTATCATTTCCACCAGTTCCCGAATTATTTTCTATTTACAAATTTTGTCGCCGTTCCTTTATCAAGCATCATTGTGCTGGGAGAAATTTTTCTTTGTTTCGTTTCATTCCTTCCTCTCCTTGCAACTTTAGTGGGGAAAATATTGACCTGGCTGATCTGGCTGATGAATTCCTATATCGGAAGAATTGAGTCACTTCCTTATTCATTGTGGGATGGACTGCAGGTCAGTATTCTTCAAACCATTTTATTGATAGCAGCAGTAACAGGTTTCAGTTTCTGGTTAATGGAAAAAGCAAAAGCAGGATTTAAAGCGGGACTAATTGCATTATTGAGCTTTATTTTGTTGCGATCGATCTCTTTTATCCGGTCCGGGCAACAGCAAAAAATAATTGTCTATAATGTTCCTCAACGGCAGGCTATTGATCTAATCCATGGAAGAAAATATCTTTTCATTGGAGATACCGATCTGCTGGCAGATGATTTTACGAGGAATTTTCATTTGAAGCCTTCAAGAATATTCCACCGGGTTAATCCTTTTTCGCAAATTCATGATTTATGGCGGGATAATAATTGCCTCGTCTATCATTCTAAAAAAATCCTCTTGCTGGACAGATCCATTTCTTTAGATGCTGCGCCAGGCAAAACAGATATCGATCTCCTGGTCTTTTCCAAAAACCCCGCAGTTTATGTGAAGAACCTGGTAAACAATTTCAATATTAAGCAAGTCGTATTCGATGGTTCCACTCCAGCCTGGAAGATCTATTACTGGAAAAGAGATTGCGATTCTTTGCACATCCCTTATCACGATGTAAGTGAAAAAGGAGCTTTTGTGATGAACTTGAAATAAATTATTTTTGCCCTGCAACTCTAACGAAAGTATGCCATACCTCAGCGGTATGGCATAGTTATTCAAACTCTTCAAATGAACAAAAGAATTCAGTCTGCTCTCATCTCTGTTTTTTACAAAGATGGTCTTGAACCTATTGTAAAACTTTTATCCGATCTCCGTGTGACGATCTATTCAACCGGCGGGACGCAACAATTCATCGAAAAGCTCGGAGTAAAAGTTACACCGGTGGAATCATTGACGAGTTATCCTTCTATTCTGGGCGGAAGAGTGAAAACTTTACATCCTTCTGTGTTTGGCGGGATACTGGGAAAAAGAGATGATGAAACTCATGTGAAGGAAATGAAGCAATACCATATTCCTGAAATTGACCTGGTGATCGTTGATCTTTATCCTTTCGAAGAAACCGTTGCTTCAACTACGGATGAAAAAGCGATCATTGAAAAAATTGATATCGGCGGCCCTTCCATGATAAGAGGTGCAGCGAAAAACCATAAAGACGTTGCCGTAGTTGCCAATAAAAAAGATTATTCATTGCTTGAAAATATTTTAAGAGAACAAAAAGGAGAAACCAATTTAGAACAAAGAAAAATGTTTGCTATCAAAGCGTTTGATGTTTGTACTGATTATGATACTGCTATCTCTAATTATTTTCATCAAACTACGATCACTACACCATTTAATAAAGAAGAGCAAACGCTTCGTTATGGAGAGAACCCTCATCAGCAAGCAAAATTCTTTGGTGACCTGAAAGAATTGTTTGAGCAATTAAATGGCAAAGAACTTTCCTATAATAATCTGGTAGATGTTGATGCCGCTGTACAATTAATTGCAGAGTTCAATGAAACAACATTTGCTATTATCAAGCATACCAATGTTTGCGGTGTGTCTTCCCGCCATACCGTCAAAGAAAGTTGGGATTCAGCATTGGCTGGTGATCCCGAAAGTGCATTTGGCGGTGTATTAGTTTGCAATGGAACTATTGATAAAGCAACAGCAGATGCTATTAATGAGATTTTTTTTGAAGTATTGATTGCTCCCGGTTTTAATGAAGAGGCGTTGACCGTTTTAAGATCAAAGAAGAATAGAATTTTATTAAAGCACAAAACACAAGGCACAAGAAGCAAAGAAATGTACCGGTCACTTTTAAATGGAGTGTTGATACAATCTGCTGATGATGGAAATTTTTCGGAATGGAAAGAGGTAGGCGGAAGAGAAACAACCCATGCAGAAAAAGAAGATTTGAAATTCGCAAACCTTGTATGCAAACATTTAAAATCAAATGCTATTGCTTTAGTAAAGAATAAACAATTGATCGGCAAGGGCTGCGGACAAACCAGCCGCATTGATTCTTTACGGCAAGCCATTGATAAATCAAAGCAATTCAACTTTGATCTGAAAGAAGCTGTATTAGCCAGCGATGCCTTCTTTCCCTTCAATGATTGTGTGAAGATGGGACATGAGGCGGGTATCAACGCCTTCATTCAGCCAGGTGGTTCTATTCGTGATAAAGATTCCATTGAATATGCTGTAGAAAACAAACTGGCAATGGTGATCACCGGAATGAGACATTTCAAGCACTGACTACAGACAAACAGATGATAATGGTAATTAAAACATATTATCATCTATCAATTATCATTCTGCAATGCCCCGTTTCGATATATATAAAACCCTCTCACAAACCGGTAATTCTCTAAAACAATTATCAGTTCTGAATCCTTTGACCATTCGCAAAAAAGGAGCAAGAGCCAAAGCTATTTTCTGCTTGGCATTGGTTTGTTTTTTCTGGGGAACAACCTGGCTGGCTTCGCATGACGGGGTGCAACACATGCCTGCCTTGCAAATGGCCGGTATTCGCCAACTCATTGGTGGATCTTGTTATGTGCTTTTTTTTATTTATAAAGGAGTGAAATGGCCCAATAGAAAAGAATGGCAAAGCATAATTGTACTAAGCGTCCTGAACTTTTTTCTTAGCAATGGCTTAGCCACCTGGGGAGTGCAATATATTTCTGCCGGTTTGGGTGCTATCATTGGAGCCATCTTTCCATTATGGCTGGTTGTTATCAGTTTGTTTATATCTAAATCGAAAGTTTCGACAAAAGCGATCATAGGATTACTGATCGGCTTTGCCGGTGTATGCGTAATCTTTTATGAGCATTTACAGGATTTTTGGAATGCTGATTTCAGGTTAGGTATCATTCTTTCCATCATCGCAACATGGACCTGGGCTTTCGGAACCTTATATACAAAGAAACATGCCGCCAGTTTCAATCCTTATTTCAGTCTTGGTTTGCAAATGGTTATTTCAGGAATCGCATTGTATTCGGTCGCAGAAGCTACGAATAAAGTGGTTACTATTGCGGCCATTCCATGGAGGTCATGGATAGCTATTGGTTATCTTGTCGTTTTTGGTTCTATCATTTCTTTTATCGCCTACATATATGCATTGCAACGGCTCACTACGGAACAAACTTCTATTTATGCTTATATCAATCCCATTGTGGCCGTCTTATCAGGCTGGATCGTTTTCGGAGAAAAGCTGACTGTATTTATTGCGATCGGCGGTTTAGTAGCTTTATCAGGAGTTTATCTGGTAAATAAAGCTTACAGGCTTTCCAATATTGAGCAGCCCGAAAGTGAAGGTGTTTAATTTATTTAGCCAGCTGCACCACTACTATCAACTTCGTTGCGACGCTCCGTTCATCATTCTGAAATTCTATTCAGCTAAAATCTCTTTGATGAATTGCTCATAAACCTCCTTCCATCCTTTAAATATTTTCTCCGTTCCTAAAAAACTATTGTGCCAGATAGTGATCATCGTTCCATTCACGGATTGAATTACGTTTTTATAATGACGCAATTCTTCCAGTGCTTGCTGAGCAGAAAATTTTTGCTCGAAAAAAGAATTGGCATCCATAAAACAGAAAGGATGCAACAGCAAATTGGTTTTCTCTTCTTTTTCCAGGTCATACCAATAGAATGAAGATGAAATCGAAGCTCTGAACCCATTAATACTTCCATAGCCCATAGAATACTCATCGGTAATTCCTGCTTCAATTAATGCCCTGAAAGTTTGTGGCAAAGTAAATCGAATGTAATGTTGCCGGGAGGAAGTGATTTTTTTTCCAGAAATGTTTTCCAGTGTTCCAATCTCTTTTTTTATCATCCGGTTCTTATCTCCGCTTTGCCACGAGGGATGAACGCCAATAACATATTGCCGGGAATGTTGTTTTATTAATTGCTGCATGTTGGGATCATCGGGCAAAATGTTTTTGTCATAACGGCCATTCTCTTTAGCAACATGAAAAAAATAAATTGGTTTTAAATGGTGTTTTTTATGAAGGCTATCCATCCAATCATAGGCATCAAAAGGATCTTTTAAGGCTTTTTGCAAAACTTTAGATCGTTCATTCAGGGTGGAGAGCTTTCCTTTTGTTAGACTTTTTATTGCTCCGCCCCAGCTTCTGACCCAGCTTTTATGTAAATAAGACCAGGCCTGGTCGATATCATAAGTAGGTAGAAAAGTAAATGGTGAATAGTGAATAGTGAATGCAGGAAATTTTTGTTTCAGTGATATTTTAAAATCATTAAGCCACAGGTTTATCAATGGCAAATGCAAGAAATTTTCTTTGGAGGCCAAAGAATTCTCATGAGCATAGCGGCCATACATATCTTTTTTATGCGGTAAATATTCTTCGTATCGACTCAATAAGTAAAATGATGCGGCAAAAATATCAAATGGAAGATCTCCTTCTGTTTTAAAAAATGTTTTCTGATCCTTTACAACAAAGCAATCTGTTTTCTGTGAATGAATTCCTTTTTCAAAAAGAAGGGGATGTGGCTTTATCCAATATTCATTTTCTGCACCTCTTCTATTGCTGTAATTGATCTTTGCATAGTTAAATTTTATAAAATCTTCTTTGCTATCAGTGATTCGGAAGCCTTCTCCGGCAATTTCTTTTCCAATGAAATCGATGATGTATTGAAGCCGTGGAGAGGTTATTTCAGTATATACTAAAAGCATGAAATAGATGAAGTAAAAAAAATTTCGATGAAAAAAACAGATCGGGGGAAAAAAATCCCCATTCCATGGTAATTAATCCTGCACTAATGAACTTTTAATGAAACAAAATGAACAACAAAAATTTTAAGTAATCGTTGCGCTTTGTTTCGTTGTTTTGTTTATAAATTTACGGCTCGATTTTTGTTATTGTGCGAAATTTTTAAAATTTATTAATGGCCTTAAGCCAGAATCTACAACAAAAGCTGCTACAGAAATTGTCGCCTCAGCAAATTCAACTGATGAAGCTGCTGCAAGTGCCTACAGCCAATTTGGAAGAACGCATCAAAGAAGAGCTGGAAGAGAATCCCGCTCTGGAGCTCGATGAAGAAAAGCATGATGAAGCTGCCGATGAGTTAAAAGATGAATTTGCAGAAAATGGGGAAGAAGAATATGAAGAGCCCGATGGCAGCAATGATGAATACGAGAACCTCGATGTAAGCGAATATGTACAGGATGGTGACGACGATATAGCAGACTACAAACTAAGAGATGATAATTATCCTGAAGAGGATGAAAAAAGAGAATTGCCGTATAAAACCGAGGTAAGCTTTTATGATTCTTTGCTCGATCAGTTGGGATTATTGAAGCTGGATGAAAAAGGTCATAAAATAGCTGAGCATATTATTGGCAGTATCGACGAAGATGGATATTTAAGAAGAGAAACCGCTGCTATCGTAGATGATCTTGCATTCAGGCAGAATATTTCAGCTACAGAAGAAGAAGTGGAATCGCTGATCAAAAGGATTCAGCAGTTTGATCCTCCCGGTGTAGCGGCCCGGAATCTCCAGGAATGTTTGCTGTTGCAATTGCAGAGGCAAAAAGACGAGAATCATTCGGTTGAAAAAAACGGAAAGAATACCGACCTGGCTATGTTGGCCATCCAAAAATATTTCGATGAATTCACCAAAAAGCATTACGAAAAAATTCAACGGGGGCTAAATCTTACTGATGAGGAATTAAAAGACGTAATGCTTCAGATCATTCATCTGAATCCCAAACCAGGCGGCACGGTAGGTGATATCAACAAAGCCGAAAGTTATGTTGTGCCGGATTTTTTCATTTTTAATAATGGCGGCAAGTTAGAGTTGACATTGAATTCCCGCAACGCACCTGAACTGAGGATCAGTGAAGGCTACCGTGAAATGCTGAAAGAATATGACCGGGGTGCAAAAAAAGACAGGCGACAGAAAGAAGCGGTCCTTTTCATTAAACAAAAAATTGATGCTGCTAAATGGTTCATTGATGCGATCAAGCAACGGCAGCATACTTTGCTAAGCACCATGAATGCGATCATGGAACATCAAAGGGATTTTTTCCTGACAGGTGATGAGACGACATTGAAACCGATGATCTTAAAAGACATTGCAGAAAAAACCGCCCTGGATATTTCTACCGTGAGCCGTGTTGCCAATAGCAAATTTGTGCAAACTGAATTTGGAACCTACCGGTTGAAATTCTTCTTTAGTGAATCATTGAGTACAGATAGTGGTGAAGAGGTTTCAACAAGAGAAGTGAAAAAGATCCTTAGCGACCTGATCGATAATGAAAATAAAAAGAAACCGTTGAGTGATGAACTGCTCACAGAATTATTGCAGGAAAGAGGTTATAATATTGCCCGCCGTACGGTGGCTAAATACAGAGAACAGCTGAATATTCCAGTGGCCCGATTGAGAAAAGAGCTTTGATCAACGCTGGGCTATCCCTTTATCAGACAGTTTGGAGTTCCTGATGGCATATAAAATTGCTTTTTTCCATATTTCCGGCACTTCTGAATAATTTGATTTGCTTATAGCATCCACCCACAATTTATAATCCGGGTTGCCTTTCAATTTTTTATAAAATTTTCTTCGACTCAGCAATTTGCAAAAACTGATATAAGAGCTTTCTCCATCAGCAAATTGTTTGTATTTGGTCCTGATGCTTTTTGTTTTCAGCAAATTATTTTTACCGACAATACCAAAATGATTATTCAATAATTTGGCATTGCGGCTGGTACCCGATGAAGATTCAACAATTGCCACACCCAATATCACAGATACCGGGATTCCAAATTCGAAAGAAAGCGAATCTGCAAGAGCTGAATATCTTTCAATATAGTGAGTGACGGTTTTTGACTGGGCAATAGCTCTAAAGGAAAAGGCAGACAGAAAAGTCAGTGTTATTACAGTAAAAGCATAAAAGATGATGGATCGTGGCTTTGTATGCATTAATAACTTTTTCAATAAGCAGGGGAACGAACGGGGTAAAGATAGCAATCTCTTATGTACAAAGAAAGCTTTACTTTGCACACTTGACCAATTTTATGACCACAAGGTTAGCCATTGATGAGCAGCATGAATTGAAAGAGATCAATGTTTCGGAATTACCGTCTCAGCCAAAAAGTGTGCGAATTATTGCAAAAATCATTTCTTATATCTTTCACCCGGTATTTATTCCAGTCTATGTTGCCTGGTTCCTGATTTATATTCAACCATTGTTGTTCTCGGGTTTTTCCCCATGGAAAAAAATGACAACAATGATCCAGTTCCTGGTGATGTATGCTTTTTTCCCATTGATAACAACATTACTTCTGAAAGGTCTCGGATTTATTTCTTCTATTCATTTAAAAACACAAAGAGATCGTGTGATCCCTTATGTGGCTTGTATGATCTATTATTTTTGGGTTTGGTGGGTTTTGCATAACCAGGTTGATTATTCTTCTGCCATCGTAATGTTTTCATTGGCCATCTTTATTGCCTCTATCGGTGGATTAATGGCAAATATCTACATGAAAGTAAGCATGCATGCCATTGCTGTTGGCGTAATGGTTACCTTCATTATACTTCTTGGATTTTACCTGCAAAAAGATTTCGGAATTTATATTTCTATTGCTTTATTGATAACAGGGCTTGTATGTACAGCAAGATTGATCGCATCTGATCATTCACAAAAAGAAATTTACTGGGGATTAGTGATTGGCATGGCTTCGCAAATCGTTGCGAGTTGGTTCAATTGATTTTTTATTTTGTTAATATTACTTCTTAATTGCTTGCTATGTTCCATTCAAAAATCGCCGGTATCGGCATGTATGTTCCCAAAAATGTAGTGACCAATAATGATCTGAAAAAATATATGGATACCAGTGATGAATGGATACAGGAACGTACCGGCATTAAAGAAAGAAGATTTGCTCATCGCACTGAAGAAACTACTACAACAATGGGAGTAGAAGCTTCAAAGATCGCCATCGAAAGAGCTGGTCTTACTCCCCAGGATATAGATTTCATAGTTTTCGCTACCCTTTCTCCTGACTATTATTTTCCCGGTTGCGGTGTGTTATTACAAAGAGCCCTGCAAATGAAAAGCGTGGGTGCCTTAGATGTGAGGAATCAATGCAGCGGTTTTGTTTATGCCCTGAGTGTCGCCGACCAATTCATTAAAACGGGCATGTATAAAAATATTTTAGTGGTTGGAGCAGAAAAACATTCTTTCGGTCTTGATTTCAGTACAAGAGGAAGAAATGTTTCAGTAATATTTGGTGATGGGGCAGGTGCAGTTGTGTTGCAACCAACTGAAGATTCCAATAAAGGAATATTAAGTACACACTTGCATAGCGATGGTAACAATGCAGAGATATTAGCCATGTATAATCCCGGAACTCATGCTAACCACTGGTCAAAGGGACAGCAGCTGGCAGATTTTGATGAAGCCGAGTTGGGTGAAATGTTCATGAGTCATGACATGATCGATAAAGCACAGAATTTTCCTAACATGGATGGGCCTGCCGTTTTTAAAGTGGCGGTTGAAAAATTTCCTGAAGTAATATTAGAATCTTTAAAAACAAATGGTCTTCAAACCTCCGATCTGAAATTATTGATTCCTCATCAGGCCAATCTTCGCATTTCACAATTTGTGCAGCATAAGTTAAAATTAAGAGACGACCAGGTTTATAATAATATTCAGAAATACGGCAATACTACAGCTGCATCCATTCCGATTGCTCTATGCGAAGCATGGGAAGAAGGAAAGGTAAGCGATGACGATCTCGTTTGCCTTGCTGCATTTGGAAGTGGATTTACATGGGCCAGTGCATTACTCCGCTGGTAATTTGTGTAATTTTGGATCAACCTTCATCTTAAGTTCACATCTTTATCGAAACCGCATATATGAAAAAAATATTTTCTCTTATCATAACAATATCGATACTTCAAATGACAGAAGCGCAGGATAGCTGGACAATAAAACTGAATAATAAAGTTTTGCTGACCGCATCGAAAGAAGATACCTTGGCCAATACAAAAAAGATCAAAGCTCTGGAATGGCGCAAGACCGGTTATTTAGAAGTCTTCTATAAAGAAGCCGAGCCTGCTACCATATTTTATCATTCCTTTTTATTTAATGATGAAAACGACAACCAGCTATTGACAAAAGACAGCACTACACATGCTAAAATAGCAATCGCCACTTTGAGAAAATTATTTGCAGGTAAAAAAAAGATAATCATCTATACAGTACAAGCTCCTAAAAATCCCATGATGGCGGTAAGGATGCGCAGAATATATTTGTGTACTTTGCTGCTGCCATAATGCGAAACATCCTTTATATTATTAATCCCATTGCTGGCACAAGAACTAAAAAAGATCTTCAGCATCTTATTGAGGAAAAAACCAAACAGCAAAATATTCCTTTTACGATCATTCCTTCTGTAGCAAACGGCGATTATTCTTTTTTATATGAAATAATCAAAAAAGAAAAAATCACTGATGTTGTAATCGCTGGAGGAGATGGAACCGTGAGCCAGGCCGTAAATAGCTTGATGAAATTGGACCTCAATTTTGGAATTATTCCCTGTGGCTCCGGAAATGGATTGGCGTATGCGGCAAAAATTTCTCATCAACCGGCAAAAGCTTTGGATATTATTTTCAGAGGAAAAGCCATTGCCACAGACGGCTTTTATATTAACGACCAATTTGCCTGCATGCTTTGCGGTCTTGGTTTTGACGCTAACGTGGCTTATGATTTTGCTCAACAGCCAAAAAGAGGATTAACCACCTATATCAAACTCACTACCAAACATTTTTTTTCTTCCAAGATCTATTCATTTGGCTTGGACCTCTACCATACGAAACTGGAAACAGAAGCGTATTTCATCAGTATTGCCAATAGCAACCAGTTCGGCAATAATCTTACCATTGCTCCCAAAGCCAGTTTGAGTGATGGTTTGCTTGATGTGATCATCTTAACCCGGCAGAACAAATTAAGTTTCGCATTGAATATTTTGCGGCAGATCGGCGGATGGAATAAATTACAAGCTGCAGCATCCATTGAAAAAAATAAAGCCGTCATTTATTTTCAAACTGAAAAGCTTACTATTCTCAACCATTCAAAAGCCATGCTTCATGTTGATGGAGAACCTGCAGCTGCACCGGGTAAAGTGAATATTGAAATAAATAAAAAATGTTTCCGGCTCATCCAGCCCTGATCACTTCAACGCATGTAAAACATCCTGGAAACTCTTTGCATTGATGGGTGATGTTACGGAAGAAAGAATATTCAGTTTTTCTCTTTGTGTAAGATGGAAATTCAAAGCGGCTTTGTTTTCCGCAGCATCCGAAGCATATTGAAAAACGATCTTCCGGATATGATGTTTGCCGGATTCTGCATAATAATCCAGCATATCGTTTTGGAAATACTCCATCATCTTATACCAATTATGTTCCAGCAGAAAGAAAGGCTTTACAAAATGATCGCTGATATCATCTGCTTTGTAAGGAGCTTCCCATCCACCGGCTTGCCGGTCACGTATCTGGATGATCAATACTCCGCTTGTATTTTTTTCAAGCCAGTCATCAAAGGATTCAAGAAATCGCAACGTGGTTTCCTCTCCATAATTATCCCGGAGACCGGCATCCATTACATCAATAACGGGATCAGATGGCAGCCATACACTCGGCAAAACAATGGGAAAAGTTGCATTCATTCTCAGTGCCGTTAACAAACGGAGGTTTCCAGGACTCTGTTTTGCAAAAAAAGAAGTGAAGTCGATCACATCTGCATCCATACTGGAAAACGCCGTTGAATCCTGTCTTCCCTGCATCATGAATCTAACCGGCTGGGTACTGATCAGCATTTTCCTTCCATCTCTTGACACAACCGAATTAAAAAACATCAAAGGAATATTGGCCGCATATTCATCCGCAGCATAATCTTTCAATTGCTTGTTCATTAATCCCCTGGTATTATCATTCAATGTTTGCTCAAATGCATAACCACGGTCTTTTATGTACCTGTATTCGCCTACATGAAATTTTTGAGCAGGAGCCAAAAGGTCTCTTGCCACGAAAGAAGAAAAGATCGGGTTCAACAGGTCGCCGGAAATGTCATCCACATATTTTTTATCCCACAAATTGATCGATTTATCTTTCAGGCTTTGATAATACAGTTCCCGGAAATAAGTGGCTCCTATCATTCCCCCCGAAGCTCCATTGATTAGAAATGTCTTTTTCATTATCCCGCCATGAGTGAGACTATCAAGCTGCTGCAAAACCTTCATGGTGAATGTTGCACTCCGATGTCCGCCTCCGCTGGTATTGATAACAATCAGCAAAGGTTTTGCGCTGTCCTGTTTTTTCTTCCAGTTATCTAAAATGCGGAGCATATTTTGCCGGTCTGCTTCCACATTGGCTTTAGTACAAAGGGTTGCTAAACCTTCACGGGAATAAGAAGGTCTTTCATTGATGTTTGTATAATTCAATCCATAGGCTTTGTTTCTGGGGTCGATCCAATCAAGTTTATAGAAGATGTTTATGACAAGAATGAGCAGGATCAGGTAGGGAACGCTCCAGCTTTGTAAAAAATAAGTGATAGCGGCAGCTACTCCTATCAAAATGGAAAAGAAAATAGTAATGCTGGCGGCAGCGGGCAACTGGAATACCCTGTTTTCTAAAAAAAACCCGATCAGCACTAAAAAAAGAAATGCTGCAAACACAGAAATGATAGCGGCAAAGTGGTGCCTCTTGAAAATGGAATCAATGAACTGGATGGTATAATGGGATACGTTCCGGGTGCGGCGAAGCTTTCTTGGCGTTTCAAAATACCATTCTACTTTAATTAAACCATCTCCATTGTGGACGGGATAGTCTGCTTGCAAATGTGTGATGTACTCTTTGGGATTGCTCATAACAGGCATCATGCGCCGGAATATGTTGCGGTCAGCCCGGAAAAAATATAAAAATGAGATAGCAATGATAAAAACGAACCCGGCTAAAAAACCGCCGGCAAAAAAGAATATCTCCACAGTGCCCACCAATTCCTTGTAATGAAGAAATTCATACGTTTTGATAGAGTAAAAAAGCAGGAATAGTATGGGGATGGCTGAGTTATTGATGCAAAATTTTAAAAAAGGATTAGTGGTAGCGGCCAGGAACCGGAAATAACGACTGAACAGAATAAAACTGGCAATATTCCAGCTCATAATAAATACAGCAATGGAAATCCCGACAATTGCGTAGCTGAATGAATTTACATTTCCCAAATATTCAGGTGCTAAAAAAAGCGAATCAGCGCCGAAGTACTTCATGAATGTCCCGTTCACTGTGCTGAACAAAACAAACCAGAAGATGAGCAATACCTGGTATTTTCTGAAATGCAGAAACAACAATTGGATAGGAAACGAATAATAAAAACCTCTTAACCACTCTTTCATGAAAGGAAATGCTGGTTGGTATTAAAATTACTGATAAATCGCTGCTGCTGCAAATGCGGCAGCTAACTGAAATTATTTTTAATTCTTATCAAATAAATATTTAAAACAAACGAAAGCAATAAAAGCATAGCTGCAAATTGATGAGCAATGCCGATCCAAAGAAAAATATTTTTATTCGCTGCATTTAAAACGGCGAAGATGCCCAATATCACCTGGGCCAAAACAAGGAGCAATGGTAATATTCTTGCTTTATCAAATAATCTCTTTCCCTGAACATGCCTTGCTTTGAGCCACCAAATAAAAACGAGTATTGTTATCAGGTAAGCAAGATTGCGGTGAATAAAATGAACTACTAATGGATTATCGGTTAAAAAAGCAAGCCCTTTGAACTGGTAACTGCCAAATGAATGAATAGTTGATGGAAACCATCTTCCGTTTATACTCGGCCAGGTGGGGGCAGCGGTAGCCGCTTTTAAGCCGGCCATAAACGCACCATAGATCAGCTGAAGAAGCAATAATGCGATCACCCAGCCGGTGAATTTTTCCAAAGATCGATCAACCACTAATTGTTCTTTCGGAACAAGCAATTCCAATGCGAACCACAAGGCATAACAAAGAACGCCCAATGCTAAAATAAAATGAATGGCGAGTTTATAATGGCTGACATATAATGCACCTGAATCTTCCAATCCGCTTTTTACCATGATCCAGCCAACAAGACCTTGTATAGCTCCTAATAAAAATAAAATGATCATTGGCCGGATCATTTCTTTTTTAAATCTTTTTTGAATTATAAATATGGCAAAAGGAATTAAAAATGCAACAGCGATCAACCTGGCCCAAAGACGATGAAACCATTCCCAGAAATAAATGAATTTGAAATCATGAAGGTTAAAATAAGAATTCAGGTATTTATATTGAGCTATTTGTTTATACTTTTCAAAAGCAGCATTCCAATCCTGCTCATTCATTGGCGGAAATGCACCCATAATCGGCTTCCATTCCGTAATGGAAAGACCTGAGCCGGTTAATCTTGTGATGCCTCCTAACAAAACCTGGACGATTATCATTCCCACTCCTGCCAGTAACCATATTGCCACAGGCCGGGATGAACGTCCAGTAAGAGTTTTTTCCATGTGGCGCAAAGGTAGGTAAGCTCTAAAGAGATTTTTAAGTAAAACCCTTATATGTCAATTATAAGACGATTTTTTTTCGTAGCTTCTCGGACTTTTTCAACCAATAAAATTTTATTCATTCATTAAAAACTTTGTTATGGCAAAAAAAGATTTAAACGAAACCACCGGTCGTCGTCGATTTTTAGGAACACTTGCTACTGGCGCAGCGGCGGTAAGTATTGCCACCATTCCATCAATTAAACTTCATGCAGAAGAGAATACGGGTACAGGTGATCCTGCTGAAGATGTTTTTACAAGCCTGAAGGGTAAACATCGAATTGTGTTTGATGCGACAGAACCGGTTTGGATGATGACATTTGCATGGCCAAGGGTTTTTCTTCTTACCAACATGGCTACAGGTACTCAGGAAAAAGATAATAACGTAGTGGTTATTCTTCGTCATAATGCCATTCCGTATGCATTCGAAGACAGGATATGGAGTAAATATAATTTTGGAGATCTGTTTGGAGTAAAAGACGGAGAGAAAAAAACCGTTATTAAAAATGTTTATTGGAAACCTGCAAAAGGAACTTATAAAGTTCCGGGCTTCGGCGTTGTTGAGATTGGAATCAATGAGCTGCAGGATAGCGGAGTTAAATTTGTTGTTTGCAATGCGGCTATGACGGTGTTTAGTGCAGTAGCTGCTGAGAAAATGAACATGAAACAGGAAGATGTTTATAATGATTGGAAATCCGGCTTATTGCCCGGTATCACACCGGTACCTTCTGGTGTGTGGGCTGTTGGCCGTGCACAGGAAAACAAATGTGCTTATTGCTATGTAGCCGGATAAAAAGAATTTTGATTTTATAAATGCCCCGATTAAGCCGGGGCATTTTTATTTTATGGCTGCTGACTTTTTCTCTTTTGCATTCCTGATAGGAATAAAAGGACCGTACTTATGTTGTTGCTCTGAAAAGTTATCTGAATAGGGTCCATAAGGATAATCTGGTGGTTTGCTTTCTATTTTTGGCCAATCTTCAGGAAATTTTTTTTCAGGTCTCTGTTGTGAACTGATGAATGCTGCAACATCCCATGCTTCTTCATCACTGAGTTGTGGCGAAGCCTGCGTTTGATCGAATGGCATATTGTATTTGATAAACGCCGCCAATCTTGAAATTCGGTAAAGTCCGGCAGCATTGTTATAACTATTATTGCCCCATAATGGAGGATAGCGATATCCCATCGAATCAAAATCGATCTCGCCTTCGCCATTGCTTCCATGACAGCGCATGCATTTAATTCCATAAATTGTTTTTCCTTGCTGCGGGTCAGCTGCTCTTGTAAGAAATGGCAGTTCGGCATTCGAGCCATAGGGTTTCTCTCCATGCTTTACATCTTTTCCCAACCATTTTAAATAAGCCACCATCGCTTTCATTTCTTTACTTGTACTATCAATAGGTTTCCCATTCAAGCTCCTTTGCATGCAATCATTAATTCGGAATTCGATCGATTCAACAATGCCGCTTCTTTCACGATATTTTGGATAAGTTGAAGCCACTGCCGAAAAAGAATTTCCGAATGCTTTGGTTCCTGCTTCTACATGACAATTTTGACAATTCATTCCATTCGTTATTGAAGCAATAGTTCCATGCGGTCCAAAATACTTTGAAGTGTTAACGATCAGTTCCCGTCCATACCGGATTGTATCACCGTCGGCCGTTTCAGGAAGAAGATTGATATCCGGCGCATGCCATTGTGGTTTTTCATCCGGTGAAGTTTTTATTTTTTCACCTGATGAAAACATAGCTTTATTCAGAATTGCGATAATGAAAACAATTCCCAACAAAAAAGGCAACCAGGATGACCGAATGATTTTCATTTTGAATATGATGTGCAAATTTAATTATTCTGGCAGGCACCTGTTATTTAATCACAATCCCTATTTTCGAAAAAAAATTTCAACTGCTTAAATCTTTTTACCAAAAAGAACTGGTCGAGGCCGGCTGTGATGAAGCCGGTCGTGGCTGTTTTGCAGGCCCGGTATTTGCAGCCGCCGTTATTTTACCCAAAAAATTTTCTCACCCGGACATCAATGATTCCAAACAGCTGAATGAAGAACAAAGGAACACATTAAGACCGATCATAGAATCAGAGGCTATTACTTATGCAGTGGCAATGGTTGATAATGATACGATTGACCAGGTAAATATTTTAAGAGCTTCTTTCCAGGCCATGCACATCGCTATTTCGCAATTAAAACAAAGACCCCAGCTTTTATTGATCGACGGAAATCGTTTTATCAGGTACAAAAGAATTCCTCACCAATGCATTATTAAAGGCGATGGTCTGTATACTTCTATTGCGGCCGCAAGTATTCTTGCTAAAACTTACCGGGATGAGTACATGCAAAAACTTCACCGGGAATTTCCTCATTATGGCTGGTTTACCAACAAAGGTTATGGCACAGATGAACATCGCAAAGCCATCGAAGAGCATGGGCTCTGCAAATACCACCGCAAAAGCTTTAACATTCTATCTGCACCCCAGCCAGAACTATTCGATTAAAAGTTTATGAACGGTTTAAACCTTCCACGAAAGTCTTCGTCTTAATTCCGCAAGCACTTAATTTTATAACATAAAACTCAGACTCATGAAAAAAATATTCATTATAGGCTTTGTCCTTACCCTTGTTTCATTTGCCGCTTCTGCACAGCGAGTAGAAGATCGGGGCAAGCGATATCGTATGGAACAACGTTTTAACGATCGCCGTTTCAATGATCGTCAGCTGACACGGCCTGAAAGATTCAAACTTCGTAATGATAATTTCCGCTACAGAATGCAGGAACGCAAAGCAAGAAGAAATGGATTTGTCAACCCAAGAGAACGCAGACATTTAATGATGATGAAACAGCATAATCGTCGTGAAGCATTTCGCTTCCGTCACAATAAATTCCGCAGAGTCATTTAAAAATTTTGGTTGAAATGTGATAAGAAAACATCGCCTTTCCAGGCGGTGTTTTTCTTTTATTCCTGCCATTTGCCCAATCCTCTGCGAGTAACAATGGGTGAATCACCAGTGCAATCAATAACAGTCGAAGGTTCGGTTCCTCCAATACCTCCGTCAATGACAATGTCGACATCGTTGCTGAAATTCTCATGCATTATTTCCGGTATGGTATAATCCTCCACTTCATTTCCGGGTAATGATGCACTGAGAATAGGACGGCCCAACTCCTTTACAATCGTCCTTGCAATCCTGTTATCCGGAATTCTTAAACCAATTGTATCTTTTTTACTCTGCAAAATTTTGGGAACCATCTTGCTTGCAGGAAGGATGAATGTATAGGGTCCCGGTAAATGCTCTTTCAACAAACGAAAGGTCGGCGTTGAAACTTGCTTTGCAAAATCGCTCAGGTGACTAAGGTCATAACATATAAAAGATAATTGTGCTTTTTGCGGATCCACTTTTTTTATCCAGCAAATTTTTTCGATAGCTTTCTGTTGAAAAATATCGCAACCCAATCCGTAAATAGTATCGGTAGGATAAATAATTACACCTCCTTGCTGAAGGCAATCCACCACCGCTTTGATATTTCTCGGTTGCGGGTCATCGGGATGAATATGCAATAACATGTTTAAAAATAAACGCTTTTAGAAAAACTGAAAAACATCGTTCAAAATTTCACAGACAATTTGTATTTTTCAGTAGTTTCAATTGTTGGGGTATGCAATTAAAAACTGTTACTGTTGCTGAGAATATTGAACCGGGAGTTTTTAAAAAGGAATTTTACAAAACCAATACGCCGGTCATAATAAAAAATCTCTCTAAAGATTGGCCGGCAAGAGAAAAATGGAATTGGGATTATTTTAAACAAGTTGTTGGTGAAAAAAAAGTAGGTGTCTATAATAATGTAAAAAGCGATGCCTACACCCCGATCAACAGAGCTGATGGCTACATGCGATTTGGAGAATATCTCGACCTGATCAAAAAAGGACCGGTAGAATTAAGAATATTCCTCTTCAATATTTTTCATCATGCTCCCCAACTCACCCAAGATTTTACCTGGCCGGACCATTTGATGAACGGCTTTGTAAAAAAATTTCCCATGCTTTTTGTGGGCGGCGCCGGTTCTATCACCCATATGCATTTTGATATTGATCTCTCGCACATATTGCATACACAATTTGCAGGAAGAAAAAGAGTTTTGCTTTTCCCTTACCAGGAGCAGCATAAGTTATATCGCAAGCCATTTGAAGTATTAAGTCTTGCCGATTTTTCCAGATATTATCATAATAACGGTACTCCCGATTATGAAAAATTTCCCGCATTGAAATTCGCTAATGGTTATGATTTTATATTGGAGCACGGCGATACTTTATTCATGCCGGCAGGTTACTGGCACCATATGGAATATTTAGACAGCGGTTTTGCCATGAGCTTACGAGCATTTCAATCCTCTTTCAGCGGAAAAATAAAAGGCATGTGGAATTTAATGGGTATGCGACACATTGATACGATAATGAAAAAAACTGCACCCAGGCCCTGGTATAACTGGAAAAGAAAAAAATTGAAGAAGAATGCAGAAAGGGTTATGGCGTAGTTAATCAGCCGGTTCTTACTGCTGATAAGTTTGATTCTCTTAAATATTCCTTTCAAAATTTGTTACGTAACTTAAAAGTTACCTATATTTGAGTAACTTTTAAGTTACCCGTCATGCAAAAAGAAATTAATCAAACGTGGTTCTTCCGTCAGGAACCGCGGGAAGTTTGGGGCTATCTCACCAAGCCCGAACTCATTGAACAATGGCTGACCAAAACCGATTTTCAACTACGAGTAGGACATCAATTTGGCTGGATCAAACCATCTGGCAGCAGCACTGTGTGCGAAGTATTGGAAATTATTCCCAACCAGCTGCTTTCCTATTCATGGAAAGTTAAAGATCCAAATGGAAAAATAACTATTGATTCAAGAGTGCTTTGGAAATTATTCCCAAAAAACGGTGGAACAGAATTGCAATTACAGCACAGCGGCTTTAACTTATTGGAAGATCTCGATGCACATGACAAAGGCTGGAGCACTTGCTTAAAACGAATTGAAGAACTCTTAAAAGAAACCAATAATGCAAACACTTGACGCTTTCCAGGTAATTGCCGATCCAAGCCGCAGACAGATGCTTGTCATGCTATCAAAAGATAGCATGACCATCAATTCGCTGGCCAAAAATTTTGACATGAGCAGGCCGGCCGTTTCAAAGCATATAAAAATCCTTTACAATGCAGGTTTCATTTCCATAAAAGGCATAGGCCGGCACCGGCATTGCATTTTAAAACAAGATGGCTTTAAGGAGTTGCAGGATTTTATTAACTACTTCGACCATTTCTGGACAACTAAGCTAAAAAAATTACAAACCATTTTAAATAATAAGGCAATGCAGTAGCCTCGTAAACAATGTTGCGAATATTGATTCAATCAGTCTTCACTTTTCTCTCTCCCGTTTTGCCATTTATTTTTATCTTTTTATCGCCATCCTTTTCCACTTTTTTCTTATAGTCGCCGCTCTTTATTTTATATTCTCCATTTCCTTCTACTTTTTTCTTATAATTTCCATTTTTTATTGTGTATTCCCCGTTTCCCGGATGCTCTGCGGTTCCGGCTTTATTGGAATCATAATACTCATATTTCCCGTCATTGTTTTTTACAACAAAACCATTGATGACTTTACCAATAGGTCCATAAATAGTATCATGCGTTTTTGTATCAACATAAATTTCCACAGGTTGTTTAGTGTCCTTTCTCACCATCAGGCCGGTAGCCAAATCTTTTTCGAGTTCCACATTTTTACCGGTACTCATATCCAGGTATCTTCCTCTTGATTCGCATCCTGTAAAATATAAAATTGATAATCCCGGTCGTTATTATCCATATCATTTTCATAGTTGACAAATTTTAGTGCTATAAAGACCACCTCTTCTCTTTAGGATTTACAACTATCAGACCATCTACCAATTGATGAGGTGAAAAAAAATTTCCCATTCAGGCAGTTAAAGAAATTTTCTTTCCTTTGCCAATGCCTTCCATTCAAAACAAGATCATTATCATCACGGCTCCTTCCGGTGCCGGGAAAACCTCCATTACAAAACATTTATTGAAAACTTTTCCCGATAAGCTAAGCTTTTCCATTTCTGCAGCTACACGCCAACCCCGGAGTTATGAAAAAAATGGGGCTGATTATTATTTTGTCACTACCGAAGAGTTCCAGCAACGCATTCAGAAAAATGAATTCGTTGAATGGGAAATGGTATATGAAGGAAAATATTATGGCACCTTAAAAAAAGAATTGGAAAGGATCTGGAATGAAAATAAAATCCCCTTGCTGGATGTAGACGTAAAAGGCGCCATTCATGTGCAGCAACAATATCCTGATTCATCCCTGAGTTTATTTATCGAACCCCCTTCTTTAGATGAATTGAAAAAAAGACTGCAATCCAGGGGCACAGAATCTGATGAGTCATTACAAGCAAGAGTAAATAAAGCTACCTACGAATTGTCTTTTCATGACCAGTTCAATAAGATCATTGTAAATGATGATTTTGAAAAAGCATGCAGAGAGGCTCAGTCATTCGTTGCAGAATTTATCCGGTAAGGTTTATCGTTTTTAGGTTATAGTTAGAACACAATAAACCATAACCTACAAACTATAAACTCTTTTTTACCTTTACTTCATGATCACCTGGCAAACGATACTGTGGTTTGTATTAACCATTTTCCTGATGGGATTTTTCGCCGGAATCGAAATGGCTTTTTACAGCGCCAACCGCCTAAGCATTAATCTTCGCAAAAAACATGGCGGCCCCACGGGACAAATACTGGCCCGGTTTGTCGAATCCCCAGCCCGTTTTTTAGGAACAACTTTGATTGGTTTCAATATTTTTCTGGTCTTTTTTGGTTTGCAGGTCAGTAATGTGCTGCGGCCTATCTGGAGCTATTTAAAAGTAGGTTCCAATTTCGTTCATATCATTGTTGAGATCGTCATCGCCACTTTTATCGTTTTGGTTTTCGCTGAATTCATTCCCCGGGCCATTTTCAGGGCCAGAAGCAATACTTTATTAAGCCGCCTGGCTTATGTGGTGGATTTTTTTTACCAAATGTTCTATCCCCTCGCTTCGGGACTTATTTATCTCGCCGAATGGATATTGAAATATGTTTTCAATGTTAGGATTGATAAGAACAAAGAAGCATTCAAGCGAAGCGATCTGAAAAACCTGTTCGAACAAAATATGGATGAAGAAAAACAGGAGCGCAACTCCCAGCTGCTGGAAAATGCACAAGAATTGCCTAAAATAAAAATTCGTCAATGCCTGGTTCCAAGAAAAGAGATTATTGGATTGGATGTTCGTTCCAATATGGATTTGGTGAGGAAAAAATTTGCTGAGACGAAACTGAGTAAATTGATCGTTTATCAAACCGATATTGATCACATTGTTGGCTATATCCATCAGCTGGATCTTTTTAAAAAGCCTTTGAATGTTCAATCTATCTTATTGCCCATCCCCGCGGTTCCTGAAAGTATGAGTGCAACTGATCTCATCAGTAAATTTTCAAAAGAAAGAAAAAGCATTGCATGGGTGGTTGATGAATTTGGCGGAACAGCCGGCATCATTACTATGGAAGATGTACTGGAAGAATTATTTGGAGAGATAGAAGATGAATACGATACCGAAAAATTCGTAGAAAAGCAGATAGCAGAAAACGAATACATCTTCTCCGGAAGGCTGGAATTGGATTATCTCGAAGAAAAATATGGTTTTGATTTTCCCCGTGAAGAATCAGAAACTCTTTCGGGGTATATCATTAATTATTACGAGACAATCCCTCATCAAAAAGAACGCATCATTATAGATGACTATGAATTCGATATCATCAGCGTCAGCGATACACGGATAGAAATGGTGAAAATGAAGAAGCTTAAATAACTATTATACCATTTATCCTAATTCTTTTTTTAGCGGTTCCCGTTCATCCAATTCTTTATCTTTCCACCTCTTTTACCTGTATTTTGTAATCACTAAAATTAATTGTTATGAGAAGAATACTTCTTTTGAACGGTCTTGTTATGCTGTTCTTATACGCAGCAGCACAACAGCCGGCTGATACCGCTAAGCCAAAAAAGCCCGCTGGCATTACTGATAAAGTGAAGACAAGTAAAAAAATTGATGGCCTTTTCACCATGTACCAGGACACCACTACGGGAAGTGTTCAGATATATGTAAAGAAAAATCAGCTGGGTAAAGAATTCATTTATCAAAGTTTTTCTATCAATGGTCCTACGGCTTTGTTCTTAAATCAAAGCATGCACCGATCTACTTTCGTTTTTAAAATAGAAAAAGCGTTTGATAAGCTGGAATTCTCCAGAGTCAACACTTCATTCTGGTATGATCCTACCAATGCAGTAAGTAAAACAAAAAATGTGGACAAGCCCGATGCTGTTTTTTATGCTGATAAGATCGCCGCAACAGATGATGAGGGTTATTTAGTAGCCGTGGATGGCCTTTTCCTCAGTGAAAAATTAGATCCTGTGAAACCCGTGATCGTCGGTCCTCAGGCTGCGTTTACATTCAACCTCGGTGCATTTAATTCCAGCAAATCAAAATACAACCAGCTTCGCTCTTTCCCCAACAATACTGACATTGTCGTTGATCTTGCATATGATAATCCAACTGCTTTGGTACAGGGCGGCCCTGATATCACTGATGCGAGGTATATCCGTGTACGCATGCAACATAGTTTGATCGAGATGCCGCAAAACGATTTCAAGCCTCGCCGTGATGACCCGAGAGTGGGTTATTTCATGCAACAAGTAACTGATCAAACAAGCATCAGTCCTGTTCCATTCAAAGACATGATCAATCGCTGGTATTTAAAAAAGAAAGATCCCAATGCTGCCTTGAGTGAACCGGTTGAACCGATTGTTTATTGGGTGGAGAATACAACTCCTGTTGAATATCGCCAGGCTATATTAGATGCGGGTGCTAAATGGAACGAAGCATTTGAAAAAGCCGGTTTCAAGAATGCGGTCATAATGAAAATAATGCCGGATGATGCCGATTGGGATCCGGCTGACATTCGTTACAACGTTATCCGTTGGGTGGCATCTGCTCAACCAGCTTACGGGGCCATCGGGCCCAGCTTTGTCAATCCGAAGACAGGGCAGATATTAGGTGCTGATATCACTGTTGAATGGGCTTCTGGGTCCGGCACTCCGATCATTGATGAATTATTCAATGGACCATCCATACAACAAAGCGATAAACTTTATTTTCCGGGAATGAGCAATGATCATTATGAGAATTGCACATTAGCCCAGGAATTAAAAGCCCAGTTTGTTGCCGGTCTTACAGTATTAGATGCAACAGGTGCAAGTCCGGCTGAAATAAAGGAAATGCATAAACAGTTCCTCACTTACCTTATCATGCATGAAATGGGACATACACTTGGTTTGAATCACAATATGAAATCAAGTCAGATGCTGATGCCCGCTGATCTGAATAATACGGCGATCACACATGCAAAAGGATTGATCGGTTCGGTAATGGATTATCCTGCAATCAATATTTCCTCTGACAGAAGCAAACAAGGCGATTATTATACAACCAAGGCAGGTCCTTATGATCTCTGGGCAATTGAATACGGTTATTCCACTTTTAAAGAAGGCGAAGAAGAAGCTGGTTTAAGAAATATTCTTGCCCGCAGCAATCAACCGGGCCTTGAATTCGGAAATGATGGAGATGATATGAGAGCAGCAGGTAAAGGAATGGATCCGAGAGTTAATATTTTCGATCTTTCAGGTGATGAGGTCAGTTATGCAGAAGATCGTTTTAAATTATTGAATAGAGTAATGGGCAAATTGGTTCAGAAATATAGCAAGAATGGACAATCGTATGCAGAATTAAGAGCCCGGTACGGAACCTTGAATGGCCAGCGTTCGCAGATGAGTGCCGCCGTTAGCCGCTATATCGGTGGAGTTTATATTGACAGAAGTTTTCCTGAACAAAATTCCGGCAGCAAACCTTATACTCCTGTTCCTTTAGCAACACAAAAAAAGGCAATGGAGGTTTTAAGCAAATACATTTTTGCACCCAATGCTTTTGATGCTGACGCACAGGTATTTCCTTATTTGCAACCGCAACGCCGCGGTTTTAATCAGAATGCAAGTGGTGATGATTACCGGATAACTACCGTTCTGTTAAATCATCAAACGGGTGTGTTGGCACATATCTTGCACCCAGCGACCTTACAGCGCATCACTAACAGCCGCCTTTATGGTAATCAATATAGTGTCGCTGATGTTATGAGTGATCTGACCAAGGCAATTTTCGAAGCGGATATAAAATCAAATGTCAATGTTTACCGTCAATACCTGCAGACTTCTTTTGTAGAAATAACAGCTGGTATTGTTGATCCTAAGAATGCCAGTTATGATGACGTAGCGAAAGCCGCTGCGCTGAATACGTTGAAAAAAATAAAAGCAATGCTGAACACTGCTGTCTCCATGAATGAAGAAACAAAAGCGCATCGGGCCAATCTTCAATTCATCATAACAAATGCATTGGAAGTAAAATAAATTTTGAATCTAATGATAAAAGGCCTCCTGCAAAGGGGGCTTTTTTATTGTATTGTTATTAAAATTATTCTGAAAACGGCTTTCTTATCTTTGCGCACACTTTATTATTGCCATGGCGTTAATGGATTTCTTTGATAAGCGAAATAAAGATCCCAATGCGGAGATGTCATTTATTGATCATCTCGAAGTGTTGCGCTGGCATATCATTCGTTCAGTCATTGCAATCCTTATCGGGGCGATAATAGTAGGCGTCAAAGCTGGTTGGATCGTTGAACATATTTTGCTCGGGCCGGCTCATGACGATTTTATCACTTATGACTGGTTTTGCAAGATGGGTCATTTTTTTGGAGTGGGTAATTCACTTTGCATGGGCGGAGTGAAAGCAGAATTCCTGGCCACTCAAATGACCGAACAATTCATTACTACTTTTACCATTGCATTTGTGGGTGGCTTTATTATCGCATTTCCATACATATTCTGGGAATTCTGGCGATTTGTAAAACCGGCTCTTTCACCAAAAGAATTAAAAAGGACCAGGGGAATTATTTTCTGGGTTTCTTTTTTATTTTTTCTAGGGGTAGCATTCGGATATTTCATTCTCACGCCTTTCATGGTCAATTTTTATTTCAGCTACACATTAAGTCCGCTGATAAAAATAATGCCCACTTTTTCTGATTATGTCGAAAACCTGGTTTGGACAACCGTAGGCATTGGCGTTTTATTTCAAATGCCTTTATTAGTCATGGTGTTGACTAAAATTGGAATTGTAACCGCGAGATTTTTAAAAAAATATCGCCGTCATGCTTTTGTTATAATCATTACTGCTGCAGCTATTATTACTCCTTCCACGGATCCCTTCAGTCTTACTATCGTGACCATTCCTTTATATGCATTATATGAAGCAAGCATTATTATCGCTTCCCGCATCAATAAACAAAAGGAAAAAGAAATGCAAGAATGGAGTTAATAGCTTTATTTTTCTAATGTGAGTTTTAAAATTATTTCACTTCCCGCATAAACAATCTGGCTAACTTTGTATCAGCTATTTCATTTCTCCATTTTAAATTTAGATCTTATGAACTCGCCTTTTGATCTTAGCAAACCAGTCGCCATTGGCAGCGATCATGCAGGATATGAATATAAGGAGGATCTTATTTCTTTTTTAGAGGGCAAGGGATTTCCTTATAATGACTTTGGTACACATTCAAAAGATTCTGTTGATTATCCGGATTTTGCTCATCCTGTTGCAGAAGCAGTACAAGATGGTCAGGCTTCATTTGGAATTTTATTATGCGGCAGCGCCAATGGAGTGGCGATCACGGCTAATAAACACCAGGGCATTCGTGCGGCTATTTGTTGGGGTGAAGAATTGGCCAAATTAGCCCGGGAGCATAATGATGCAAATATTATTTGCATTCCGGCCCGCTTTGTACGGGAAGGTGATGCTGAAAAAATGGTTGATATTTTCATGCATACCAATTTTGAAGGTGGCCGTCACTTAAGAAGAGTAGAAAAAATAGCCTGTTACTGATCTGCTTGCCATTTATCAATTCCTCTGCTTAGTCAAACTTATTTCCCTTAAGTTTGAAGACTATTTATTAAAACATCATACATGAAAAAGCTATCTCTTATTTTTTTGTTGTTAGTATCTGTTCTTGCAAATGCACAGAAAAAAAATGCAACGACTTATGCCAATACAATTACTGCTGATGATCTGAAAAAACGTCTTTATATCGTGGCCTCCAAAGAAATGGAGGGAAGAGAAACAGCCACGCCGGGACAAAAGAAAGCGGCTGCATATATTGAAGGTCAGTTCAAAGCTATGGGTTTAAAGCCGGGCAATAATGGAAATTATCAACTTCCTTATGATGTGTTCCAGGATTCGATGTCGAATGTCAATTTATCTGTGAATGGAAAAAGTTTTGAGCTCGACAAAGATTTTACACCCAGCATTGCGCAAAATACTAATGGTTCCAATCATTTTTCTGAAGTGGTGTTTGTGGGAAATGGGATCAGCGATTCTACAAGAGATGATTACAAAGGCCTTGATGTAAAAGGCAAAGCTGTATTAATCATTCCTGCTGCGAATGCTCAGCAAGGCCGTGGTGGATTTGCTGCACAAGCTGCGAGGCTAGCCGCTGCCCAAAAAAATGGAGCGGCCGCTGTGCTGGTCATTGGAACAAATTTTCCCCGCCAGCAAAAAACAAATCCCAAAGGCAATATGTATGTTTCCAGCACACAAAGAACTGCAATGCCTAATCAATACCAGGTTTCAGAAAATGTTGCTTCCGCTATTATGGGTGATGATTATGCGCAAGCTAAATCAGGAACGATCGTCCCTAAATCATATAAAACTGATTTGACATTGGACTTTGAAAAAACAACTACCAATCTTCAAAGCAGTGACGTATTAGGTGTGATAGAAGGAACCGACCTGAAAGATCAATATGTTTTTGTTACAGGTCACTACGATCATTTAGGAAAACGTGACACCGTAATCTATTATGGAGCTGATGATGATGGTTCGGGCACAGTAAGTGTATTGGAATTAGCAGAAGCCTTTGCAAAAGCAAAAGCAGAAGGGATGGGTCCCCGCCGTACTATGGTATTCATGACAGTAAGCGGAGAAGAAAAAGGATTGTGGGGTTCGGCTTATTACACCAATCATCCCGTATTTCCGCTGGAAAAAACATCGGTTGATCTGAATATAGATATGATTGGTCGCATTGATGCGACTCGCAAGCAAGGCGATTCTACTAATTACGTGTATGTTGTTGGTGATGACAAAGTGAGTTCTGATCTGAAGCCTATCAGCGAAGATGTAAATAAAAAGTATACCAATTTGGAATTGGATTATAAATTCAATGATCCAAAAGATCCGAACAGAATTTACTTCCGTAGCGATCATTACAATTTTGCTCAAAAAGGTGTGCCGATCATTTTTTATTATGATGGAATGTTAGGAGCAGATTATCATCGCCCGACTGATACCCCGGATAAAATTTATTATGATCTTTTGGCTAAAAGAGCTCAGCTGGTATTTTATACTGCCTGGGAAATGGCCAATCGGAATGATATGCTGAAGCGAGATATTCCTCTTGAAGTTCCTCAAAGAGGGTTCTGATAAAAGAGGGATTCAATCGAGCCGATCTTTTATTTCAATATTTTGTAGGAGAATTAAACGTGAAGCAACTCTCATGGTCTATTTATCGTTCTTTAAGCAAAGTATTGGTTTTGGAGCACACCGGCCCTTTCCATGAAGTCAAACATGATCCTTACCTTTCTTAATAAAAATAGGCCCCAACTTTATAGTTGGGGTTCGTTTTTCATCAGTGTTTAAGTTTTCCAAACAAGTTTGAATTCTCTTCTGCAATTTCCTGCTTGATCTTGCATCTTGCGATATCGGCTTTGTACTCTTTTATTTTATCATCTTTTAAAGAAAAAAGGATTGCTCTCTCATAATCTTGTATTGCTTCGGCAAAATTCAAATTCAACTCTTTCATGATTGCTCTTTTTGCATGGATCCAGGATTTTTCAAGTGTGGGAATTTTTAAACATAGATCCAAATGTTTTTTTAATTCTTCAAATCTCTCCTGGTCTATCAGCATGGTCGCATAATGAAAATAAGCATGGGGATAATTTGGATCACTTTTCATTGCTGCCTTAAAATGCATTTCTGCAGCGGGGTAATCATCGAATTTATTTTTATATAGCCACCCTAGCGAATTATGTGCAGGAGCATGTTTAGGCTCTTCGTATAAAATAGAGTGATGTTTTCTGAATGCATCGTGAAATGCATTGTTTTTAATATCGGCTTCAGCTTCTAAATATAATTCCTCGATATTCATCTTTTTTAGCTTTACCATCCCAAAATCCATGCAAAAATCAAAGGCGCTACAATTGTTGCATCACTTTCTACAATATATTTTGGCGTGTGAATATCTAATTTACCCCATGTAATTTTTTCATTAGGCACAGCCCCTGAATAAGAACCGTACGATGTTGTCGAATCACTGATCTGGCAGAAATAACTCCAGAAGGGTACATCATGCATCTCCAGGTCCTGGTACATCATCGGTACAACACAAATGGGAAAATCACCGGCAATGCCTCCGCCTACCTGGAAAAATCCAATTCCTTTGCCCCCACAATTTTTCTTATACCAATCTGCTAACCAAACCATGTATTCAATTCCACTCTTCATGGTGGTGGGCTTCAGGTCATTTTTTATAACATAAGAAGCAAAAATATTTCCCATTGTACTGTCTTCCCAACCACCCACAACTATGGGAAGATTTTTTTTCGCCGCAGCGATCATCCAGCTATCTTTTGGATCGATCTCGTAATATTTTTCCAATGATCCATTCAATAACATTTTATACATGAATTCGTGAGGAAGATAACGTTCGCCTTTTGCATCGGCATCTTTCCATAGTTTATAAATATGTTCCTGGATCCTTCGGAATGCTTCTTCTTCCGGGATGCAGGTATCCGTAACACGGTTATAATGATTTTCCAATAATTCCCATTCCTGTTGCGGCGTCAGGTCACGATAATGAGGAATGCGTTTATAATGTGAATGAGCAACAAGGTTCATAATGTCTTCTTCAAGGTTGGCGCCGGTGCAAGAAATGATATGCACTTTATCCTGGCGGATCATTTCTGCTAAAGAAATTCCTAATTCAGCAGTGCTCATCGCTCCGGCCAATGTTACCATCATCTTTCCACCATCTGCCAAAAGCTTTTCATATCCTTTTGCAGCGTCTATTAATGCAGCGGCATTAAAATGACGATAATGATGTTCTATGAATTGAGAGATCGGGCCTTTGTTCATGGTTTATTTTTTATTGCCGCCTGCGGTACCGGCAGGCAGGCAAAAATACAGTTTTGAAAAAAGAAAAACTCTGCAGTTTTTGCAGAGCTTTGAAGATACCCGTTGTATCATCCTAATTTAATTTTCTCGTCCGTTCAATTATTGATATAATTCCATCCGGCGTAGCAATGAGCTTATATATTTTTTTCGCGGATTCAGCTATCAAACTATACTTAGTGCCATTGTTGTCGCTGATCTCTTCTATTTGAGAAAATGCGGTTTCGGGAAAATTCTTTTCTAATTCTTTCATCACTGAAAGCGGCAATTGGTTATAACTAAGATCCCGGTGAGTTTCGATCAAGTCTCCCTGTTTGCTGAAGAAAGCTTGTAACCGGTAATCTTTCATTACAAAATCTGCCCGGTTATACTCTTGTGTATCTAACCATTTCACAGATTGGGCTTCTGGAAATTCTTTTTTAAATGAATCTTTCACTTTCGTGTCTGCAATTGGATTCATTTGCGCAGTTGTCATTATCACTCCTACTACCAGCAGGCCTGATAACACTAATAAAAATTTTTTCATGGCTGTACTTTTAATTAAAACGAATTTGTTGATCAAATGTATCTGCAAAGGCAAGTGAAATCAAGCTAAATATGTTTAAGGGATTATGTAAACGATTTGCGGAAGCCTCTGTTAAACATATTAACGGATAATAACTCCGTTTAACATAAGCATAAAAACAAAATCCCGGCCACAAAGCCGGGACTTGTTTTACCACACACCAAAACTAACTCGCTATGCTTTGCTTATTTTTTTAAATGTTGTCCAATTATTTCCTCTTTCCAGCACAGTGGGATCCGAAGCTTGGAATTCACGTGACTTGAAGTCGCGGC
>JADMIO011385366.1_pt1 | contig 33730 bp, 35 predicted proteins | sample 8958161 | NCBI WGS metagenome assembly JADMIO01 (sample SAMN16585339, study PRJNA669376) | soil metagenome | isolation source: Crop rotation soil | place: USA: Cullars Rotation, Alabama | collected 2011 | reverse complement strand
GCGACTTCAAGTCACGTGAATTCCAAGCTTCGGATCCCACTGTGCTGGAAAGCTCCGGCGACTTCCGTGTAATGGACGTGCGCACGACCCTCGGCCGGCACGCCGAGAATGGATTGATGGTTGAACTGGCTTCCGTAGTTCGGATCTGGCAGCGGGCCTCCATGCTCGTCTTCCCCCGGAATGCTCAAACGGATGAGAATGCCCACGAAGGGATCCTCCTCGTTTGACGGCGGTGCCCCGCGTCCGTCCTTGAAATGACAAGACGAGCACGAGCTCGCGTTGAAAGTGGGACCGAGTCCGTCCTGTCCGCTCGTCGAAGATGGAGCCGTGACCCATCCCCGGTTGAAGAACGAATTCCCGACAAAGAACCGATCGCGCCGCTCGTCCTTCAAGTTGCGCGCTGCGAGAGAGAACGCGTTGCGCCCAACCTCGAAGACCGTCGTTTCACCTCCTGAAAGCTCCTCTCCAGACTCGTAGTCCGACGAGCTCGCTTCGGAGCCACAAGCCGCGACCATGGCCGCGCCACAAGCAACGAGCAGTGCGGCGGCAGTCGAGCGGACAATTGCCGCGAGTCGCTTGTCGATCCTCATGGCGCGAATCATTCCAAGTTGATCGTGATCCCCAGCAGCGTAGCGATGTCGACCAGAGTGTCCGTCTCCGCCTGCAGCGCTCTCACGGCAGCGAGAATCTTCGCGCGACTCTCGTCATTCGCGATCGCCCGATCGAACGGAACTGGAATCGCCTGGATCGCCGCGATGCTCGCATCGAGCTGCTGCTTCATCTTGTTATCGAGCGCCGCATCGCGTGCCCGCACGATGTCCTCGAGACCCGGACCGTCAATCGTCCCATAGCGGCCTAGATAGACATTTTGAATGGCAAGCGCATTCGCATAGAGGTCTCGATGCGTATTGTCGGAGAAGCACGAGTGCTCGTCCTCTTGATCGCGGTTGTCGTAAGCAGTCGCCATTCGTTCGCCCGACAGCTCGGCTCCCGAGAGGCTGCCCATGCCCTGCAGGATTCGACGCAGCGCCTCTCGAGCGTCGAGCGCTGCGAAGTCTGCACGGTAGTTGTCGGCGCTCGGTACCCATGCATCCCGAACCGAACGCAGGTCGTCGACGAGTAGCCCGGTCGCGAGTTCGAGGTATTGGCCACGACGTACGGAGTTGGCCGTTGCAGCATCGCCCGTAACGTAGTCGGTGTACGGGCGATCTCCCGGACCGCTCGCATCGAGGTCCTGTCCCCACAAGAGAAACTCGAGAGCGTGATAGCCCGTGGTGATGTGCTTCTCGCTCCCGAGCTCGTTCTGCTCCACCAGCAACTCTCTACTGAGAGTTGGAAACGCAATCGGGTCGTTGATGACTCCCGAAAGCGAATCGCCCTCGACGTAATCGATTGCGACTTCATCGAGCGGCCACGCGTTGATCCGCGGTTCCGGCCCGGTCGTTGGATCGTCGATCGGGCCGTCGTAAAAGCGATGTACCTCGGTCTGACCGTACGGTTCGCGCGCTGCCAGCCATGCCTCACGAGCGGCGGCTAGGGTGGTGACACTCGGCGACGACACGAATGCGTGAATCGCGGTCTCGAGGCCCTCGGCTCCTTCGACAGAGTCGGCGTAGCCCGCATAGGCAATCGCGCCGTAGTTCTCGATGGCGGGCCTCGCGTCTGCTTCTAGCGAGCTAGAGCTTTCTTCGGAGCTGCATCCAACGCCGAAGCAAAACCAGACTCCAAGGCAACTCATGTTCCAAGCGTTTCTCACGCGCCTTGTCTCCTACGTTCTCGATCAGGTCCCCTGTGAGGGGGGGCCGAATGAAAATGCAAGTCAGTCTCATCAATGACCGAAAAAAAAGTCAAACCTTGTCGTCCGTGTGCCCCTCACCAGTACTCGACCGACAGTCGCTGCAAACACCGATCAGCTCGTGGAAGTGCGCGGTCAGCTCGAAACCGTATTTTGCCGCCAGATCTCTCTGGAGCATCTCGAACGCTTCGAAGTGGAACTCGACGACCTTGCTGCAGCGACTGCAGATCAGGTGATCGTGGTGCTCTTTTCCGAACGCTGCCTCGTAGTGGCGGCGGGTGCCTGAAAGCACCGTAGGCTGAATGATCCCGGCTTCCATCAACAACGGCAGAGCTCGGTAAACGGTCGCGCGCGAAGCTTCGATGCCCCGCGACTGCACGTCGCGAGCAAGCTCCTCGATGTCGAAATGCCCTTCTCTCGCGAGAGCCGCCTGCACGATCGCCTCGCGAACGTCGGTGACTCGCAGCGACCGCTCGTGCAAAAAATCGCGAAACCGCTCGAGCGCCTCGCTCATCATCGCGTCCTGGGCGGGAGCGCTATTGCGACTCATTCGCATTAGCGGATGCCTTAGCTCACTGGGTCCGCCTCTGTCAACCGGAAGCCGGCTGGAACGCCATCGGAGAAATGGACCGCTCCGGTCTCCAAATCGTATTCGGCTCCGACCACCTCGACCCGACCGGCAAGCACGAGGTCTTCGATTAGGCGACTACCGTGCCGGAGATGATCCGCGGAGGCGCGTACGTTTGCACGCACCGCTTCTCGAAGGATGCCGTCGTTGTCATTCGGTCGTACGAGACCTTGAATGTGTGGCGCAATGCGGTCGGTAATCGCTCGAATGTTCTTCGATTCGGGCCCGAGACCCGTTTGAAGCACCTTCACTGTGGCGCTGACTGCGCCACAACCCGTGTGACCCATGACCACGACAAGGCGCGATCCGAACTGCGAGACGGCAAATTCGATGGAACCCACGACCGAAGGAGCCACGATGTTGCCCGCGATGCGCACGACGAACAAAGCTCCGAAACCTTCGTCGAACAACATCTCCACGGGCATTCGGGAGTCCGAGCATCCAAGAACGATTGCAAATGGTCGCTGCGTCTCTTTCGCAAGTTCGCCGCTCCAAGACCGCGCGAGCGACACACCATGCGATTCTCGAAACCGACGATTTCCGTCTACGAGTCTCCGAAGCGCTTCCTCCGGAGACAAAGAGCTCGCATCCCACACGTGAGGCATCCGTGGTGTATAGCACGCGCCGGCGCGTTGGCTCGTCGAACAACCCGGACCTGCCGAGACCCCGAGTCACACCGATGTCTCCCCTTTAAGAGGCCGACGATCGGATCAACTGGTCACGCCTTGGCAAAGATTTCTTACATTAATTTGTATGCATGGACGTCGAGAACACAATGCGCGCTACGCATGGAGCGTTGCGCGTTCGATGTTCGTCAAAGCGCGTGTGTTCGAAATCAATTGAGCGCGCTCGACAGGCAGATGCAGTACATGCCTCATGAGTCTGCGCAGCGGGTTTGCCTGCATCGTTTCATCGACGCCGAACACTAGCTGAATGTTGGTGCCGAGCGCATCGCTTGGTTCGACTGGTATGGGCACGCAGCTTGCACACCGTTCGAAGCGAAGCGATCGGTTCGTGCATAGCGCTGCACGATCGATCCCATCAATCGCGCACGAGGTACGACATGCATCGTTACATTGCGTTGGTAGCCGTGTGCTTCAGCGCTTGCATCGGACGCATTCTCGACGAACCGTTCACAGGCGGAAATCGGGACTACGATCCGACGCCGACCAACGACACCTCGGGCACTCCTACTGAAGATGGGTCGCCTGGCAGTACGAATCCCTCGGAGCCCACTGCATGCGAAACGGTCCGAGAAGCCGATGCGCGCGTGGTGTTTGAAACGTACTGCTCGGGCTGCCACGGGACAGGTCCTCGCATCGAAGGTGGATTTCGAGACATCACGAATCTGCAGTCGCTGATCGATCGCGAATACGTCGTGCCGTTCGAATCGGGCTCGTCGTTGCCTTATAACCGGATCGTTCGTCGCGAGATGCCTCCGGTCGGCGCACCTCGACCCGGGCAAAAGGACATCGACACGCTCAAGACGTGGATCGACTGTGGAGCGAGACTCGACGAGATGGGCTCGTCCCCACGCGCCGAAATCTCGATGGCAAGTCGGATCGCGCTGATGCAAGCCGATGTCGAACAACGCAACTTCGAAGCGCGCCAAAACACGAGATACCTCGTACTGACGCACCTCTTCAACGCTGGATTGGACGAAGCTACCCTCGATAGCTACCGCGAAGGCCTTTCGTTCGCTCTCAATAGCTTGTCATCCAATCCCGAAATCGTACGACCAGAACCGATTGACGCCGACCGAACGGTCTACCGAATCGATCTTCGCGATTACGGATGGAATCGCAGTACGTGGTCCATCATCGAGCAGGGATATCCATACGGAATTTCGTTCTCGCGAAGCTCGTCAGCGTTCGGCTACGATTCCGGTGACGCGTTCGAGCTCCGATCGGCCACTGAAACCGGCATCCCCTACGTGTACGCCGACTGGTTCTTGGGACAAGCGACTCGACCGCCTCTCTACTACGAAATACTGGAGCTCGGTTCCACGTTGCCCGAGCTGACAGACCAGCTCCAGGTACCGTTTGCAGAAAACATCGAAGACGGTAGCGCCGTTCGCGCGGGATTCGCCGAGTCGGGCGTTTCGTTCAACAACCGCGTGATTGAACGTCACGCCCTACCCGGGCGCGGCGCATTTTGGATCAGTTACGATTTTCGCACGAGTGTCGGTGAGCAAAACATCTTCTCCAATCCGCTTGATTTCCAGCAAGACGGCGGCGAGCTCATCTTCAACCTACCGAACGGTCTTCAAGCGTACTTCCTGATCAACTCCGCAGGCACACGCTTGGACGCGGCTCCGCAAGACATCGTGGCGGATCCGTCACGGCCAGCCCGGGGAATCGAGTCGGGCGTTTCGTGCATGGGTTGCCACGATGCTCAAGGCATCATTCCGAAAGCCGACGAGGTGCGCGATTTTGCCATGAGCCAATTCGACAGAAGCGACTTCCGCGATCGAGTTTTGGAGCTCTATGCATTGCCTGGTGTGCTCGAAGCGTTTCGTACGGACGATGGGGAACGCTTCCGAGCTGCTCGTGCAGAGGCGGGCGTGCAGGAAGATCGAAGGCGGCCCGTATCGACGGCTCTTGCGGATTACGAATCGCGCGTGGATGTCGTTCGGGTCGCGGCAACGCTCGGTGTATCGAAGGACGAGTTGATGCAAGCACTGACCAGTGATCCCGGTATCCGGGTCAACATGGCTTCTCTCGCAAGTCCGGGCGCCGTCCTGCGTCGCGAGGTCTTCGAGCAGGACTTCGCCGATACCGTCTGCGAACTCGGTCTCGGACGTCCAATGCGTTGCGGAGATCCGGTCGAAGCTTGTTCGTGCTTCTGAAGGCGGTAGCTGACTCGCTGTCTCCGCGGACTGCTCAAAGAGCGTACGAGCGCTCCGAATGTCTGGCGTGCGGCGCGAGAGATGACTTCGAGCCGCTCGCACGAGCTCGATCTTCAACTCGCGTGACGCACGCCGCAAAGGATCAAAATGCGCGGCACGCCAGGGTGCATCCCGAGCCTGTTATGGGGCTCAGAGGCACCCGTCCGTGCCGCGCTGCTTCTTTGAGCAAATGCGTTGGAGTAGCACGTGCTGTCCGCGCGGCCGCGCGGACTGTTGCTTCGATGCAATTGCAGCTCTGACCGTTTTGGCGTGCGGCGCGAGAGACGACTTGAGCCGCACGCGCGTTCGCTTCGCTCGTTTGCTGCTAAGGAATACAGGGCCGCGTCGCCATCCACAGGTCGAAGAGACCAGCGCCTCCAGGACCATTGGAAGTCCACACGAGTGTGCTCCCATCGCGCGAAATGAACGGATCCGAGTCGACAAACCCCGTGTTGAGATCCGCAAGATTCTGCGTGACGACGAAGCTCGAACTTCGATTGGGCCTCGTTGCCACCCATAGATCCACATCACCTGATCCACCGGGCCGGTCCGAGCCGAAGTAGAGAGTAAGCCCATCCGCGGAAATGCCGGGCCAGACCTCCTGGGAGGCAGTGTTGATCGAGGACAAGAGCACGGGTGCACCGAACGATGCAGCGGTGCTCACGCGCGTCATGACGGCAATGTCATTTTGCACGGTGACATACAACTCCAAACTGTCTGCAGTGATCGAAGCTCCTCGGTGCTGTTCCGTGAGGAGGCCCGGCTCGAGCGGAGCGAGATTGGTAAATGTCGAAGACGGGTTCGGGCGTGTTGCAAACCAAATGCCGTCCTCTGATGGATTGGTGCGATCGGTCTCGAAGTAGATCGTGAGTCCGTCAGCCGAAATCTCTGGGTCGTCGTCTAGGCCAGAACTGTTGAGCGCGACGAGGGGTGACGGAGCCGTGAACGCGCTCGACGGGTCTGCGCGCGTTGCAAACCAAACGTCAATGTTTCCTGCGTTTCGATCGGAGCCGAAGTACAGGGTCAACCCATCGCTCGAGAGCGATGGGCCCCAATCGTTTTGCGGCGAACTGAGCACGGCGAGTCGGGCCGGCGTCGAGAACGAACCGAAGGTGCAGGTACTTGCGTCAGGCCCGGTCGAGGCGTCCTGGTCGATGAAAGCGTCCCGCGTGCTTCCATCTACGATGGCGCCATCTCGTCCGAGCGAAGCATCGAATTCCGGACTACCGTCAAACGTCCCATCGCTGATAGGCGAAGGTACAGCGTCGTAGCCGACTCGTCCGCATCCAAACGTAGTCGCTATCACCAACGACGAAGCGACGGCGGGCCACCAATCGATCCAATGAGTATCGCATGATGCTCCAACGCAAAGCAAAGTGTGCAACTATGCGCCGATCCGCCGTCATCTCGCGGACTTGGAGAAATGAGCGTGTCCCCCATCATCTCAGTAAGGAATGTAAGCAAGACGTACAAGACGGGTTTGAGGGCGCTGAAGAACGTCAATCTGGAGATTCGCCGAGGAGAGATTTTCGCTCTGTTGGGCCCGAACGGTGCCGGTAAGACCACGCTCATCGGAGTGATCTGCGGGATCGTGAACGCCAGCGAAGGCACCGTGCTCGCGGACGGGCACGACATCGTCGCGGACTATCGCGCCGCGCGCGCGATCATCGGTCTTGTACCGCAGGAGCTTTCAACCGACATGTTCGAGACCGTCTTCGCGACGGTGAGTTTCAGCCGAGGCCTTTTCGGAAAGCAAAAAAACCCAGCGTACGTCGAAAAAATTCTGAGAGACCTCGCTCTGTGGGATCGCAAGGACAGCAAGATCATGACCCTGTCCGGCGGGATGAAACGTCGAGTACTGATTGCGAAGGCACTCTCGCACGAGCCTCGCATTCTTTTTCTCGACGAGCCAACGGCCGGCGTCGACGTCGAGCTTCGTCGCGAAACGTGGAAAATGGTTCGCGCTCTGCGCGACACCGGCGTGACGATCATTTTGACCACGCATTACATCGCCGAAGCTGAAGAAATGGCCGATCGAATCGGGGTAATCGACAAAGGAGAAATCGTGCTCGTCGAAGAGAAAGGCGCGCTGATGTCGAAGATGGGCCGAAAGCAGCTGATTCTGTTCCTTCAGCGTCCGCTCGCTAGCATTCCGAGTGAGCTCGCTGCATACGACGTGGAGCTCTCGGAGGGTGGCACCCAGCTCGTGTGCACGTTCGATGCAAAGCAGGAGCACTCGGGCATCACAGGATTGCTTCGCAAGCTGACGGAGCTCGGAATCGACTTCAAGGACATACAGACACGTGAAAGTTCACTCGAGGAAATCTTCGTCAGCTTGCTGAGGTCCCATTCATGAACCGCCATGGATTGAAGGCCATCTACGTGTTCGAGATGGCGCGGACCTTCCGCACACTGCTTCAGAGTATCGCGACGCCGGTGATCTCGACGTCGCTTTACTTCGTCGTATTCGGCTCCGCGATTGGCTCGCGTATGACCGACATAGAGGGTGTCGACTATGCGGCATTCATCGTTCCAGGGCTAACGATGCTTTCGCTGTTGAACGAGAGCATCTCCAACGCTTCGTTCGGCATTTACATGCCGCGCTTCATCGGGACGATTTACGAACTGTTGTCGGCACCGATTTCCCGCATCGAAATCATCGTCGGCTACGTTGGCGCAGCAGCTACCAAATCCATCTTGCTCGGAACGATCATCCTCGTTACGGCCCGCCTGTTCGTTCCTTATCACATCGATCATCCACTGTGGATGGCTGCCTTCCTCGTGCTGACGGCGGTCACGTTCAGCTTGTTCGGTTTCATCATCGGTCTATGGGCGGACAGTTTCGAAAAACTGCAACTCGTGCCGATGTTGATCGTGACACCACTAACGTTCCTCGGCGGTAGCTTCTACTCGATCCGAATGCTCCCGCCGCTTTGGCAGAAGATCACTCTATTCAATCCCGTGGTGTATCTCGTCAGCGGCTTTCGCTGGAGCTTTTACGGCGTCTCCGACGTCAGCGTCGAGCTCAGCCTCGGAATGACTCTCGCCTTTCTGTTGCTTTGTTTCGTTGGCGTGTCGTGGATGCTCAAGACGGGGTACCGACTCAAAGCATGACTTGCGTGCAAGCCGCGCTCGCAGGTGCACGCAGTCCATTGGGTGGAGCAAGTCGTGCGCCGGTGAGGACCTCGAGAGCGAATCGTCCGAGCAAACGACCACGTTCACTGTGTTCGTCGCCGGTACGGAAGTTGCAGTCGCAATCATGAGGCGCATGCCCAAGACGGTCACCGGCTGTCTCCTTCTCTTAGCGGTCGTCGAATCGACGGCCTTGTGGAGCGGTGGATGCAACGGAGAGCTGCGACGCTCGTGATACGAGCCCGTTCTCGATAAAATGCATGAGCTCCAATCACCTGGTCTTTCGAAACAACCGCATACTCAACGGTACATCTGGCGGAATCGCAACCGTCCTCTGCGATTACGTTACCTCGGACGACAATCGCATCTATCACCACGGAGCAAACAGAGGCTGGGCCAGCGGAGTGAGCTACAACTCGAGTCCGTGGAGCGATTCCTATCCAGGGATTCATAACTACATCACGAACAACATCATCGCCGGCATCATAGACGGCAAAGGCGATCCGGATAGCGGCAACATCACAGATGGAAATGGCATCATCCTCGATTTGAGCAATCGGACCTACGACAGTAGCAGCCCCAATACCCCACCCGCATTGATCGCGAACAACGTCGCCTACATGAATGGGGGGCGGTGCATCGTCACGTTTCTCATAACGAACGCGTGGGTCGTGAACAACACGTGCTTCAACAATGTGCTCGATCGCCGGATGGGTGACCAACTCAGCTTTAGTTACGTAGGAGAAATCACTTCGAACCAGAGCAAGGACTCCTACTTCATCAACAACATCGCTTACGCCTCGAGTGCGGATTTTGGCGCAGCCGGTGGCCGGCAACCCTATCAATACATTCACAATCCAACATCGTCCTCTCCGAGCGGCAACGTGCACTGGATCCGCAACGTGTTCCACGGAGGTGCCGCCAATTATCTTCCGGAGTCCGTATCTTCTGATTCGGGTCAAGTCGTGGATCTCGATCCGTTGTTCGTCGATCCGACCTTCGGAGGCGAAATCAGCGATCGCATGACATTCGCCCTACCCGACGATCTAACGACCTACAGCGCGGTTCCAGATCCGCTGCGCGTAACGAATCAATTCAGCCTGCGCCCCGAAAGCCCGTTGATTGGAGCGGGCCTCGATCCGACGACTCTCAGCGGCCTTGATCCAGCGCTCGCAGCCGACCTCCGCCGCGTCGATAGCACCGACATCGGAGCATCGAGCGCGTCAATCTCCACACTCGGCAGCCCTTCCGAGTAGCAGATCACGTTCGCGAACGTTCCGAGTCAGTGATGCAGCGCGCTCGAACTCTTGGCGCGCTTCATCGAATCGACCGAGCTTGGCGAGCAAATCTCCGCGCACGCTCGGAAGCAAATGGTAACGAGCCAGCGATTCTTCCGCGCGCAACGTATCGACTATCTCGAGACCCGCCTGCGGCCCGAACGCCATTCCCACCGCAACGGCACGATTCAACTCGATCACCGGCGACCGCGTAATCCGAACGAGCTCACCATAGAGTTCGGCAATTCGCGCCCAGTCGGTCTGCTCAGGCACGCGCGCACGAGCATGGCACGCCGCGATTGCAGCCTGAAGTGCGTACGGGCCACGCGCCTCTCCGAGAGCTTCGGCGCGTTCGAGTGCCGCAAGACCGCGACCGATGAGCATCCGATCCCACCGCGCGCGGTTTTGATCGAGTAGCAAGATCGGTTCGCCCGCCGGTCCGATACGTGCTCTCGATCGCGATGCTTGAATCTCCATGATTGCAACCAGCCCGTGGACCTCGGCCTCACCTGGCACGAGCTCCGACAAAATGCGACCGAGCCGCAGTGCGTCCTCGCACAGCTCTGGTCTGAGCCAGTCTTCGCCGGTCGTAGCGGCATATCCTTCGTTGAAGATCAAGTAAATCACCTCGAGCACCGAAGACAATCGCGCTTCGAGCTCACTCCCACGTGGAACCTCGAAGGCTACTCGCTCATCGGCGAGCGTCCTCTTCGCGCGCACGATGCGCTGAGCGATCGTCGGTTCGGGCACGAGGAATGCCCGCGCGATTTCCTCGGTAGTCAACCCCCCCAGCAAACGCAGAGTTAGAGCGACGCGCGCGTCCGTCGAGAGTACGGGATGGCAGGCGATGAGCATGAGACGCAACAGATCGTCTCCTACCCCCTCGTCAATCGCGTCCTCGACATTCGGCACGGCCATTTGCTGCTCCGCATCCATCTCGTGACCGAGCTCTTCGTGTTTGCGCGCGAGCCGCTTTGCACGGCGAAGGCGATCGATTCCACGCCGCTTTGCGGTGGCCATCAGCCACGCACCGGGATTTTCGGGGATGCCCGACTCTGGCCAATGCTCGAGTGCAGCCACGAGTGCATCCTGCGCAAGCTCTTCCGCCAGTCCGACGTCGCGCACCATTCGGGTAAGACCCGCAATCAGCCTGGCCGATTCGATTCGAAAAACCGCGTCGATTGCTCGATGTACATCGGAGGCCGCCACGGCCTCCGATCAACACGCTTTGGTCGTTGGCGCAAGCCAAACCTTTTTCTAACTTCGCTGTGCTTCAATAACCCTACGGAGATCCTCTTCCTTCTTCATCAGCTCTCCCGTCGGGTCGCTGTCAGCGAACTCGGCCGTCTCGAACACTTGGCGGATTTCCACCTCGCCTTCTTGGAAAGGAGCACGCTTGAGCCATTCGATGGCTTCTTCTTTCGACTTCACCTGCCACAGCCAAAAGCCCGCGATCAGCTCCTTCGTTTCTGCAAACGGACCGTCGATCACCGTGCGCTTCGCTCCTTGGAACTTCACGCGCGCTCCCTTCGAGCTCGCATGAAGCCCTTCACCGGCCAACATCACACCTGCCTTTACGAGCTCTTCGTTGAACTTCCCCATTTCTCTCAGGATCTTCTCGTCCGGAAGAACGCCCGCTTCGGAATCCTTGTTCGCTTTGACAATCACCATGAATCGCATCGTCGTTCTCCATTCCGTGTTCGGGTTTGCGAGCTGGCTTCCAGACCGATCCAGCCGTCTCGAATGCAGGCTCTACTCTAACGACGAACGAAACCCCACGACTTCGACACTCATCGCGACTTTTTTTTGCGAAGGACCGACTGCATCGGTCCGTGTGGATTTTGCGTCGCGGCGTCCACTTCTGCGAGCATGCCCACACCGAAGGAGAATCCATGCCTGCAAAGAAAAAGAGCAGCAAGAGAAAATACAGCAAGGGGGCCAGCAAGAAAGTTCAGAAGGCAATGCACGAGCGAAAGCGCGGCACCCTGAAGTCCGGCAGGTCGAGAAAGAAGGTCAAGAGCCGCAAGCAAGCCATTGCCATTGGGCTTTCCGAAGCACGCCGATCGGGCGAGAAGGTGCCTCCGAAAAAGTCCAAACGGGCCAAGAAGAAGAGCAAAAAGAAGAGCAGGAAGAAGTCTCCCAGCCGCAGAAAGAAGACATCACGCTGAACCGTCTGGTTTGCAGACCTCTTCGACGAGTCGCTCGTCTCCAATCCGCTTCGCCAATTCTGTGAGGAGCTCGCGATCGGGGCCGGGGCAGCGCAAGTCGTCAACGGTTTCATGAAGAGGAACATCCAAGCGTAGTGTCGTGAGCTTCTTGAAAAGCAAAGCGTCCAATCGATGCGTCGCGAGGGCCTCGGCGAGTCTGTCTGCGTGCCGCAGCCGCACGTCCCAGTCGGTGGCGCTTACCGGAATGTCTTCGATCGATTTGTACCGCCGAAGCACGATACTTGCCGACTGCTTGCCCCAACCCGGCACACCGGGCACGCAGTCGGCTGTGTCTCCTACGAGCGCGAGCCAATCCGGAATCGACTGCGGTGACACTCCGAAGCGATCGAGGACTGCGTCTTCGTTGGACCACCGCTTGCGCGCGCGATCATAGAGCACGATGCGGTCGGCGCGCACGCACTGCGCAAAGTCCTTGTCCGACGAACATACCACGATCTGCTCGACTCGTTCGTCCGTGCTGTGCATGGCTGCTGCGGTCGCCAATGCGTCGTCCGCTTCGAACTCGACCATAGGCCACGTGACCAGACCGAGCGCGCGACTCGCGTCCTCTGCGAGTGCGAATTGCTCCACCAGGTCGTTCGGCAGACCTGCGCCTGTCTTGTAACCCGGGTACAAATCGTTACGAAACGATTCGATCACGTGATCGAAAGCGACTGCCACATGAGTGGCGTGTTCGGCGCGTACGAACGCGTTCAGCATTCGTACGAGGAACTTCGTCGCACCAAAGGAAGATATTTTGAGGCGCTCCGCTGCGTAGAATGCGCGAAAGAGCTCGTACGTTCCGTCGATCAGATGAATCTTCATGACCTGGAATCCGACTTACGCGAACTCTCGGCTTGGAGCCACTCGGCGGCAGCTCGCAAGTCTTCGACTATTTCGTCATATGCCCGCTGCCGATGCTCGAGCCGAGCCAGTCGGAGAATGCTCGACGGATGCCACGTCGCAAGGCCCATCGTTGTGAACGGAGTCCCTTGCAGACGGCCCCGCTCGCTGGTCAGCCGGAACGTGCCTCCAAAAATGGCGCGAGCGGCGGTTGCCCCGAGACATATCAGCATCTCTGGCCGAATGACTTCGAGCTCCGCCTCGAGCCATGGCCTGCACGCGCGCACTTCGTTCGCATTCGGACGCTGATGGATGCGGCGTTTGCCCCGCTGCTCGAAACGAAAATGCTTCACCGCGTTCGTGACATAGATCGAGGCTCGATCGACGGCAGCTTCTGCGAGCGCTCGATCCAACATGCGACCAGCGGGCCCGACGAAAGGGCGGCCAGCCCCGTCTTCGAGGTCACCAGGTTGTTCTCCGATCAGGATGACACGTGCGTTTGCAGGACCTTCGCCAAAAACCGTTTGCGTTGCCTTGTCGTGCAAGTCGCACCCGCGGCACTCCATGGCAGCCGCTCGAAGCACGGGCAACGATCGCACGGTCGGAAGGAAATCATGGGTTCGAGCAAGTGCCTTTGCCCGATCGCGCATGGCTCGTGTGTCGCGGGATGCTCCGCGTACCAGCTCGGGCACCGATTGCGTCTCCGGCAGCGTCGTCCAGTATCTCTTGGGCATGTGAGTGTGCATCAAGCGCAAATTGACGCGGGATGGATTGAATACGGACTCGTAGTAGCCGCGCCACAGCTCCTCCAGCTCGTCATGACTCGGCGCAGATCGCGGAGATGCACCGACTCCGAAGCGAATCCGCTCGCCATCGTAATGAACGGACTCGTCTGGCGTGAGTATCGCCCATCGCATTCCCGGAAAACGGTTCGTGAAAAAGGGCACGACCAAAGGAAGAATCGGGTGATCCGAACGATGGAACGCAACGAACGACTCGCTGTGGTCGTCCACGACTCGGCGAAATCGTACGAACGCGCGCATTCGATCGACGTCCTGTCGCACTTCGCGTTCGAGAGATCTCAGCCGGTGCACGTCGGGATCGCCCTCCAAGTCGAGCAGATGAACCTCGCCATGCACGAGACGCCACAAGACACGGTACAAAGTCTGCAGTCGAACGGAGTCTCGATGACGAAGTACGTAACGTGCGCATTCCAAGAACGAGCGCGATACGCGAACGTCCACGGATCCGCCCGATGCAAAGGGTTTGCCCGGAAGCACGCCCGTTGTTTCACCCGACATCTGCTCGAGCAGCGAGGGGGCCGCCTCCTCGTCGAGCCAATGGATGTCTTCAGGAGACGCTCCGATTTCGAGAAGCGAACGCGCCACGGCCCGCCAACCGGAGAGATCGCGCGAAACGCGCTGCACCCTCACAACTCACCATGAATGGCACTCGTACGAGCCGTAAAGAGCTCGAGCTGCTCCGGTGGCGTAAGCAAGGCTCGCAAGTCGAGGCGATCCAGCGCATCGCGACCCGCACTCACCCGATCTGCAGTCAACAAGAACGGCCGCATCCGACGAATGGGGATTCGCAGTCGCGCGAGGACGGAAGACGTGACCGCCACATGGCGACGCATTCGCAGAATTCGCTCTACCGTTCGACGGCCAAGCCCTGGAACGCGGAGAAGGAGCTCACGCGAAGCTCGGTTGACGTCCACTGGAAAGAGCTCGCGATGGCGAAGTGCCCATGCAAGCTTCGGATCGACGTCCAGGTCGAGCATGGAGCGCTCAGCAGGCGCGATCTCGTCCACGGTGAAGCCGTAAAAGCGCAGCAGCCAGTCCGCTTGCGTCAGACGATGCTCCCGGATGAGCGGCGGAGTCTTGGACGGCAGAAGACTGCTCGCGTCGGGTATCGGACTGTAAGCCGAGTAGATCACACGTCGGAGATGAAACCGTCGATACAGGCGGTCCGCCGTTGCAAGAATACGCGCATCGTCGGTGACCGTCGCACCGATGATCATTTGGGTGGTCTGGCCGGCCGGCGCGAAGGGCAACCCCATACCGCGTTCGGAGCGCGCTCGTTCGTGTTCATTGCGAATCGTTTGCATCGTCCGATCGATTTGGTCGACCTGCTTCTCGGGAGCGAGCGCTGCAAGGTCAGCCGGCGTCGGAAGCTCGATATTGCAGCTCAGCCGGTCGGCGTACTGCCCTGCCCTTTCGACCAGCCCGGCCGAGGCTCCCGGAACGGTTTTCAAATGAATGTAGCCGGCGAATCGATGCTCCTCGCGCAGCAAGCGCGCAATCTCGACGATTTGCTCCATCGTGTAGTCCGGACTCTTCAGAACGCCGCTGCTCAGAAAGAGCCCTTCGATGTAATTGCGGCGGTAAAAGTCGAGCGTCAGTTGGACCACTTCACCGGGCGTGAATCGCGCGCGCTCGGTGTTGCTCGATACACGATTGATGCAATAGCTGCAGTCGTAAACGCAGTAATTCGTCAGAAGAATCTTGAGGAGGGACACACACCGCCCGTCCGGAGTGTACGTGTGGCAAATGCCCGACCCCGCTTCGGTGCTTCCTATCCCTCCAGCAGTCGCACCGCGGGTTCGACCGCCACCGCTCGCGCACGACGCGTCGTACTTTGCGGCATCAGCGAGAATCGTCAGTTTGCGTCGAAGCTCCACGTCTTCGATGTGGGCTCATTCGGACGAACCGTCCAGATCATCTGGTTGGTCGCGATTGTTCGCATCGGGCATGGGATCCGATGGCGCCTGTTCGCGGCGCGCCAAAAGAACGAAGGGGATCGACATGGCCTGAACGAGCGCACTGCAAGCGTAAGAAACCGGATAGCTCCAAGCATCGGCAATTCGCCCAAGGATTGGCTGAATTCCGGCGGCACCACTCGATCCCAAGAGAGCATCGAACGACAACACCGTCGCACGCTGCTTCGAAGCAATGAGCCCGTTCAAATAGGCCTGACGCACAGGAGTTACCGCGGCGAACATCAAACCCCACGCTGCCAGAAGAGCAATCGTCATCCAGAAACTCGGGACCAAGCCTATGATCAGGAGCACTAGGCTGCTTACGCAGACCCCGACGAGCAGCACGGAAGTGCGACGGCGAAACAAGACGCCCACGTACGGCACGATCAATCCGCCCACTACTTGTGCTCCGGCAACGATGGCGGCAGCCAGTCCTGCGATTCCGTATGCGCGTTCGTTACCATGGAGTTCGAGTAGATAAGGCTGCATCGCGTAAAAAGCGTAGATCGAAGCGGCCGACGTGAAGGGGGCAGCAAGCATGACCCACCGCACCGGGGGATTACGAAGCCCGTATTCGATCGAACTTCGCAGCACGTTTTTGATTTCGACGATGGGACGCTTGCCGAGAGCCGGAGTGAAACCGAGGTCACGCATCGAAATCCACGCCACGACGAAGGTCACCCCAAGCACGCAGGCACGAACGAGGTACGGAACGCCGAGGTTCGTGGCCTGTGCGATTGCGCCTCCTGCAACCGATCCACAAAACATCGCGATGCCTTCGACGATTGCGCCCTTCGCGAGAACCGATTCGAGATTGCCACCGTCGCGAAAGTGCCCAGTAAACGTCAGCGCATCGACTAGCCACGCCTCGACGGCACCCGAAAAGAACGTAAACCCGAGTCCTAGAAACACGGAAGAAAGAGCCCAGGCTGGGAATGAAGCAGATACATGCCACAACCATACGTACAACAAGGTCGAGACGATCAACGTAGCAGTACCAAGCAAGTAAGACGTCCTTCGGCCATGCATGTCCGCCACGACGCCCGTCGGCACTTCGAAGAGCACAGAGCCCACTGTAAAGAACGCGTTCGCGGCGAAGGCTTCGGTATTGCTCAACCCGGCATCGAGAAGAAAAAGGGTGTTGATGCCCCAGATGAACGAAGCTGCCAACGTGTGAAGCAGCATCAGCAGCAGGTAGATATTGCGAATCTTTCGGGAAGATGGATTCACTGACCTGGTTCGATGTTCGCGAAGGTCGTGGGACGCTAGCACGTGGACGTGGAGTTGGAGAAAGCGCAACTAAGAGGTTGCCCTTTTCGAGACAAGCGATATCTTGCAACCAGGAGGTTGCATATGTCGACGCAGGATCGAATTGAAAAGCGGATCACTCTTCGTGCGCCGCCGGCGCGCGTGTGGCGTGCACTATCGAACGCACGCGAGTTCGGCACGTGGTTTCGCGTGGACTTGCACGATGATTTCGTCCCCGGTGCGACCGTTCGGGGCAAACTCACGTATCCGGGCTACGAGCATCTCACTCTCGAAATGAAGATCGAACGAATGGAAAAAGAGCGCTTGTTCTCGTTCCGGTGGCATCCGCATGCGATCGACCCAACCATCGATTACTCGAACGAGCCGATGACTCTTGTCGAGTTTCGAATCGAACCCACGGCCGATGGCACATTGCTCGTCGTCACCGAATCCGGATTCGATGCCATTCCCACAGCGCGACGCGTCAAGGCATTCGAGATGAACTCGAACGGTTGGGCCGAGCAGCTCAAGAACATCGATCAGCACGTCCGGTCCTGAACGTCATGGCCCGCAGCCTAGCCGACAAGCTACGCAAGGGCGCGCCCGTCTTCGCGGCTCTCGGGGACGAAACGCGCCTTCGCATCGTCGCCAAGTTGTCGCGCGACGGCCCGATGTCGATTACCCGCATCACCAAAGGTGAAAACGTCACACGCCAAGCGATCACCAAGCATCTGGACGTCCTCGAAGGTGCTGGGCTCGTGCGCGGTGTTCGCAGCGGACGCGAACGACTATGGGAGCTCGAGCCTGCGCCGCTCGACGATGCAAAGCGTTATCTCGATCTCGTTTCGCAACAGTGGGATCGCGCCCTCGCGCGTCTGAAGGAGTTCGTGGAGGACTGAGCCCACTCCTAATTCGAAAGCAAGACTCGGAGTGCCGAACTTTCCGGAGCCGCTAGGCTTACCTCGAAGGACGACGAGGATGACGACGAAATTGGAAATACTTGCGGCGGCCGTGGTTCAGGATCCGCGTTGGACGGCGGTTCTGCGTCGTGACGCGAAAGCGGATGGCCGTTTCTTCTACTCAGTCAGAACGACTGGCGTGTATTGCCGACCGTCATGCGCGGCACGTGTCCCGCGACCCGAAAACGTTGCATTTCATTCGAGTGCGGTGGACGCCGAGCGGTTGGGCTTTCGTCCATGCAAGCGTTGCAGGCCGACAGAACCGTCGTTCATGCAGGCGCGAGCCACCAAGATCGCAGAACTTTGCAGATGGATCGATGACGCGGATCACGCGCCCGATCTTCGTGCACTCGCCCATCATGCCGGATTGAGCACCTATCACCTGCATCGCACGTTCAAAGCGATCACGGGCCTCACGCCCAAAGCGTACGCGGCAGCGCGTCGTGCCGAGCGCATGCGCAACGAGCTGTCGCGTAGCCGCACGGTCACCGAGGCAATCTATCGGGCGGGCTATCAGTCGAATGGGCGCTTCTACGAAGAATCGGAAAGCGTGCTGGGCATGACTCCCAAGAGCTATCAAATGGGTGGTGCAGGCACGTCGATTCGGTTCGCCGTCGAATCGTGCTCGCTCGGATGGATTTTGGTAGCCACGACTGCGCAGGGCGTATGCACAATCCTGATGGGCGACGATCCCGACGAGCTCGCTCGCGACCTTCGCCGACGTTTTGCACGCGCCGAGATCGTCTCCGCGAATGCGGAGCTCCAAGCCACGATTGCAAAAGTCGTTGCCTACGTCGAAGCGCCGCAGGTCGGCCTTGATTTGCCGCTCGATATCCGCGGCACGGCATTCCAAGAACGCGTCTGGCAAGCGCTGCGCGACATACCTGCAGGCACAACCGCCAGCTACACTGAGATTGCGAAGCGAATCGGTTCACCAAAATCGGTGCGAGCGGTGGCCCGAGCATGCAGCGCCAATCCCCTGGCCGTGGCGATTCCGTGTCATCGGATCGTCCGAAGCGACGCCACGATCTCGGGCTATGCGTGGGGAGTAGAACGTAAGCGCGAGCTGCTTCGACGAGAAGGATACCAGCAAGATCGTCGCACTCCGTCGTGAGTAGCTCGGCTCGTGTCGTTCCAGGGAGGAATGATTGGTTGGGTAGGCAGGACGGGAAGCGCAGCCAGAAACACGGCTATGCCGCAGCTGGGGATAGCGGAGAGTCGACGCACGGTTATCTTCTAGCGCTCGGAGGAGGTTCATCATGCAACGCACTCCGATACTGATATTTGCTTTGCTTGGTCCGGCGTGGCTCACCGTTTCGGTGGCACGCGCCCAAGGCGGGCCGGACGTAATTTGGGAAGTACCCACGCCGAGTGGGCTTGCCAACAGCATCCAAGGTGTCGGCTGGGCACCCGGTACTGCCGCCCGTGTCGCGGTGGGATCGACCGATCGATGGATACGGACACGCCAAGCGGGTAACGGCGCCCTCGTTTATTCTGTCTTGCAGCCACATCGCTCGGGAGGCGCCGATCAAACGGTCTATTCGATCAATGGCACGTATCTCGCCGTTCATAACCGAAGCGGTGGTCTCGGTTACCGCGTGCATCGGGCAGCCGACGGTTCGTTCTTGGGCACACTAGCCGCCACAATTGATTCGAACGGTCTCGTGCGCTTCGCCCCGGACGCTCAACTCATCGGGGCGGTTGGAGGAGATGGGACCCTGTCCGCTTGGCGGATTTCCGACTTCACTGTGGTGCAAACCATAGGCAGTGGTTACGACCGCGTTACGACCGTTTTCAACTTCTCGGCCGATGGTGCGTATCAGTCGGCTGCAAGCCGAGGAAGCATCACGCTACAACGGCGTACCGACGGATCCATCGTTCGAATCCTTTCGGGAGGCTCGACGGCAGGCGCATCGGTGGTCGCTTTCACCCCGGACAGTACGCGTATCGCAGCGTGGGCTGCGAGTCCGAACCAAACCACTCTCTGGCGCATCTCGGACGGTCTCGTGCTCATGCGGTTTCGGGGGGCGGCTCCGGAAGAAGGTGTTGGTGCCATTCGGTTCACTCCAGACGGGTTGCGCCTCGTTACAACCGGCTACTTGCCTTTCGTTGATGCGAATGGGCTTTGGCAACAGAAGGGCATCATTCGATTCTGGCGCGTCAGCGATGGTGCGCTTCGTCGCGTGTACGACGCCCGCACGGGCATCGGTGTGACATCGCCGGTTGCGTGGTCGCCTGATGTAACGCGTTTCGCCTACGGGACGTACGAAGGCACCGCGGTGGTCGCCCGAACGCCAGCGCCTTGATTATCGCAACCTTCGGTTGCGAAGTGCCCACTTGCTCTCTCGCGAGGGCCGCCGCACTGTGAGCGAGTGTCGAAAGCATTCGTGCGAGAAGAGGACGACTCGGAAGAGTTCGACGACGACGAGGAGCGCGATCTGCCCCCCGTTGGCGGAGCGAATCGTTACATCACGCCGCGGGGTTGGAAGCAGCTCGAACAGGAGCTAGTCCAGCTGTGGACCGTGGAGCGACCGAAGATAACGCAGGAGGTCGCCGACGCCGCTGCTCAAGGTGACCGTTCGGAGAACGCCGAGTACATCTACGGAAAGCGCAAGCTTCGTCAGATCGATCGGCGCGTTCGTTATCTTCGAAAGCTCCTCGATCGGCTGACGGTCGTTGCACCGGATCCGGCCCAGGAAGGACGCGTTTTCTTCGGAGCAAGTGTCGAGCTCGAAGACGAGAACGGCAGGCTTGTCGCTTACCGCATCGTCGGCCCAGACGAAGTTCGACTCGAGAAGGGAGAAATCAGCGTGGAATCCCCCGTCGGTCGTGCCTTGCTCGGCAAAAGTCCGGGTGACGAAGTTCTCGTCGTCCGTCCCAAAGGGCCCATCGAATACACGGTCGTCCGCATCTGGTACGAGCAAGAGCTGAAGCATTAGTTCGATCTTTCGGATTGAAGAAAGCGCGTTGTGCGCTATCAGCAGTCGACATGGCACGCTGCTCACAACTGGGGTTGTTCTTGGTATTACTTTCGGCTGGCTGCAATAGCGGTGCCGAAGGAATCGATGCACCAAAGGGACCGGGTGATTCTGGAACGGATGCTTCGCTGATCGACGCCGCCGATGCTGCTTCGCTCGTCGACGCGGCAGACCCTTCCACCTTGGTCGATGCAGCCGATGCTGCTTTGGTCGATGCTGCCCCGGCCGTGGACGCTTCCTCCTGCACGCCTTCGGGATCGGAGGTGTGTGGCAACGGTATGGATGACGACTGCGACGGTACCGTAGACGGCGGCTCAGAGCTGTGCGGCAATTTGATCGATGATGACTGCAACGGCACCGTCGACGACTGTGCCATGCTTGGATCGAAACGGATCGAAGGCCGGCTCGAATTCTACGGTTACGTTCACGATCCGCGTGCCACGCGAGGTTCCGTCTGGATCGCCGACCGATGGCCCAACCCGACCAACCCGTTCCCGGATGCTCTCAATTGTCCTGGTCGAACTACGGGTCCGTGGTGCAACGTGAACGAAGCCAACAACAACGGCCCGGACCTTTACCAGTTGGGCGATGACCTAACGGCCACCAGTCACGGTGTGACAGGTATTTGGACAATCCCGGAGACGTGGGACGGAAAATTGATCATCGCAATCAATGGCTCGGATGGCTCGAACTGGGTCTGCTCGGGAGCTCCGGATGCGCCCGTCAGCTGCGGATCGTTCTCGCGCATCATTTATCCAAGATAAGAGGGTGGGGAGCCGCCGTGACTTCACTCGGTGGACGACCCCTCTGGTCCACATAATACTGAAGCCGTGCGCTGGTCGTACGTCGTTCTCCTGGCGAGTTGCGTCGCCTGCGGCCGCATCTCCTTCGAGCAGCAGGAACTTCCGAAAAACCTGGCCGATTCGGCGGTTCCGGACCTCGACGCGTCCGAGCTGACCGACGGTGGCGACGATGTGAATGCCCCTTCTGACGGGACTATTGCGGATGCCCCGACCACCGATGTTCAAGTTCCAGGCACGTGCGATGACACCGATCTAGGCACAGCCGTGGGGAATGCAGTCGCGTCTGGCACCACGAGGGGCGCAGGTGACGACTTTGCGGATGCATGTGAGGGAGCTTTCGGATCGAACTCTCCTGACGTCTCGTTCACATGGAGAGCTCCGGCCGCGGGCCAGTATGTCTTCGACACGTGCGGATCGTCCTTCGATACCCTTCTGACCGTGCACGATGGCACTTGTTCAGGAGCCAGATTGGCCTGCAGCGATGACGACGGCAGTTGTGGCGGCTTTCTTTCATCGGTGACGCTAACGTTGGCAGAGGGGCAGCAGGTGGTGCTCGTCGTCGACGGATTTCTCGAGTCCGGAACGTACGTACTCAATATTCAGGTTCTGTGATTGTACCTTCCGGATTGCTCATTGCTCGTAGTGCGCTATCACAAAAGCAGAACCTGGACCTATTAGGTCCGAAAGGTAGTCAGTAGATTAATGGGATATCGCGCAACGCCAGCTATTGCGTCTTTCGTTCTCTTTCTCGCCGGCTGCTCATCCGACAACCTCAGTCCCATGAAATCTGGCGATTCGGGCACCGACAGTACCTTTCAGCCCGACTCTTGCAGTTCCATTGCCGAGGTCTGCAACAATCAAGACGACGATTGCGACGGACACGTCGACGAGAACTTGGGAACGCTTACCTGCGGGACCGGTGCATGCGCTCGGACCGTGCCGATTTGCATGGAAGGAACTCCGCAGGCCTGTCCCGCACCGATGGAAGCCTGTAGGAATGCCATCGACGATGACTGCGACGGGACGGTTGACAATTGCGCGTCGATCGCCGTCACGATGACCGGGAGCCAGTATCAATTTTCGGGTCAGATCAAGGATCCTCGCGCGACTCGCGGGTCCATCTGGATTGCCGATCATTGGCCCAACCCGACCAATCCCTTTCCCAGCTCGCTCAACTGTCCGGGTCAGGTGACCGGCCCGTGGTGCAACGTCAACCGCAGCAACAATACGGGACCTTCGCTTTATCAGTTAGGCGACGACCTTCGCACGAGCCGCGGTACGGTAACGGGCTTGTGGGCCGCTCCGGGAACGGGCCGATTCGACCAGGACCTCGTCGTTGCGATCAACGCCTCCGACGGCATGAAATGGATTTGCTCTGGCGCCGACGATGCGATGCTCGATTGCGGTCCGGTCGACCGGAAAATGTTCGGGGGCCCTTCCCCGTAGTTTATGTGGGGAGCCGCGCTCCCCCCTTTCCACAAACTCGCTTCGCGAGTTTGCTTCAAGGAACCCCCCAGCGGGTTCGCTTCGCTCACGCGCTCGCTTCGCGAGCTTTGTGGGGAGCCGCGCTCCCCCCTTTCCACAAACTCGCTTCGCGAGTTTGCTTCAAGGAACCCCCCAGCGGGTTCGCTTCGCTCACGCGCTCGCTTCGCGAGCTTTGTGGGGAGCCGCGCTCCCCCCTTTCCACAAACTCGCTTCGCGAGTTTGCTTCAAGGAACCCCCCAGCGGGTTCGCTTCGCTCACGCGCTCGCTTCGCGAGCTTTGTGGGGAGCCGCGCTCTTGTCATCGCCACCTACGGTTGCGAGAGGAGGGCACACGCACTCGTTTCTGCTTTTGAATACGAATTGATTGGAAAGAGCAACACCTGATGTGTTTGCTCACATTCACTGCCGCGATGCATGCGCCACTTGCTTGCACGTTTTCAATTGTGTCGTATCAGAATTGAAAGACAGCATGCGGCACCGTTGTCTTGCGGTCGAGCGTGTTGCGGCGAGCGCCGTCGAAGGAGAACTTCGAACTTGCGCGCGCCACTACGTCGCGGAATCGAAATTGATGAGCGCCGGAATCGGGGCGGTTATGCGAACGTGTTCATCACGATTCATTTTGTTATCCGTCGTACCGTTGATGGGTTGCGTAGGCAATACCGATCATGGACCGTCGGACTCTTCGACTTACAAAGGAAGCGATTCGGGCATGGATTCGAGCATCGCTCCTTTCGATTCGGGTCAGCAACTCGACACCGGTTTGCGTTCTGACGCGAGCGATTCAGCCACTCCGTCAGACGCGCATCAACCCATGGACAGCTGCAGGCCCACGACCGAGATCTGCAACGGTGCCGATGACGATTGCGACGGGCTGATCGATGAGGAACTGGGAACACTGACGTGCGGGCAAGGGGCCTGTCAGCGAACCGTGTTGGCTTGTACAAGCGGAACCCCCGGCGTGTGCGTTCCGGGAATGGCGAATGCCGAAGTCTGCAATGGAGTCAACGACGACTGCGATTCATCGATCGACGAAGGTCTCGGGACGATCACGTGTGGTCAGGGAGTTTGCCAACGGACCGTAGCGGCATGTGCAAGCGGAATCCCCGGAGTTTGTACCCCCGGCAGCGGCAGCCCGGAAGTCTGCAACGGCCTGAACGACGATTGCGACTCTTTGGTCGACGAAGGGTTGGGGCTTCTCACCTGCGGAGCAGGAGCCTGCAGGCGCACCGTTCCTGCATGCATGGAAGGCACCGTTCCAACGTGTCAACCGGGCCCGGGCAGCGCAGAGTTGTGCGCCAACGGTATCGACGAAGACTGCGACGGCACCGTCGATAACTGCGCTGTCGTCCGATACACGATCAACGGAAACCAAATCGAAGTTTCTGGACAGATCACCGATACCCGCGCGGCGTGGGGATCGGTCTGGATAGCGGATGGGTGGCCGAACCCGACCAATCCCTTTCCACCCGCGCTCAACTGTCCGGGTCGCGTAACCGGGCCGTGGTGCAACATCAATCGGTTCAACAACAGCGGACTGAATCTCTTCCAGTTGGGTGACTCTCTCGGCTTTACCGGCGGATCCGTCTCGGGTGTGTGGTCTGCGCCCGCCTCCTGGCGCGATCACGCAATCGTCGTCGTGATCAACGCCTCGACGGGCTCGTCATGGATCTGTTCCGGCGCGGAGGGTACGGCAGCTGATTGCGGCCCGTTCGATCGCCAGCTGTTGCCGGGTCGATAGAGGCGGGACGATCTCGGCGAGTACGCCGATCATTGCGTGTCGTGCTAGAACGGGCGCGTGGCAAGTGTCGAGTCGCGCGCTCCTTCTCGTCGTTTCATTTGGGCGCGTCGTGCTCTGCTGGTCGCAGCGCTCTTGGCTGTCTCGTATGCGCTCTTGCTGATTCCCGAGTCTCGTTCCGGCAACCTCAGTGGTGCACGACGACGTCCCTTCGTTTGGAACAGAGACGCCCTTTGGCAGACATTGGAGGCTCGTTTCGATGCGGCGCGACGCACGGGATGCGACGGCACGCATTCACGAATCGATGCAGAGCTCACCGCACTCGACTTGCTAGTAAAAGGTCTCGAGGAAGCCGGGGTTGGAAGCGAGCTCACGAACATCGGGCAGCGATTCTTCTCTCTGGGTGCAGACGTTGCAGCCTGTACCCAGCGCACCCGTGCTTTCGTCGATCTCGCGGAGCGAATGCGCGCGACGGCCAAGGACGCATCGCACGACTGGGAAGTGCGCTCCCCCGCCATGCGCGCCACTCTTTACCAAGCACTTTATGGCGCACGTGCGGCCGTGGAAGAGGTGCTGTTGCAACAACCCCCACTATCTCGGCTGGACTCGATCGTCCGCGGCGTGAACGAACGGTCCATGACACCCGGCGCGGTGGTCGAGGGAGTCGAGCTGCATAGCGGCGATCTACTGGTGTCACGCGGCGGCGCGCCCACGTCCGCTCTGATTGCTCGGGGCAACGACTATCCAGGAAACTTTTCCCATATCGCCCTGGTGCACATCGATCCGACTTCGCATGTCGTATCGATGGTCGAGGCACACATCGAGCGAGGGGTCGCGATCGCAACACAAGCAGAGTATCTACGCGACAAGAAACTCAGGATTGTCGTCCTTCGCCTGAGAGCAGACCTCCCGGCCATGGTTCGGGATCCGATGATCCCGCATCGCGCAGCCGAGTACGCTCTTTTGGAAGCGCGGAGACATCACATCCCGTACGATTTCGAGATGGATACGGCAGACGACTCGAAACAGTTCTGTTCCGAGGTGGCGTCCGCCTCTTATCGACGACAGGGAATCGAGCTTTGGCGCGGCCTATCGAGTATGTCGTCACCCGGACTCGTACGCTGGCTCGGAGCGTTGGGCGTAACGCATTTCACGACGCATGCACCCGCGGACCTCGAGTACGACTCGCAGCTACGAGTCGTCGCCGAATGGCGTGACCCGACTACCCTCTTCAAAGATCATGTCGACAATGCAGTCATCGACGCGTTGCTCGAGACGGCGGAACGAGGCGCGACAATGGAATACGATCCTCTCGCGCTTCCTCTCGTTCGCGCTGCAAAAGGATACAGCGCACTCTTGAACATGTTGGGCAAGGTTGGACCCGTGCCAGAAGGAATGAGCGCGACCGCTGCACTTCGCACGCAGTGGCTTTCCGAACGGCATCGAACATTGGTGCGCGACGTACTGAATTCGGCGCGCGCTTTCCGCATGCGTCACGGATACCAGCCGCCCTATTGGAGACTCGTCGACCTCGCGCGGCGTGCAGTCGCACGACATCCGGTATGAAGCGTGGGGCCAAGCGGTTCGACTTAGGGCTGCGCAGCTGAAGGCTGCGATGATCCCAGTCCACGCTGGAACAACTAGTGCTCCGGCCTTCGTTTCACGTCGGAGACGCACAGTCTAAATTTCCCGAGATTCGCGATGATCCTACTTGGGTACGCATCTTGCGAAACCATCGAACATGAAGGTTCAAAAGTGGTTTTTCCTGTGGGCGGTGGGTCTTTTTCTGAATGCATGCGTTGGCGAAGTAGGCACCGACGGCGATCAAGAGAGCAGCGATCTGCGATGGCGGCGTCGCTGGGGGCAGCAGGATGGAGGTTCCACTACGCGATCTGACGCGGGGATTACAACGAGTGATCCTGGATCTCCGAATCCCACCTCGCCGGGGCCGGATCAAAATCCCCCGCCTCCACCCCCACCCGATTCACAGCCACCACCGGTCAATCCCGAAACCGCTGCCGATTGCACGACGAATGTTCAATCGATGCTCGACGGTGCGGGAGCCGGTTCGACGGTGCGATTGCCGGCGTGCGTTTACCGAGGGACGCTGACGGTTGGCAAGTCGATGGTGATCGAGGCCGAACCGGGCGCGGAGATCCGCGGAAGCGACGTGTGGAGCGGGTGGTCGCGTCAGGGGGAGGGCTGGGTGAGCAGCAACTCGGTTCCGAGCTTTCCGTTTAGTGCGGCTCCATTCGACCAAGTGGTTGCCGAACCGCGCGCCGCATGGCCCGAGCAGGTGTTCATCGACGGCGCTCCGCAAGTTCAAGTCGGAAGTGGCAGCGGCGTCGGAGCCGGTCAGTTCAAGCTCGATGGAGCGCGTCACGTGGTGCTTGGAAGCGATCCTTCGGGCCACCGGGTCGAAGTGACGATGCGCACCGCGTGGATCGTGGTTCAAGCGAGCGATGTGACGATCCGAGGGGACCAATCGCGGCCGCTCAAGCTGATGCACGCAGCATCCAACTATCAGCACGGCGGGCTCGAAGTGTACTACCAAGACAGGTTCACGCTCGAGTATGTCGATGCAGCGCATGCCCACGCCGCCAACATCGCCATCTACCACGGAGTCGATCATCGGATCAGTCACGTTCGCACCCATGACGCGGGCAATGCGGGCATCGACTTGGGAGCGAACTTCGGCGGAGCACCGGTTCCCGGCATGATCGTGGAAGACTCGGAGATCGACCACAACAACATCGAAGGGTTCAACGCCGGCTGGCATGGTGGCGGGTTGAAGGCGACGGTGCGCAGCAACGCGATCTACCGTCGCAACAACGTTCATCACAACTCGGGCTCGGGTTTGTGGACGGACACGCGCTGCAACGGAGTGGAGTTCGCTGACAACCGGATTCACGACAACAGCGGACCGGGCATCTTCTACGAAGTCAGCGACGGGGCGAAGATCCACGGCAATATTCTGTACAACAACAATGCTCACAACGGAGACAACTGGGGTTGGCAGGGCTCGATTCTGATCTCGACCTCGAAAAATGCCGAGGTGTACAGCAACACCGTGGCGTGGTCGGGAGACGGGATCTCGGTGATTTGGCAGCCGATGCGAGGCGACCAGCCGAGCGGTGGAGTGAGGGGCAACTGGGTTCACGACAACACGATCATTCAGGCCAGCGGGACGGATAAATACGGTCTTGCCTGGCTTCAGGATCGGAGCGACGGGACGCTGTTCAGCGACGGGTCCAATCGTGGCGAGCGCAACGCCTACTGGTTCAATGCTCCCGAATCTGGAATGGGAAGGTTTCGCTACGACAATCCCATCACCTCGCTCGGTGCGTTCAATGGGACGCAAGGCGAAGAGGCCGGCCGCTATCTCTCCGATACCGAGCGCGATTCGATTCTCACGACCAACGGCATTCCACTGTCGCCTTGACTGCGCTGCGTTTGCACGGGGTAAGGCCATCCACTAGCTTTCCTATGGATGGCCGACCCTCGACGCTCGCAGCAAAGCGCGTCACACGATCGGAAGGGATTTGCAACTACGCTTTGTGCATATGCGGCCGTCGCTGGATGTCTGACACCACTGCTCTGGTTTGGATTGCAGTCCATGCGCTCCCCCGAGCAAGTGCAACCGACGTGGAGTGAACGCGATCTTCCTCCCTTGCCGCCAGCAGCTCGTAATGGCTGGGCGCATCTCAACGCCAACTCAATGCTCATTCATGGAATTGGCCTCCCCCGAGAGCTCGAAGAGATCCTGGAGCATTACAACCCGACGAAACCCTCTGAACTCACGTCTCTGAACTCTTTCGTTAATGCGCGAACAACGCAGACCGCGGCCTCTTCTTTTTTCAGCGCTGTCGAGCCGACCTTGCACTCCTTCGTTGCCACACAAGCACCACAGACTGCGCTCTCTACTTATTATCGCGCTCTCGGGCATCCTCGGTTCGTTGACACCTGTACGCTCGTTGCCGAGTCGCCTGGTATGTTTGAATGCGTTTCCGTCATTGTCTTGGAGGCCCAAGAGATTGCGGAGCTCGACGTCCTCGATCGTACGCTGCGTGGCGACACCGCGGGTGCGCTTGCGACAACGAGGCTCATGATCCGGGCGCATTGGGACTCCGCCTCTTGGTCGCGAGGGCTCCTCTCGGCTACGAACGGCCTCAAGATGACGAAGCGCTCACTCGCGCTGGCGCTACTCGTAGTGAAAAGGGCGAAGTCCGTCGGAAACACGAGAGACGTGGCAGACGAGCTCCGTGATCTCAATCTGGAGGTTTCCTCACTCGACCCGAACACGTTGCGGCTCGAACGGGCCGTGATCGCGGAAGCGATCTACGTTACGTCGCGGCTCGCCGGAGTTTCGCGTGACTTCTCTTTTAGGCCTTCTTGGTACCGCAAGCTCGTTTTCGATCGCGCCGATACTCAAACTCGGATCAACGATTATTTTCGGGAGCTCATTGGCTACGTTTCGGCGAGAAGGAGCTCACGACCCGATCCTCCAGTCCTTGCGCTCGGGACCCACCCCTTGTGGTGGCTGAATAACGCTTCCGGCAAAGTGTTCTTGGATGACGTCGTCGCGGAGGAGCCATACTGGTCGGAACTACGCAACGAGCGCGATGGGGTGCTTGCCGAGCGGCATCGATTGCTGGACGCGCTGAGAAATCAACCTCGATAGAACCGGAAAGTGGATGGCTTACCCTCTACGCTCGCGGCAAAGCACGTCATCCAACGGTAGGCGCTTTGCCCTTGTAGTTGTGCGTACGCGGCCGTCGCCGCGTGTCTCGCGCTGTTGCTCGCGTTGGGGCTGAACGCTTTTCGGACACCCAGACACGCGCAGCCAGCTTGGAGCGAACGCGATCTCCCTCCCTTGCCGCCCGCGGCTCGAAACGGTTGGACGATCCTCGATGCGAACGCGTCGGAGTACGACGAAATCGTCATTCCAGACGACCTCGAGGAGCTCCTGCGCGAACCCAACTGGACGAAGGCATCGGAAGCTGCTCCTGCGATCCATGCCTTTCTCGCGGCTCGGCAGATGCAGCAAGGGCTCTCCCTGTATTCCAGGGCCATTGGTCATCCGCGTTTTGTCGATACCTGCTCCCTCGATCCTCACGCGCCCCATCAGACACCGTGTGATTCATTGATGTTCCTCCGATCTCACAAGGTTGCGGAGCTCTCGGTGATCGATGGTGCACTGCGCGGCGAGACGGCTCGGGCTCTCGCGACAACGAGAGACATGATTCGCGCAGACTGGGACTACACTGCTTCGGCACGACGGCTTCTCCCGACCGTGCTCGGAATGGGAATGACCAAGCGATCCATCGCACTCGCATCGCTTCTCGTGGACAGAACGCAAGCTGCCGAGCAGCCCACCGATGTGGCCGAAGAGCTCCGCAAATTGACGCTCGAAGTGTCATCGCTCGAGCCGAGCAGACTGCGACTCGAGAGGGCCGCCATCGGCGAAGCTATCCAGGAGACGTATTCACTGGCACAAATTTCGAGGGGCCTCGCTTCTGCGCCCTCTTGGCGCCGCAATCTCGTTTTTGACCAAGCCGATACCCAAACTCGGATCGACCGTTATTACCGGAAGGTCGTGAACTACGTTCGTGAACAAACGAGCTCGCCATCCGAACCGGAGCCACCGACAACTCGAACGGCCTTCTTGTGGTGGACCGATAATGCGACGGGCAAGCTATTCCTTGAAGCGACCGTTTTCAGTGGTCACTGGTCGCAGCTGCGCAGTGGTCGGCAAGCCGTACTTGCTGCGCGACAACAATTGCTGAACGAGCTGAGAACGGGTTCTGGCCCTCAATAGAAAAGGAAAGGGAACCAGCTTTTCATCGGACGCTGATCGTCGTCGAGCGACAGATTCTTTCGGCCGGGCATGTTTTGGTACCACCAGACCAGGAAGTCGCCTCCGTTCGCCCCCTTCCAGGCCGAGTAGCGCGCCCAATCGTCTGCGCTGATTTGCGTTGTTTCATCGGTTCGGGGATTTCCCGACTGGCGATACGTGGTGCACGACGAATCCACGACCGTCGTGTTTCCGTAATCGTATGCACCACGCGCGTTGGGCGGAAAATGAACGTTACCGCAGACGGGTCTGTAGCCGTTGAACGTGCCCGTGTGCATCTCGCCGTCGTACGTCACGCTGACTGCCGTTGGATACGAAAGACACGACGTGCTGACCATGTTCAGCGGGCAAACGTCGTACCATGACGGGAAAGTGACACCGTACCTGTCGTCGAAATCGAACCCAGCAAACTCTCTGAAGTACCGCGCGACGTAGGGCACGCTCGGATTGGTGTACAGCCCTTCGAACACGTGGCCCATGGAATGCAAATAATTCCCCGCCGGGACTTCTTCGTTGACGAATCCGATGCGAAGCGACCGAGTGCACGTCTCGGGAACTACATCCTCTGCATCCAGGCAAGATTGTCCAGCGCACGTGTTGAGCGGGCCCGGAAGGCGTTCGAACGACTCCGAATAAAATGGCTGAATCCCAACCACTTCGTATGGCACGGCATCTCGGATCTGGTCGCCCGACCACTGATGCGCAAACAACCACACCTCGTGAACCAGACCTCGATCCACGAGCTCGCACAACGTCAGGTTGTGGCCCGGTGAAGCCGGATCGGCAATCTTCAGCTTGTCTGCGAACGCTTGCGTAAAGAGCTCACCATAGTCGAGCTTCGACACTTCCTCCCCTGAAGGATCCGGTCGCCGCGGATAACTCGTGCTGTTGACGAAGAGCCAATCGTTCGCCGGCGGTTGATCGCGGAGATCGATTTCATACGCAAGCTGATAGTCGAGAAAAGCGGGCGCGTCGGGATCCGAATATCCGTGATACCGAGAACCTTCACGGAAGCCCGCAATCACCTGAGTAAGCAACGAGTGCATCGACGCCATCGAGCCGCCGTTTGTGAAGTTGATCGCGAGGATGCGCGGTTGCATCCGGTCCAATCGATCGTGATGCTCCATGATCCAAGGATCGGAGTTCGCTCGCGAAACCTGATTCGGCCAGATGCAAAGGGCGCCATCGATATCACACGTATCTGCCGGCAACGCACCGTCGCTCGCATCAACGGCTGCGTCCGCGACGACAAGCCCCCCGTCGGAAGCGTCGCGTTTGGAATCGTCCGAACAAGCAGCGCATCCCAAGAACGCAATCGTCAGCACGCCCCGTCGCAACGCGTCATCCTGACTGAATCGCACGGCGGAAGTATGCTGATGACGTGCGTCGGCGCAATGTGCAGCGCTGTTCCCTCATTCGTGATTGACAGCCGCGCTTGCAACCCCCACGTTGGGGCGCAACGGAGGTGTGCCATGGGTCCGTGTGTCCAGCGACGGGTTGTCTCCAAGACGGTGCTCACGGCATCGTTGGTATCTGCGTTCTGCGTCGGAGCATTGTCCGCACATGCGCAGCGAACGCAGCGTGTGGAAGGTTTACGCGAACGACGAGAAGCCGGCGAATCGCAGTTGCAGCTGCAAGGCAAAGCCATCGAAGGCGGCCTGATGATCGGTCACGCCGCGCCGGGCAGCCGCGTGACGCTCGACGGGAGGCGGATACGTGTTTCTGAAGACGGCTATTTTCTGATCGGCTTCGGAAAAGAAGCGCCGGAACAGGCGACCTTGACTGTCGTATCGCCTGACCGCCACCGAGAACGACGAGTCCTTCGGATCGAGCAGCGAGAATACGGAACCGATCGTATCAACGACCTACCGTCCGAAATGGTGGAACTGGACGATGCGATGCGACAGAAGTTGCGGACCGACAATCGCACCATCGATCAGGTACGCGCGCACTTCACTCCCGAGACGTATTTTCGTGGCGGATTCGAATGGCCAGCTAGAGGTCGCATTGCGGCGTCGTTCGGAACGGAGCGCGTTCTGAACGGAGAGCCGAGAAACGACCATGAAGGAGTCGATATCGCCGTGCCGCTCGGTACGCCCGTGCGCGCGCCCGCGGAGGGAGTCGTTGCATTCGTCAGTCCGGACGTTGCGCTCGCAGGCCAAGTCATCATTCTCGATCACGGAATGGGTCTTACGACTTCGTTCCTCCATCTCAGCCAGATCTCCGTTACAAATGGTCAGCACGTCAACAAGGGAGACGTGCTCGGACTTGCAGGTGAGAGCGGCCGAACGACCGGGCCCCATCTTCATTGGGGAGCCAACCTGTTTCAGGTCGCACTGGATCCCGCATTGCTCGTGGGTACTCGGCCTTCGCGTCCCGTCGGCTCCGAGAGGAGAGATGTGCCCGCAGCTCGTAGCTCCGCAGCACAGTCGGCGGGGCAGAGTTCGGGACGTCAGCAGCGCCCGCATTGATGGGAGCTAAGGGTGGTTACGCGGAAGGAGCGGCACTGCGTGATAGTCGCGCAGCAGCTCCGCACGAGTGAACCAAGCAATCATCGTGTCGTCCATGAGGGCGTGATTGCCGGTCTCGAACAAGGCAAAGTTCCATTCGAATCCTCGTCGTCGCTCACCCTTTCGGTTTCCAAGATCGTCCGACATGGTCCACGTATCGGGGCCATCCACGGCAACCCTTCTGGAGGACTGTCCCCATGCTTGACGGAAGGAAGGCGTGTCGGATGCATCCTTTTGTCCTGCGCTCGACGAACGATTTACCACTGAGCCGATGCCCATCAGCACCAAAAGGCGCTCCTTGAGCGTCAATCTCTCTTGCGGATCGACGATCACCGTAATCACCCGTCGTTCGGCATCGATCCGCACATCCCCCGGAAACTCGGCTAACTCATCATCGGTCCAGGCGTCTGCTTCGAATATCTGCAAGTGATACCCGCGTTCCTCGAAAAGCCTTTTGATGGACTCGGAGGCTGTCTTGTAAGGCGACACAAGCTGAGCGATCAGCTCGTTCGAATCCGGCAGTCGGGCCGGCCTCCTTTCTCGGTTAGGCCGAAGCTGTTGCTGCCATTGAAGCATCCTTTCCAGCACATTGGGATCCTAAGCTTAGAATTCCACGTGGACAAGTTGTCGCG
>JADMIO010854447.1_pt1 | contig 33731 bp, 33 predicted proteins | sample 8958161 | NCBI WGS metagenome assembly JADMIO01 (sample SAMN16585339, study PRJNA669376) | soil metagenome | isolation source: Crop rotation soil | place: USA: Cullars Rotation, Alabama | collected 2011 | reverse complement strand
CAGGATTTCTGCAGCACGGCAGGGCGCACTCCCTCCCCCGCCTGCGGGGGAGGGTTGGGGAGGGGGCTGCCGCGAAACGAGATCGCGCATGCCTGACAACTTCAAACATTGGCAGGTCGCTCCGAGGTTTCGCGATCGAGCGCGCTCGTTACGGCGTAATTCGACGGATGCCGAGCAGATCATCTGGAATGCGCTGCGTGCGCACCGTCTGAACAATGCAAGCTTTCGGCGGCAGACACCAATTGGACCGTACGTTGCGGACTTCGTCTGCCACGCCGCCAGTCTCATTATTGAGATCGATGGCGGTCAGCATTTTGACGATGCGGGCATCAAACGAGATGCGCGCCGCGATGCGTTTCTTGCGTCGAAGGGCTTTCGAGTTCTTCGATTCAACAATCATGACGTCATGACGAACCAACAAGGCGTGCTGGAAACGATTGCCGCCGCGCTTGAAGCAGCCCCCTCCCCAACCCTCCCCCGCAAGCGGGAGAGGGAGCAGGCTGTGGTGCGCGGGGGGTCAAAGCAATGAAATTCACCCTGTCCTGGCTGAAGGAGCATCTCGACACCGATGCGTCGCTCGACGCCATCGTGGCAAAGCTCACGATGATCGGCCTCGAGGTCGAGAGCGTCGACGACAAGGGCAAGGCGCTCGCGCCCTACGTCATCGCCAAGGTGACCGAGGCCAAACAGCATCCCAACGCGGACCGGCTTCGCGTCTGCATGGTCGACACCGGCTCGGGCCAGCCGATCCAGGTCGTGTGCGGCGCGCCGAACGCGCGCACCGGCATGACCGGCGTGTTCGTGCCGCCGGGCGCGTTCATCCCCGGCAAGAACATGACCTTGCAGATCGGCACCATCCGCGGCGTCGAGAGCCGCGGCATGCTGGTGTCCGAGTTCGAGCTGCAGATTTCCGATGACCACGAGGGCATCATCGACCTGCCGGCCGACGCGCCCATCGGCAAGCCCTACGCGCAATACGCCGGCCTCGACGATCCGGTGATCGACGTCAATCTGACCCCAAACCGGCCGGACTGCACCGGCGTCAACGGCATCGCACGCGACCTCGCCGCCGCCGACATCGGCGCACTGACCGAGCGCACGCCGAAGCCGATCAAGGGCGAATTCCCCTGCCCGGTGTCGGTGACGCTCGACTTCGGTCAGACCCATTCGCTCTGCCCGGCGTTCGCGCTGCGCCTGGTGCGCGGCGTCAAGAACGGCCCCTCCCCGGCCTGGCTGCAGAAGCGACTGAAAGCGATCGGCCTTCGCCCGATCAACGCGCTGGTCGACATCACGAACTTCATCACCCACGACCGCGGCCGGCCGCTGCACGTGTTCGACGCCAAGAAGGTGAAGGGCAATCTGGTGGTGCGCCGCGCGAACAACGGCGAGCAGCTCCTGGCGCTCGACGGCAAGACCTACACGCTCGACACCGCCATGTGCGTGATCGCCGACGACAACGGACCGGAGTCGCTGTCCGGAATCATGGGCGGCGAGCATTCCGGCTGCGACGAGGGCACCACCGACGTGCTGATCGAGTCGGCGCTTTGGGAGCCGCTCAACATCGCGCAGACCGGCCGCAAGCTCGGCATCAACTCGGATGCGCGCTATCGCTTCGAGCGCGGCGTCGATCCGAACTTCATGCTGCCCGGGCTTGAGCTCGCAACCGCGATGGTGATCGAGCTGTGCGGCGGCACCGCCTCCGAGATCGTTGTCGCCGGCCGGGCCGAGGCGCCCGACAAGGTGGTCGACTTCCCGCCGAGCGAGCTGAAGCGGCTCGCCGGCCTCGACCTGCCGTTTCCCGAGATGCGCCGTGTGCTGAACAAGCTCGGCTTCCACGTCGCCGGGCAGGACCAGCGCGTCAAGGTCGCGGCGCCGTCGTGGCGGCCTGACATCGAAGGCAAGGCCGACCTCGTCGAGGAGATCGTCCGCATCGTCGGCGTCGATCACATCCCGCCGACCGAGTTTCCGCGCGGCGAGGCGCCACGCAAGCCGGTGCTGACCACCGCGCAGGTGCGCACCCGCAAGGCCAAGCGCGCGCTGGCGGCGCGCGGCCTGGTCGAAGCGGTGACGTGGTCGTTCATTCCCAAGGCGCAGGCCACGCTGTTCGGCGGCGGCCAGCCGGAGCTTGCGCTCGCCAATCCGATCGCGGCGGAATTGTCCGACATGCGGCCAAGCCTGATCCCGGGGCTGATCGCGGCCGCGCAGCGCAACGCCGACCGCGGCTTTCCGGACGTCGCACTGTTCGAGGTCGGGCAGATTTTCCGGGGCGACAAGCCCGAGGACCAGTTGATGGCAGCGAGCGGCCTGCGCCGCGCGCTCGCGAAACCAGCCGGCACCGGCCGGCACTGGTCGGGCCAGGCCGCCGACGTCGATGCGTTCGACGCCAAGGGCGACGCGCTCGCGGTGCTCGCAGCGGCCGGCGCCCCCGCGCAGGCCATGCAGGCGGTGCCCGGCGGCCCGGCCTGGTTCCATCCCGGCCGCAGCGGCACCATCCAGATCGGCCCGCAGAACGTGCTCGGCCATTTCGGCGAACTGCATCCCCGCGCGCTCGAAGCGCTCGACGCCGAGGGCCCGCTGGTCGCCTTCGAGGTCATCCTGGAACGCATCCCCGAGGGCAAGGCCAAGGCGACGCGCGCCAAGCCGCCGCTCGAGCTGTCGGCGTTCCAGCCGGTGACGCGCGATTTCGCGTTCGTGGTCGACCGCGCCGTCAAGGCCGCCGACATCGTTCGCACCGCGCAGGCGGTCGATCGCAAGCTGATTGCGGGCGTCAGTGTGTTCGACGTCTACGAGGGCCAGGGCATCGAAGCCGGCAAGAAGTCGGTCGCCATCGCGGTGACGATCCAGCCGCGCGAGAAGACCATGACCGAGCAGGAGATCGACGCGCTCGCGGCCAAGATCGTCGCCGAGGTCGGCAAGCGCCAGGGCGGCGTGCTGCGCGCCTGAGCGCCCCGAGAACTCATCGCCTGCTGCCGCCGCGCCGCTCGAACAAGCGCACGATCTCCTGCTGCTGCACCTTCGCGGCCGGGGAGCCGCTGCCGCCACGCCCGGTGGTGCGGCTGGCGAGCTGCACGGGGGTCGAGCCGTTCTTGTTGCGGGCGCGGATGTCGGCACCGCCGTCGAGCAGCGCCCGCACGGCAGCAGCGCAACGGGTCCGCACGGCGCGATGCAACGGCGTCACCTCGTCCATGTCCACAGCATTCGGATCGGCGCCCGCTTCGATGAGGATGGTGATGGTCGCAGCTTGGGCCTCCGGGTTCCACTCCGGCGATCCGGGCTGCCCCACCGCAGCGTAATGAAGCGGCTCCGCGCCACGGCGGTTCTTGGCATGCAGGTCCGCGCCTGCGGCGATCAGACTACGCACGATCTCGGTCTCGTAGAGAGACGCCGCCACGTGCAGCGCAGTGTCGCCGGCGTAATGCTTCGCCTGCGGCGATTGACGGGTGGCGCCCTCGCTGAAGGCGATTGTCGCAAGCTCCGGCGCGGCGCCCAGGAGGCGCAGGGCGCTGGCCGCGTCGCGGGCTCGGATCGCCCGCACCAGCGGCATCAGGGACGCGTCATGAATGGCAGGCTTGCTCAATGAGCCCTCGTACCGACGCGATATGGTACGCTCCGGCGGGTTCGAAATCAGGCCGTAGCGGGAGTTGCGTCATGGATATGAGCGTGAAGGCGGGTGGCGACGCAACCACCGTTGAGCAGCCGAAGGAACGCGCCGGCACCGAGCGCCGCAACGCCTCCGAGCTCGACGCCTGGCTGGAGAAGGCCGAGGCCATGGGCGAGCTCAAGCGCATCACCGCGGAGGTCGATCCCGATCTCGAAGCGGCCACCATCACGTATCTGGCCGGCATGGAGAAAAGCCCGGCGCTGCTGTTCGAGAACGTCAAGGGCCATCCCGGCCACAAGGCGCTCTACAACATGATCGGCTGCAACCTGTCCCGCTTCTGCCTGATGATCGGCGAGGAGCCGGTCGATCACCCGCTCAAGGCGGTGCAGCTCCTGCAGAAGAAGTTCGGCCGCAAGATGAAGCCGGTCGAGGTGCCGGCCGAGCGCGCCGTGTCGAGCCAGAACATCGTCGAGGGCGACAAGATCGACATCCGCATGTTCCCGGCGCAGCGCATGTGGCCGCTCGACGGCGGCATGTATCTCGGCACCGCCGACGCCGTCATCACCATGGACCCCGAGACCCAGCGGGTGAACGTCGGCACCTACCGCATGATGATCAAGGGCCCGCGCGAGATCGGCGTCTACACCTCGCCCGGCAAGGACGCCGGCGCCGATCGCGACAAGTGGTGGAAGATGGGCAAGCCGGCGCCGATCGCGGCCGCCTACGGCATCGACCCGCTGCTGTTCCTGGTCGGCGCAACCAGCCTCCCCAAGACCGAGAGCGAGTACGAGTACTACTCCGGCATCAAGGGCGCGCCGATCGAGCTGTTCACCTCCGACCTCACCGGGCTGCCGCTGCCGGCGCACGCCGAGATCATCCTGGAAGGCCACCTCTATCCGGACGACACCTTCGCCGAAGGCCCGTTCGGCGAGTTCACCGGCTACTACGGCCGGCCGAGCGGCGCGACGCCCTTCATGCGGGTGGAGCGGCTGCGCTATCGCAACAACCCGACGCTGACCTGTGCGCTGATGGCCGACGGGCCGTCGAACGAGTGCGGCCTGTTCTGGGCAGCGGTGCGTTCCGCCGGCATCTGGGCCGACCTGCAAAAGCTCGGCGTCCCGGGCATCCAGGGCGTGTGGTCGATCCCCGAGGCCGCCGGCTGGGGCATGACCGTGGTCTCGATCAAGCAGATGTACGCCGGCCATGCGCCGCAGGTGATGGCGCTCGCGGCGCAATGCACCGCCGGCGCCTACTTCGGGAAATACGTGATCGTGGTCGACGAAGACATCGATCCGACCAACGTCGGCCAGGTGCTGTGGGCGATGGCGACGCGCTCGCGGCCGGCGCAGTCGATCGACATCCTGCGCGAGACCTGGAGCACCTTCCTCGACCCGAGCCTCAACCCACCCGAGACCCGGCCATGGGGCTCCAAGGCGCTGATCAACGCCTGCATGGACTTCCGGTACATCAAGACCTTCTCGCCGCGCACCAAGCTCGACAAGGCGACCTACGACCGCGTGGTGTCGCGCTGGCAGGAGTACGGCCTTGCCGGCACGCCTCCGCAGGTCCGCGTGTTCGAAGACAAGACATCGGCGAAGGACGTGGATTGACGGACGCCCAGCGTCGGCTCAGCGCCGCTGGCGGCCCCGCCGTGGCGGCGCGGGCTCGGGCTTCGGCGCTTCCACATCGGGCAGGCCGGCGATCCGCCGCACCACCAGGCTGGCGGCGCGCTCGCCGGATTCCCAGGCGCCGGCGACGCTGCCCCACATGGTTTCGTGCACGGCTTCGCCGGCGAAGTACAAGCGGTTGCGCACCGGCTCCATCAGCGCCTTGCGCGCCCATTGTCCGCCGGGCGACGCCACCGAGCCAGCGCCAAGCGTCCACGGCTCGGCGTTCCAGTTGGTCACCTGCGTGCGCTGCAAGGCGCGCTTGAGGTCGGTGCCGAACATCGCCGTGAGCCATTCGACCGCGAACTCGAGCGCGGCCTTGTCGCCCTTCGCCATCAGCTCGCGGCCGAACCGCCCGCCGACCGAGACCGCCGACAACGACGTGCCTCCCATGTTGGCAAGCAGCGCCGCGGTGCGCGGCCCGGTCGATTTTTCGAACACCAGGTCGTCGCGCTGCAGGCCGAGCGGATTGCCGGACAGCTCCAGCACGATGTGGTCGAAGCTGCCGGGCTTGAGCTTGTCGATGGCGTCGAGCTGGCGCTTCGGCAGGCCGCCCTCGAACTTGATCCGCTCGGCCGCGAGCAGCCCGGTCGATGCGGTCAGGATCACGTATTTGCCGGCGAGCCGGCCCTTCGGGGTGGTCACGCCCATCTGGGCGCCGCGGCCGAAATCGATCTCGCGCACCGCGGTGTTCAGCTCGATCGGGATGCCCTCCGCGAGCTTCGCGAGCAACGCGCCGTAACCCTGGCGGCAGAACGAGCCGAGATCGCGCTCGACCGAACGGCTCAGGTCCTGCGCCGAAATCTCGTCGAGGTCGCGCCCGGTGTTGTAGGGGCCGAGCGAGAACTCGATGGTCGGGCGCCACTCGCCAAGGTCGCGTGGCAGCGCGCCGCGGCAATCGACGTCGGTCTTGCCGCGCGCGGCTTCGGCGATGGCGCGGTTGGCGCGCACCGCGGCGGCGAGGAAATCTTCGAGCTCGCCCTCGCGCGCATTGCGCCGCCCGATCCGGACCCGCTGGCCCGACGGCGCCGGATAAATCTCCAGCCCGGTGCGCGACGCGAGCTTCATGAGCGGATTGCTGTCCGGCGTATGGATCCAGTGGGCGCCGCGGTCGAGCGGCACGCCGAAGCTCGTGGTTTCGGTGATGCAGCGGCCGCCGATGCGCGGCTGCGCCTCGATCACGGTAAAGCTCCGGCCTGCGGCGGACAGCCGGCGCGCCGCCGCGATACCGGCGGCGCCGGCGCCGATGATGATGACATCGACCTCGCTCGGCGGCGGCGGGGCCGCGGTCTCGCGCCCGCGTGACGGCTGCGAGCGGCGCTGCGCAAACGCCGGCTGCGCGGCCAGCGCCGACAGCCCACCCAACACGCCGCGTCGGGTCCATGGTTTCATGGTTTGCAATTGGTTCTCACGCCGCACCGCATCGTCTCTTCTTTGCCCGATCCTGCGGCGAGCCGCAAACATATGGCTAACGATCGGTTGTCCCAATCCGAGAACCATGAACCGAATTGCAATGAGTCCCCGCTAGATTGGCGGGCAATCCGGCGACCCGCCGACGAGCGCGCGCCGGATTGGGGAACGGCCGTCATGAATCTGATGCTCCGCGGGATCGGGCAGAAGATCGCCCGCTACCTGCAGCAGGCGGAGGAGGGCTACGAGCCTTTCACGCCCAGCGATCCGGACGCGCTGCGTGCCGCGCTGCGGCCGGGCGACGTGCTGCTGGTCGAGGGCGACAGCCGCATTTCCGGCGTCATCAAGTACCTCACCCAGTCGACCTGGTCGCATGCCGCGCTCTACGTCGGGCCGATCGGCGAGCGCACCGCCCCGGACGGTGAGCCGCTGGTGCTGGTCGAGGCCAATCTCGGCGAAGGCGTGGTGGGCGCGCCGCTGTCGAAATACGCCCGCTACCACACGCGCATCTGCCGGCCGATCGGGCTGACCGCCGACGACTGCGCGCGCGTGTGCACCTACGCGGCCGAGCGGATCGGCTTCGACTACGACGTCAAGAACATCTTCGATCTGCTGCGCTACCTGTTTCCCCTGCCGGTGCCGCAGCGCTGGCGGCGGCGCATGATGTCGCTCGGCTCCGGACACCCGACCCGCATCATCTGCTCGGCGCTGATCGCGCAGGCGTTCGAGCACGTCGGCTACCCGATCCTGCCGAAGGTCGCGCGCCTCGACAGCGCAGCGGCGCGGCGCGACATCCTCGAGATCCGCCATTCATCGCTGTACGCGCCGCGCGACTTCGACATCTCGCCCTACTTCCAGCTCGTCAAGCCGACCATCGAACGCGGCTTCGATTACCGCCGCCTGTCCTGGGCGCACCTGCCGCACACGCACGAGCCGGTGCCGCTGGCGGCCGAGCTTGGCGAGGCCGAGGTCGTTCCGGCGCACTGAGCCACGGCAATTGCTCAGCGTCATGGCCGGGCTCGTCCCGGCCATCCCGATTCTTGGCTGCGGCCTTGCTTCACGGGCAAAAAATCACCACTTCTGCGGGGTTGCGTGGAGGAGCCGATGTTCGACGCTGCCGCAAAGGCGCTGGCCCAGATGTTCTCGCCGCCGTTCCGGCGCGTGCTGTGGAAGTCGATCGGGCTCGCGCTGGTGCTGATCGTGCTCATCGGCATCGCGCTCAACCGCGTGTTCTCCTGGCTTGCGGCCAGCGGCGCGGCCTGGGCCGAGGCGAGCACCGGCGCGCACACCGCCTGGCAGATTGTCGCCTGGGTGATCTCGATCGCGGCCACGCTCGGCGTCCTGACCGGCGCGATTTTCCTGATGCCGGCGGTGACGGCGTTCGTCGGCTCGTTCTTCGTCGACGAGATCGGCGAGGAGGTCGAGCGCACCCACTATCCGGTCGATCCGCCCGGCCATGCCCTGCCGATCGGGGTTGCGATGGTCGAGGGCATCAAGTCCGCGCTGCTCGCCGTCCTGGTCTATCTGTGCGCCGCGCCGTTCCTGCTGGTGGCGGGGCTCGGCCTCGTCATCATGTATCTCGCCACCGCCTACATCCTCGGTCGCGAATATTTCCTGCTCGCCGCGATGCGCTTCCACCCGCCCGCCGAGGCCAAGGCGATGCGCCGTGCGCGCAGCGGCAGCGTCTTCACCGCCGGCCTGATCATCGCGCTGTTCGTATCGATCCCGATCCTCAACCTCGCGACGCCCCTATTTGCGATGGCGATGATGGTGCACGTGCACAAGAAGATGTCTGGTCGCCGCGCCGAGCTGATCGAGCCGAAGCGCGTCAGCCTGCCATAGGACATTGGCTCCCGTACTCGGTCATTCCGGCCGAGCGAAGCGAGTGCCGGAATCCATATCCACCAACCGGGGTTATGGATTCCGGGTTCGCCTTCGGCGCGCCCCGGAATGACCGCGGATGGCTTTGAGCGCCCCGCGCACGCGGTCATTCCGGCCGAGCGAAGCTGCCTGACAAACGACAGGACACGGTGCACTCCGACACTTGAAACGCCTGAACCTGGACGTGACAATCAGCTCGCCGGCGCCATCAGCGTGGTCTTGCCCGGCCACTGGCACAGGTCCGCGATCACGCATTTCTCGCACAGCGGCCGCCGCGCCAGGCACGTGTAGCGCCCGTGCAGAATGAGCCAGTGGTGCGCGTGCATCATGTATTTCTCGGGAATCACCTCGAGCAGCTTCAGCTCGACCGCCAGCGGGTCCTTACCGGGCGCAAGCCCGGTGCGATTGCCGATGCGGAAGATGTGGGTGTCGACCGCCATGGTCGGCTGCCCGAACGCGATGTTGAGCACCACGTTGGCGGTTTTGCGGCCGACGCCCGGCAGCTCCTGCAGCGCCTCGCGGGTGTTCGGCACCTGCCCACCGTGCTCGGCCACAAGCTTCTCCGACAGCGCGATCACGTTGCGCGCCTTGGTGCGGAACAGGCCGATGGTCTTGATCAGCTCGCGCACCTTGGGCTCGCCGAGCGCCACCATCTTCTCCGGTGTGTCGGCGAGCGCGAACAAAGCCGGCGTCGCCTTGTTGACGCCGGCGTCGGTCGCCTGCGCCGACAGCACCACCGCGACCAGCAGCGTGAACGCGTTGACGGAATGCAGTTCACCCTTCGGCTCGGGCATGGCGAGCTGAAAGCGCCGGAAGGCGTCGTCGACCTCGGCGGCTGTCCACGGCCTGGTCGCACCGCTCAGCGCCTTCTTGTCGGCCTTGGCCTGGGCCTTGCGCGGCTTGACCTTGGCGGCCTTGCCCTTGCGGGCCCGCTTCACCGCCAGCTTCGCCTTCTTCCGGGTCTGCTTCTTGGCCATGATCGGCCTATATTGATGACAGCATGACCGTGGAACACAACGACCCCGATCGCGAGCCCACGCTTTTTTCGGCGATCATCACCCCGCACCGCTCCCTGTCAGGCACCGGCTTCATCGCGGTGATGTGCCTGATCGGCGCGATGAGCTTTGCCGGCGGCATGTTCTTTTTCCTGATGGGCGCATGGCCGGTGATCGGCTTCCTCGGCCTCGACGTGCTGCTGGTGTACTGGGCGTTCCGCGTTAACTACCGCGCAGCGGCAGCATATGAAGAGGTGACGGTGACGGCCTCCGAGCTGAAGCTTCGCCGCGTCAGCCACCGCGGCGAGATCGCCGAATGGTCGCTCAATCCGGTGTGGACGCAGCTCGATCGCGAGACCAACGAGGAGTACGGACTGCTCGGGCTGTTCCTGGTGTCGCGCGGCAAGCGGCTCGCGGTCGCGGGCTTCCTGTCACCGAAGGAAAAGGAAAGCTTCGCCAAGGCGCTCGCATCGGCGCTCGGCGAAGCCAGACGCGGCCCGACCCGGGCTGTGATCTAGGTCAGGAATCGGGTGGAGGCGCCGCTTCGGGCGGCCTAGATGGAGAGCATGATGAAGGAGGCCACCATGCTCTCGACGCATTTCGCGGACCTCGCGCCGCTGTCAACCGCCGCCGCCGACTACGACGTGGTGCGCCGCGCCATCGCCCACATCCGCGGCAACTGGCGCTCGCAGCCCGACATCGACCAGATTGCGGAGGCCGCCGGCGTCACGCCGACCGAATTGCACCATCTGTTCCGCCGCTGGGCCGGGCTGACGCCGAAGGCGTTCCTCGCCGCGCTCACGCTCGACAGCGCGCGCAATCTCTTGCGCGACTCCGCAAGCGTGCTCGACGCCTCCTACGAGGTCGGACTGTCCGGCCCGGGCCGCCTGCACGACCTGTTCGTCACCCACGAGGCGATGTCGCCTGGCGAATGGAAAACCGGCGGCGACGGCCTGACGATCTACTACGGTTTCCACCCCTCGGCGTTCGGCACCGCGCTGGTGATGGCGACCGGGCGCGGCCTGTGTGGGCTCGCCTTCGCCGACGCCGGCGAGGAGCGCGCCTCGCTCGACGACATGCGCCGCCGCTGGCCGCGCGCAAACTTCGTCGAGGACAGCGCGCGCACCGCCCCGCTCACCGCGCGCATCTTCGACAAGAAGCTGTGGCGGGCGGACCAGCCGCTGCGCGTGGTGCTGATCGGCACCGACTTCGAGGTCCGCGTGTGGCAGACGCTGATGCGCATCCCGATGGGCAAGGCGACCACCTATTCCGACATCGCCGGCAACATCGGCTCGCCCAAGGCCGCGCGCGCGGTCGGCGCGGCGGTCGGCAAGAATCCGATCAGCTTCGTGGTGCCGTGCCATCGCGTGCTCGGCAAGTCCGGCGAGCTGACCGGCTACCACTGGGGCATCAACCGCAAGCACGCCATGCTTGGCTGGGAGGCCGGCACCATCGCGGCGTAGCCAACCACGCATTTGCCCCTGCCCGTTTTCATCGCTATCTAACCGGCGATGAGCAACGGATCGAAACAGAAGCGCCGCCCGGTCATGCTGGTCGTCCTCGACGGCTTTGGCTGGCGCGAGGAAACCGCCGACAACGCCGCGCGCCAGGCCCGCAAGCCGACCTTCGACCGGCTTTGGGCGAACGGACCGCACGCCTTCCTGCGCACCGACGGCCGCGAGGTCGGACTGCCTGACGGTCAGATGGGCAACTCCGAGGTCGGCCATCTCAACATCGGCGCCGGCCGCGTGGTGATGCAGGACCTGCCGCGCATCGGCGACGCGATCGCGTCGGGCGAGATCAACAAGGCGCCGGCGCTGACCGGGCTGATCGACACGTTGAAGAAGAACGGCGGCACCTGCCACCTGCTCGGCCTGGTGTCGCCCGGCGGCGTGCATTCCCACCAGGACCATGCCGTGGCGCTCGCCACAATCCTCACCGGCGCCGGCGTGAAGACGGTGGTGCACGCGCTGACCGACGGCCGCGACACCCCGCCGCAATCGGCCGGCGAGGATCTCAAGCGATTGACCGCGGCGCTGCCGAAGCAGGTCGCGGTTGCGACCGTGATCGGCCGCTATTACGCCATGGACCGCGACAAGCGCTGGGAGCGCGTGTCGAAGGCCTATGCGGCGATCGTCGAGGCGGACGGTCCGCGCTTCGCCGATCCGCAGGATGCCATCGCCGACGCCTACAGCAAAAAGCAGTTCGACGAGTTCATCGTGCCCGCGGTGATCGGCGACTACCGCGGCGTCAAGGACGGCGACGGCGTGCTGTGCTTCAACTTCCGCGCCGACCGCGTGCGCGAAATCCTTGGCGCCATGCTCGATCCGGATTTCTCAGGCTTCGCAAGGAAGCGCGGCGTGCGCTTCTCGACGGCCGTCGGCATGACGCAATACTCCGATGCGCTCGACAAGCTGATGGCCGCGATCTTTGCGCCGCAGACGTTCCCGAACATCCTCGGCGAGGTGGTCGCCAACGCCCACCGCACCCAGCTCCGCATGGCGGAGACCGAGAAGTATCCGCACGTGACGTATTTCCTCAACGGCGGCCGCGAGGAGCCTTACGCGGGCGAGGATCGCATCATGGTGCCGTCGCCCAAGGTCGCGACCTACGATCTGCAGCCCGAAATGTCGGCGCCGGAGCTGACCGCGAAGGCGGTCGAGGCGATCGATTCCGGCAAGTACGACATGATCGTGCTGAACTTCGCCAACCCCGACATGGTCGGCCACACCGGCAGCCTGCCGGCCGCCATCAAGGCCGTGGAGACGGTCGACACCGGCCTCGGCAAGATCGTCGCGGCGATCGAGCGGCAGGGCGGCGCGCTCCTGGTCATCGCCGACCACGGCAACTGCGAGATGATGCGCGATCCGGCGACCGGCGGTCCGCACACCTCGCACACCACCAATCCGGTGCCGATCGTGCTGCTCGGCGCGGGCAATCGCGCGCTGCTCGCCGGCGGCCGCCTCGCCGACATCGCGCCGACGATGCTCGAATTGATGGATCTGCCGAAGCCGAAGGAAATGACCGGCCACTCGCTGTTGCGGGGGAATTAGTCACCTTCGACCGCCTGCAGCGGACATAGCCGGATGCCGAGGAATGTAGACTCCTCGCACGTCGCGACCTCGTCTCAATACTTCGTGCTTGTCCGCAGTGCTGCCGTCGCCAGCACCACGCCGAGGCGCTTCAGCGTCTCGGGATCGTTGTAGAGTTCGTCGAGGGTGGCCGGCCCGGCATGATCGTGTGACGGCTCCTGCGCGGCGATCGGCTTGGTGTCAGGCTGCGGACGCTTGTCGGTTTGGGACATGGCACTCTCCCGGTCTCTCAAAGGAGTGTGGACCGACCCGCAAAAGATGACAGTGCGAAAAGTCGCAGCCCGGACCGGAGGCTAGGCCGCCACCCGCCCGTCAGAAATCCTTCAGGCCCAGCACGTCGGCCATCGAATAGAGGCCGGGCTTCTGCCCGCGTGCCCAGGCGGCAGCGGCAAGCGCGCCGCGCGCGAAGATCATGCGGTCCTCGGCACGATGCGTGAGCTCGACCCGCTCGGCCGGGCCCGCGAACACCACGCTGTGCTCGCCCACCACGGTGCCGCCGCGCAAGCTGGCAAAGCCGATGTCGCCGGCCTTGCGCGCGCCGGTCTCGCCGTCGCGGCCGCGCGCCGAATGCTGAGCGAGGTCGATGCCGCGTCCCTCCGCGGCAGCGCGGCCGAACATCAGTGCGGTGCCCGAGGGCGCGTCGATCTTGCCCTTGTGGTGCATCTCGAAGATCTCGATGTCGAAGCTGTCGTCGAGCGTCTTGGCGACCCGCTTGGTCAGCGCCGCGATCAGGTTGACGCCCATGCTGAAGTTGCCGGACTTCACGATCGCGGCGCGCCTGGCAGCTTCCGCGATCAGCTTCTCGTTCTCGCCGCTCAATCCTGTGGTGCCGATGATGTGGGCCTTGCCGCTGCGCGCCGTCAGCTCGACGAACGCGATGGTCGCGGCCGGGATGGTGAAGTCGATCAGTCCGTCGGCGGTGGCGAGCAGCGGCCCCGGATCGGTCGCGACCGCGATGCCGTTGCGGCCGAGGCCGGCGAGCTCGCCCGCATCGCGGCCGATCACCGCCGAGCCCTGCGCCTCGACCGCACCGGCGAGCGCGAGGCCCTTGGTCTCGGCGATCGCTTTGATCAGCGTGCGCCCCATGCGCCCGCCGGCGCCGGCGACGATCAACCGCATGTCGGCCATGGTTTCGCTCCTGCAATGCGCGCGCCGGTATAGCGGGGCCGCGCGCCCGCGGCCATCCCTCACATCGCCGGTGTGACAGCGCCCTGCACGCCCGAGCGCTCGATCGACTTCGTCATGAACCCCGACTTGATCATCGCCTCGGTGAACGACTTCACGTAGGCGGCCGCGGCCGGGCGCTCCTTCAGATAGCCGATCGCCATGGCGTTTCGCCCGAGCGCGCCCGCCACCACGCGCGCGCCCGGCAGCTCGCTGATGTGCGAGGCCAACTGGTCGCGCAGATCGACGTAGCCGTCGGCCTCGCCGGCCTTGATCATGTCGAACGCCTTGCGGTAGGCGAACAACGGCACGAACACGAAGGTCGCCTTCGGCAGCGCCTTGCGAGCGGTTTCCTCGTTGGCGGTGCGCTCATAGACCACGATGCGGCGGCCCGGCTGGTCGGCGTCGGCCAGCGTCTTGATCGGCGAGTCGCCCAGTACGATCAGCGTGATCTCCATCTCCATGAACGCCGGCGCGAAGTCGATCAGCGCGAGCCGATCCGGCGTCGGCGCGAGGAACGTGACGTCGGCCTTGCCATCGCGCAGCGCGGCGACGCCCTCGTTCGGCGATTTCAGCACCGTCGGCGCATACGCGACGCCGAGCGCGCGCGCCATTTCGGCGGCGAGATCGGGCGCGACGCCGCGGGTCTGCCCGCCCGCGTTCTGCTTGGCCAGGAACGGAATGGTGACGAGCGCGGCGCGCAGGCCGCCGGATGGCGCAAGCTGCGCCTTCTGCTCCGCCGTCGGAGCCGGCTGCGCCATCGCAACGGCACCGGACATCAACAAGCCAACCGCGATCCAGACTGCACCCATGACACGCCCCCTGCCCGGCCGCTTTGCTAGTGCGGGCCGTCAAACTGCTCGATGACAACGATATCGGCGTCCGCCTTGCCCTGCCGCAGCGCCTTCGCGGCCTGGTACTCGGGCGAACGGTAGCAGGCGAGCGCCGCGTCGTAGCTCGGGAATTCCATCACCACGGTGCGGGAGCGCTGGCGGCCTTCGGTCAGCTCGGAGCGCCCGCCGCGCACCAGGAACCGCCCGCCGTATTTGCCGAACGCGGTCGCATTGGCGGCCTGGTAGGGTTTGTAGCCCTCGGGGTCGTGCACATCGACGTGGGCGATCCAGTAGCCCTTGCGGGCGCCCGCGGCCGGCGGCGTGCCAATCGGCGGTGGCTGCGGCCCGTCGTAGCCCTCGATGATCGTGAAATCGCAGGCCGCGTGCGGCGCGCGCAGCGGCCGGGCGCGCGAATACTCAGGGCCGCGATAGTAGGCCAGCGCCTCGTCGAACGAATTGAACTCGCGCAGCACGTTCCGCGATCGCATCTTGCCTTCGACCACCTCGTGGCGGCCGGCGCGCGCCAGGAGCTTCGAGCCGAACTTCTCGTGTCCGGCGTCGGCCATGTTCCGGTAGGCCGTAAAGCCCTCCGGGTTGCTGACATCGAGGTGCGGAATCCAGTAGCCCTTGGGCATCACGTCCTCCTGGCGATCGTTGCGCCATGCTCGCCCATGCAGGCGGGCCGGGACAAGCCCGGCGGTGACGGCCGCGGCCTATCGGGCCGCGCCGGCGATCTCCCGGACGATCGCCTCGGCGGCGGCCCTGGGATCGGCCGCGGCCACGACCGGCCGGCCCACCACCAGATGGTCGGCACCGGCCGCGATCGCGGCCGCCGGCGTCATGATGCGCTTCTGGTCGCCCTTGTCGGCGCCGGCGGGGCGGATGCCGGGCGTCACCAGCACCATGCCGCCGGTCGCGATGGTGCGCAGCCGAGCCGCCTCCTCGGCCGAGCAGACCAGTCCGTCCACGCCGATGTCGCGTGCCTGCGCGGCGCGCTCGGCGACGAGCTCCTGCACGGTGAAGTCGTACCCCGCCGCAGCCAGATCGGCGTCGTCATAGGAAGTCAGCACCGTGACCGCGAGGATGCGGAGCGATGAGCCCTGCCGGGCCTCGACCGCGGCATGCATCGTCTGCGGATAGGCGTGCACGGTGAGGAAGGTGGCGCCGAGCTTGGCCACGCTCTCGACGCCCTTGCCCACCGTGTTGCCGATGTCGTGCAGCTTGAGATCGAGAAACACCTTCTTGCCGGCGCGGACCAGCGTTTCGGCGAACGGCAGGCCGCCCGCGTAGGCGAGCTGGTAGCCGACCTTGTAGAACGACACCGCGTCGCCGAGCCGCGTCACCATCGCCTCGGCCTGCGCGACCGACGACACGTCCAGCGCCACGATCAGGCGGTCTCGCGCATCCATCACGCCATCTCCCGCGCCATGTCGGCGAGCCGCTGCACGACGCGCTTGAGCGAAGCCGCGGCGCGCTCGTCCTTCAGATTGTCCATCTCGTCGAACGCCTCGCTGGCACGGAACACGGTGATCTGCTCGGGGATCACCAGCGCGCCGCAGCCGAGCTCCAGCACCTGGCGCAGCGCCATCAGCGAACGCATCGCGCCAAAGGTGGAATCCGATGCACCGCCGAGCGCGAACACGCGGTTCTTGAACACCGCAAGCGGCGGCTCGCCGCGCTCGCGCACCCGCGAGATCCAGTCCACGGTGTTCTTCAGAAGCGGCGTGATCGAGGCGTTGTATTCTGGGCTCGCGATGAACACGCCGTGGTGCGAACCCAGCATCTGCTTGAGCTTCACCGCGTTGGCCGGCGCGCCTGCGGTGACCTCGAGGTCGCCGTCATAGATCGGCATCGGGAAATCCGACAGCGCGATGCGGCTGACGTCGGCGCCGGTCAAGGCGAGTTCCTTGGCGGCGAGCGCCGCGAGCCGCGCATTGAAAGAGTTGGTGCGGATCGAGCCCGCGAACACCAGGATTTTCGGCAGCGGCATGGCGGCCTCGACAACGCCTGGGCAGAAGACGTGACGAAACTCAGCCCCGGCGATAGACCCACACCCGCGCCGGCGGCAGGTTCTGCCAGATCAGCTCGGAGGGATGCGCGCTGACGTCGGCCGGCCGCATCGGGATCGGCGACACCATGGCGTAGGTGAACTGCACCATCGGCGCACCCGGCGCCATCAGCTCGAACGCCTCGTTCATCAGCTTCAGCCGCCGCTTGAACGGCTTGGTGGTGAGCGGCAGACCGGACACCACCGCGGCCGCCGGCTCCTTGAGCAGACCGCTGAGCAGATGGCCGATGCGGTAGGCGTCGCCCTGGATCACGGTCGCCTCCGGATAGCGGCGGCGCAAAAGCTTGCAGAAGCCCGGATTGAATTCGACCAGCACCAGCCGCTCGGGCTCGATGCCGCGATCGATCAGCGCCTTGGTGACGGCGCCGGTGCCCGGACCAAGTTCGATGACCGGCCCCGTAGCATGCGGATCGACGCAGCGCGCCATGGCGCGCGCCAGCATGCGGCCCGAGGGCGTGACCGCGCCCATCGAAAGCGGCTTCTCGATCCATGAGCGGATGAACGCGACCTCGTCCAGAAGGCGAACGCCATTGCGCTGCTCGAATCGGCGGATGCGCCGCTCGATCTTGCGTTCAAGCACCTGGAGGGCGAGCAATGGCATGGATGGGAATTCGACCAAACTTGTACAAACTCAGCCGCTTATCGGTAAAGCGCGGCGGCCCGGGGGTCAAGACAGGCGGCTAGGGGGAGCCGGCCCCGGTTCCGAAGAACTCCTTGACCCGCGTGAAGAATCCGGACGATTCCGGCTGGGTTTCCTTGGACGACAGCTTTTCGAACTCGTTCAGCAGCTCCCGCTGGCGCTTGGTCAAGTTCTGTGGCGTCTCGACCACAACCTGCACATACATGTCGCCGGTCTGCTTGGAGCGCAGCACCGGCATGCCCTTGCTGGACAGCCGGAAGCGCCGCCCGGACTGGGTGCCGCCCGGCACCTTGACCCGCGCCTTGCTGCCGTCGATCGACGGCACCTCGAATTCGCCGCCGAGCGCCGCGGTCACCATCGACACCGGGACGCGGCAATGCAGATCGGCGCCGTCGCGCTGGAAGAACGTGTGCGCCGCGATCGAAAGGAAAATGTAGAGATCGCCCGACGGGCCGCCGCGCAGCCCGGCCTCGCCCTCGCCGGCGAGCCTGATGCGGGTGCCGTCTTCGACGCCGGGCGGGATGTTGACCGACAGCGTGCGCTCGCGGGTGACGCGGCCGGAGCCCGAGCACGACGGGCACGGATCCTCGATCATCTGGCCGCGGCCCTGGCAAACCGGGCAGGTGCGCTCGAGCGTGAAGAAGCCGCCCTGGGTGTGGCGCACGCGGCCTTGGCCGTTGCAGTGCTGGCACGTCTTCGGCTTGGTGCCGGCCTTGGCGCCGGTGCCGGAGCAGGTCTCGCAGGTCACCGAGGTCGGCAACCGCACCTGGGCGGCCTTGCCGCCGTAAGCCTCCTCAAGTGTGATCTCCATGTTGAAGCGCAGATCGGCGCCGCGCTCGCGGCCGGTGCCGCGGCCGCGCGCACCGCCCATGCCGAAGATGCCCTCGAAGATGTCGTGGAAGGCCGAGCCGAAATCACCGCTGAAGCCGTGCGCACCGCCCATGCCGCCCTGCTCGAAGGCGGCGTGGCCGAAACGATCGTAGGCCGCGCGCTTTTGCTCGTCCTTGAGCACGTCGTAGGCTTCGTTGATCTCCTTGAAGCGGTGCTCGCTATCCTTGTCGCCGGCATTGCGGTCGGGATGAAACTGCATCGCCAGCTTGCGATACGAGACCTTCATGTCGGCCTCGGTCGCGGTCCGCTGCACGCCCAGCACTTCGTAGTAACAGCGTTTCGCCGTTGCCGGCATCTCGCCCTCGCTTGCTTCCACCAGCGCACCGTCGTGGCACAGCCGGCGTCATCCCCACGCACCCATCAACACAATGGCCCGGCGTTGAAGCGCCGGGCCACCATTTGTTCAGTCGCGATCTGCCATGGCTCGGAGCTCCGGCTCAGGCCGACTTTTTCTTGTCGTCGTCGACCTCGGTGAACTCCGCGTCGACCACGTCCTCTTTCTTGCCCGGCTCGCCGCCCGGGGCCGCGCCCGGACCGCCAGCACCAGGGCCGCCCGCGCCGGGCTGGCCCTCCTGCTGCGCCTTGTACATCGCCTCGCCGAGCTTCATCGAAGCCTGCGCCAGCGCATTGGTCTTGGCCTCGATCGCCGCAGCGTCCTCGCCCTTGAGCGCTTCCTTGAGATCGGCGATCGCGTTCTCGATCGCCTTGCGCTCGCCTTCGCCGACCTTGGAGCCGTGCTCGGCCAACGCCTTCTCGGTGGAGTGCAGCAGCGCCTCGGCGTGGTTCTTGGCCTCGACCTGAGCCTTCCGCTTCTTGTCCTCCTCGGCGTGGGACTCGGCGTCCTTGACCATCTTCTCGATGTCGGCCTCGGACAGGCCGCCCGAGGCCTGGATGCGGATCTGCTGCTCCTTGCCGGTGCCCTTGTCCTTCGCCGACACGTTGACGATGCCGTTGGCGTCGATGTCGAAGCCGACTTCGATCTGCGGCACGCCACGCGGCGCCGGCGGGATGCCGACGAGATCGAACTGGCCGAGGATCTTGTTGTCCTGCGCCATCTCGCGCTCGCCCTGGAACACGCGGATCGTCACCGCCTGCTGGCCGTCCTCGGCGGTCGAGAACACCTGCGACTTCTTGGTCGGGATCGTGGTGTTGCGATCGATCAGCCGGGTGAACACGCCGCCCAGCGTCTCGATGCCGAGCGACAGCGGGGTCACGTCGAGCAGCAGCACGTCCTTGACGTCGCCCTGCAGCACGCCGGCCTGGATGGCCGCGCCCACCGCCACGACTTCGTCGGGATTGACGCCCTTGTGCGGCTCCTTGCCGAACAACTGCTTCACGACGTCCTGCACCTTCGGCATGCGGGTCATGCCGCCGACCAGGACCACCTCGTTGATCTCGGCCGCCGTGAGACCGGCATCCTTCATGGCCTGCCGGCACGGCTCGACCGTCTTCTGCACCAGATCGTCGACCAGCGCCTCGAACTTGGCGCGGGTGAGCTTCATGGTCAGGTGCTTCGGGCCGGACGCATCCGCCGTGATGAACGGCAGGTTGATCTCGGTCTGGGTGGTCGAGCTCAGCTCGATCTTGGCCTTCTCGGCCGCTTCCTTCAGGCGCTGCAACGCGAGCTTGTCGCGGCGCAGGTCGATGCCCTGGGTCTTCTGGAATTCGTCGGCCAGGTAGTTGACCAGCCGCATGTCGAAGTCTTCGCCGCCCAGGAAGGTGTCGCCGTTGGTGGACTTCACCTCGAACACGCCGTCGCCGATCTCGAGGATCGACACGTCGAAGGTGCCGCCGCCGAGGTCATAGACCGCGATGACGCCCTGCTTCTGCTTGTCGAGGCCGTAGGCGAGCGCCGCCGCGGTCGGCTCGTTGATGATGCGCAACACCTCGAGGCCGGCGATCTTGCCGGCGTCCTTGGTGGCCTGGCGCTGGGCGTCGTTGAAGTAGGCCGGGACGGTGATGACCGCCTGATCGACCTTGCTGCCGAGATGCGCCTCGGCGGTCTCCTTCATCTTCTGCAGGATGAAGGCGGAAATCTGCGACGGCGAATAGGTCTTGCCGTCCTCCTCGACCCAGGCGTCGCCGTTCGAGGCCTTGGAGATCTTGTACGGGACGAGCTTCTTGTCCTTCTCGACCATCGGGTCGTCGTAGCGACGTCCGATCAGGCGCTTGACCGCGAAGATGGTCTTCTCCGGATTGGTGACCGCCTGTCGCTTGGCGGGCTGACCGACCAGCCGCTCACCGTCATCGGTGAAGGCGACGATCGAGGGTGTGGTGCGCATGCCTTCCGCGTTCTCGATCACGCGGGGCGCTTTGCCTTCCATCACTGCGACGCAGGAATTGGTGGTGCCGAGGTCGATGCCGATGACCTTGCCCATGGTGGATCCTCTCTTTCACGGCAGGCCGGTTGAGCCCTCGCTGGCGCCCATGCCCGACCCCCAAATTTACGCTCTCGCCGCGACTGCGGCGTCTTGGCTCATATAGGAGGGAGGCCTTGCGCCGCAAGGACTTGACGCCCCTGCGGGGCCTCCCCAGCCGGCGCGGTCCGGCCGGTTGCGGCCGGGCGTTGCGCCTCCGGTCGGATGTCAGCGGCCCGGCTCCCCGCGCGGCTCGCCTTTCGGCCCCGCAGCGTCGATGTACAGGAACAGATTGGAGCTGAACCAGCCCAGCCTGATGCCGGTATAGCCGAACACCGGCTCGACCCCCTCGGGCGCCAGGGCGATCAGCCGGTCCCGCAGCATCAGGATCAGGTTCTGCGGGTCCGCCCATTCGGCCTTGTCGAGGGCCCGGCAGGCCATCTCGAAGGTCCGGGTCCAGAAATGGAGCACCGGGATCGCGGTGTGATGCTCGACCGGGAAAAGCCGGTTCGGGACCGTGATGAACACCCGGTTCGCCACCCGCACCATCTCGCGCACGAACTGCACCTGGTTCGGCTCGCTGCCGACGTGCTCCAGCACCGCATTGGAGACCGCGATATCGAACGCCTTGTCGGCGAACGGCAGCGGCCGGTTGGCGTCGATCCGGTGGTAGGCGACCTGCGGAAACGCGTCGTAGAAGCCGCCGCCCTCGCCGAGGCCCACCGCGGTGATCCGGTCCGGATACGGGTACTTCCGCTCCAGCACGTTGGCGGCGTCGTTGATGATGTCTGACACGCCGACGTCGAGAATCCGGTCGTCCACGGTCGGATGGCTGTGCTTGACGAAGTCGGCGTAGATGCGCTGCCGCGCCGCAATGGTCAGGCGCTCGCCGGCCGAGCGCGGCTTGGCGACCTGGTAGAAGCGTCCGTCGACGGTGGCGCGTTGCGACAAGCGGTCGGTCCTATTTCTTCACGCGATAAACGGCGAACGCCTGCCCGGCGCCGCCCACCGGTTCGAGCCAGGCCGGCACCACGCCGGCCTGAAGCTGGCCCCACAGGCTTGCGCTCCGTGCCGGCTCCACGAGCCCGTCGGGCGGCCGCGGTCCGCAGATCATGACGTAATCGACCTTGGCGGCGGCGATCACCCGGCGCGCCTCCGCGGGCGGCTCGCCCAGCGCGCGATGCGCCGCGATGATGCCCATGGAAAGATGATGGTACGGCCCGGCCAGCACCGAATGCGGCGTCAGAGCAAGCAGGAACGGGCCGTAGCTGACATCGGTCGCCACCAGACCGGGCGGCAGATGCGCCAAGGGCGCGTAGCTTGCGGTCCGCAGGCAGGCCTTGCTGGCCGGCCTATCGAACGCATCGGTGTCGTCGAAGCCTGCCGCATAGGCCACGCCGATCGCGCCCGCCGACAGCGCCATCGGCGTGAACAGCAGCGCCGCCGCGGTTCGCGCCACCAGCGCGGTGATCCGGAGCGCCGCAAACAGCCGCACCGCCATGCCGGCCACCATCGGCATGCCGAGCCAGATCGCATAGGAGAAGCCGCGGATCGCGCCGATGGTCACCAGCACGGCGACCGCGAACACCGCCGCCGCCGTCAGCACGCCGGCGTTGCGGCGCGCCTCGCGGTTGCGCAGCACCGCCGCGGTCGCAACCAGCGCCACCGCCGGAAATGCCGCGATCGCCGCCGCCGTCAACGGATTGGTCCGGAACACCGCGGGCAGCGGCTGCATCTCTCGCACCTCGGCAAGCCAGATCGGCCAGATCGCCGGATCGACCAGCCCGAACGGACCGCGCGCGCAGGCCGGCTCGATCACCAGCGCCGCTGCCGCCGCGACGCAGCCCATGCCGATCACCGCAACGCCACGCACCATGCGGTTTTCGTGCGCGAGCCGGCCGATCAGCTCCGCCATCACGCCGGCGCACAGCAGCGCCGCCATCGTGTTGAGCGCGACGCTGTCGCAGGAATGCCGCATCCAATGCTGTGGTCCGATGGTGGCGAAGAAGCCGGCGAGCGAGCTTGCCGCGATCCCCAGCCCATAACCGCGCAGCGCCGTGGCGTTCTTGCGATCGAATACGTAGCGCAACGCGAACGCCGCGCCGCAGGCGGCGACATAGGGGGCGGACTCGAAGCCGATGGTGAGCGCCGCACCGCTCAGCGCGCCCGCCGCGAGCGCGGCCCAGCGGACCCGGTCCGACCAGACGGTCGCCGCCACCGCCAGCAGCGTCAGCGCGATCTGGACGTTGTGGTGATCGATGCGGCCTGGGGTGAACTGCTGATAGCCCGGCGCGCCGATCAGCGCGAGCACGAGCGCGATCATCGCCGCCTCGCGGCCGGCGACCCGCCAGGCGATCATGGTCATGCCGGCCATGGTCGGCAGCAGCCACAGCAACGGCCACCACGCGCGCATCAGCCGCTCGGCCAGCGCACCGTCGGTGAACACGCCGAACAGAAACAGCAGGCCGGCGAGGCCGGCGTCGATCAGGCGCGACCAATGGGTGTCGTATCCGCCGGGGGGCTGCATGCGAGCCTGATGCAGGTCGTACCAGCCCTGCCCGCCGAGCCAGGCGTGCAACTGGGCGAGCCGCATGGCGTCATCGGTGTCGAGCAGCGTCTCGGCCGTCTGCGGCCAATGCTGGACCAGCAGCACGAACGCCACCAGCAGCCACACCAAGCCGACGAGGGCCGCGAAATTCGGCTGGCGCAGCAGGTTGGGGGGCATAATCAAGCCATAGCGGGCGAGCGCCGCGCGAGGACGCCCGCCTAACCCATGGCGCAATGGGGTTGAGTTTCACTTAACGGGGCCGCATATCGAAGGCATGAACCGCCCGCCCGTCCTCGGATTGCTGCTGGCCTGCATGGTGGCAGCGGCAACGCTTGGGGCGGTCGCGCCTCGGCCCGCCGCGGCGGCCGAGCCGATCTTCCCGGTGGCCTCCCAGATCGGCATGGTGCCACCGCCCGGCCTGACCGCGAGCGCAAGCTTCCCGGGCTTCGAAGACCCGGACAACAATGTGTTCGTGCGGCTGGTGGCCCTGCCCGGCAACGCCTACGCCGAGATCGAGAAGACGATGACGACCGAGGCGCTGCGCAAGCAGGGCATGACGGTCGACAAGCGCGAGAGCCTGACCCTGCCGAGCGGCAAGGGGCTGCTGATCGCGGCGCGCCAGCAGACCGACGCGGTGCGCCTGCACAAGTGGCTGCTGGTCGCGCCGTTCGGCGAAATCACCGCCCTGGTTTCGTTCGAGGTGCCGAGCGCCGCCGTGGCGCGCTATCCGGAGGCTGCCGTCCGCACCGCGATGGCGACCGTGGCGGTGCGCGCGAGCGTGCCGCCCGCCGAGATGATGGCGCTGCTGCCGTTCAAGCTCGGCGATCTCTCGGGCATGCGGGTGGTGCGCGTGGTGCCGGGCGTCGCGCTGCAATTGACCGACGGCGCGCAGGATGCGCTCGAAGCATTCGAACAGCCGCAGCTCGTGATCTCGGCCGCGCCCGGGGGGCCGCAGCAGGCGCGCGACCGCGACCAGTTCGCGCAAACCGCGATTCGCAGCCTGCCGCCGATGAAGGATTTCCGCCTGCTCAGCTCCGAGGCGATGCGGATCAACGGCCAGCCCGGCTACGAGATCCGCGCCGAGGGCAAGTCGCCCACCAACGACACCGAGGTCGGTATCGTGCAATGGCTGCGGTTCGGCACCGGCGCCTATCTGCGCATTCTCGGCATCGCGCCGAAGCAGAACTGGACCGATCACTTCATGCGCTTTCGCGCGGTGCGCGACGGTCTCGAGCCGCGCTGACGGCTACGCCGTATCGATCGTGATCCGCCAACGCTCGCCCGGCGATTCGGCCGACGCGGCCTCCACCGCAAGAATGACGCCTCTGTACGACCGGCAGCGGCCAGTCAGGCTGTCGGTGCCGCCGATCGCGATGGGCTGCCCGGACTGCACCGACTCCTTGCAGCGCTCCGCGTCGTCGTCATTGCCGAGGTAGAAGTGCAGTCTCATGCCAGCACCGCCGTACTGTCGCATCTCGACACGGCAACGCTAGGACCGGCTTGTTGGCGTTTCCTTGCGGCAATGCGCGACGCAAGCCGGGCAGCCGGCAATCAATTCTTTACCAACGCGGGTTCCGGGCTCGGGACCAGCATCGTCCGGCCGCGCCAAATCGCAGCCTGTCATGGCCGGGGGTACGGCGCAGTTCAACCGGATTGAGGCTTTACGTGTTGTCGTTCGCCGGCGGCTCAGCGGCGGCCGCTGCCGCGGCCTTGGGGCCGCCCTTGGCGACCGCGACCAGCGCTGGCCGCAGCACCCGCTCGCCGATCAGATAGCCGGCCTGCACCACCTGCACGACGGTGCCGGACGGCACGCTCGCGTCCTCGACCTCGTACATCGCCTGATGGCGGTTGGGATCGAACTTCTGGCCTTGCGGCTCGATCCGCTTGACGCCGTTCTTTTCGAGCACGTTGATCAGCTCGCGTTCGGTCAGCTCGACGCCGTCGAGCAGCGCCTTGACGCTGGTGTCGGCGTTCGCGCGCAGCTCGTCGTCGAGTGCCTGCATGGCGCGATGCATATTGTCGGCAACGCCCAGGATATCGCGGGCGAATGCGCTGATGGCGTAGACCCGCGCATCGGCGACTTCGCGCTCGGTCCGTTTGCGCATGTTCTCCATCTCGGCGAGCGTGCGCAGCAGCCGGTCCTTGGCGTCGGCCAGCTCACGGTCGAGGGCGGTCGAGGGCTTGACCTCGGGCGCGGTGTCGGGCGCCGGGCCGGCTTCGGGAATGGGTCGGGCGTCGGTGTCGTTCATGGTGCGGATATCAGGGCGCAACGGTTAAAAATCAAGCCGCAAAGCGCGGATCAGCGCGCCGGCATGCAGGATTCCAGGAACGCCACCACCGGCGGCCATGACAGCCGGGTCGCCGTCACGTTGGCCGGATTGCCGTGCAGGGCGGGCCGCACGAAGCTGTGGTCCGCGCCGGGATGGACCTGGACCACGGTCGCGACGTTGCGCTGCTCCAGGACGCCGCGCAGCTTCTCGAACACCGGTTGCAGGAACACCTTGTCGGCCGAGCCGTGGATCAGGTGTACCGGGCACTCGATCCGCGCCGCGAGCGCCAGCGCGTCCTCGCTCTCGTTGTCTTTCAGCGGCACACGGATCGACGGGTAGTACGGCACGCAGGCGGCAAGCCGCCGCTCCTTGCCGGCCAGCACCACGGCATAGCGCCCGCCAAGGCAGAAGCCCATCACGGCGACCGCGGGCAGCCGCATCGCGCCGAGCATGTGATCGAGGCAGGCCGTCATGACGCCGAGCGCACCATCGTCGAGCTTGGCCGCCATCGCCTGCGCAGCGTCCATGTCGCCGGGCTGGGTCTGGCCGGGGTACGGATTCCAGATCAGCGCCGAGAAGCCCGCCTCGGCGAGCATCCGGGCGCGCTCCTTCATGTGCGCGTCGACCCCCGTGATGGTCGGCAGGATCAGCACGCCACCGCGCGGACGCTCGGCATGGCTGATGTGCCCGGCCACCTGGCCTTGGGCGATCTCCTCGGTTCGGATCATGGAGCGGTTTCCTCGTTCAGCCGGTGAGCAGCTTGCCGACCACCTTGGCGGTGTAATCCACCATCGGGATGATGCGGGCGTAGTTGAGCCGGGTCGGACCGATCACGCCGATCACGCCGACGATCGAGCCGGCGGCATCGTGGTAGGGCGCGACGATGGTCGAGGAGCCCGACAGCGAAAACAGCTTGTTCTCCGAACCGATGAAGATGCGGACGCCCTCGGCGCGCTCGGCGCGGCCGAGCAGGTCGGCGACCTCGCGCCGGGACTCCAGGTCATCGAACAGCAGCCGAACCCGCTCCAGGTCCTGCAGCACGTGCAGGTCCTCGAGCAGGTGCGCCTGTCCGCGCACGATCAGCCGGCGCTCGTCGCCTTCGCCGCCCGACCAGCTCGCCAGCCCCGCGGCGACGATCTTCTGGGTGAGCTGATCGATCCTGGCTTGATCTTCAGCAAGAGCCCGCTCGATGTCGGTCTTGGCCTCGGCCAGCGTCTTGCCGCGGATGCGCGCGTTGAGGAAGTTGCCGGCCTCGGTCAGCGCCGAGGTCGGCAGGCCGATCGGCAGGTTGACCACGCGGTTCTCGACCTGGCCGTCCTCGCCGACCAGGATGACCAGCCCGCGCTCCGGCTCGAGCCGCACGAATTCGATATGCTTGAGTCGGACGTTCACCTTGGCGGCCAGCACGACGCCGGCCGCGCGGGTGAGCCCCGACAGCAGCCCGGACGCCTCGTTGAGCACGTTGTCGACGGACTTGCCGGCGCCCGCCACCTGGGATTCGATCTGTCGCCGATCGTTCTCGTTGAGATCGCCGATCTGCATCAGCGCGTCGACAAAGAAGCGCAGCCCCAGCTCGGTCGGCAGCCGGCCGGCCGAGGTGTGCGGCGCGTAGATCAGCCCGAGCTGCTCGAGGTCCGCCATCACGTTGCGCACCGACGCCGGCGACAGCGGCGTGTGGATCAGCCGCGACAGGTTGCGCGAGCCGACCGGCTCGCCGGTGGTCAGGTAGCTCTCGACGATCTGGCGGAAGATCTCGCGCGAGCGGTCGTTGAGCTGCGCGAGGCTCACATGCGCCGTGCCGATCGGGACGTCCTGGGCCACCTGAAGGCTTCCTCCAATCCGGACCTCAGAATTGTCCATTCCGCCGCAGGACTGCAAGCCGATCCGGGCCTTGGTCTGGTTTGGGACGGCTGCTAGCCTTGCGGCCAAACCAAGAACCGACCCTGGGAGGCATGGCCATGAATCGCGCTCATCGTTGTCTGCTCGGTGCGCTGCTGGCGCTTGTGGCCGGGGTCCCGGTTGGCCAAGCGCAAACCGTCATCGAGGAATGGAACACCGCCCAGTTTCCGCCGCCGCCGGCGCTCAAGCCAGCCAAGATCGAGCCCAAGGAGACGGCGGTCCTGGCGATGGACTTCACCAAGCAGACCTGCACGCCGGAGCGGCGCAAGCGCTGTGCCGATCAGGTCGCCAAAGTGGCGAAGTTCGTCGCCGAAGCGCGCGGCAAGGGCGCGCTGATCATCTACAGCGTCGCGGTGCCGAATTCGGTGCCGGCCGATATCCTGCCCGACCTCGCCCCGGCCGCCGGCGAGCAGGTGCTGCCGCCGCTTGGGCCCGACAAGTTCATCGGCAGCGAGCTCGAAAAGACGCTCAAGGACAAGGGCATCAAGACCGTGGTCGCCATGGGCACGCAGGCGCAGACCTCGGTGCTCCACACCGGCGCCACCGCAGCCCTCAAGGGCTTCAATGTGATCGTGCCGGTCGACGGCATGTCGGGCGACACCGTGTTCCCTGAGCTCTACACCGCTTGGCACCTGTCCACGGCGGCCCGCATCAGCCCCAAGGTGACGCTGACCCGTTTCGACATGATCGGCTTCTGACGCCCGCCGGGCGGCTTGTTTGGCCGTTTCGCCGCATCGCACCGCCGGGTGGCTCTGTTATGCTGATGTCAGGCCCCTCCGCCGCGACGGTGAGGCGCCGCCAACAACACATCGCGAACGTACCGGGGAGGTCCGAATGACGAGTCCGTTCCGTGTTGCTTGCGCGAGCCTGACGCTGTTTCTGGCCGCTGCCGCGCCTGCGCTGGCGCAATCCTATCCCAACAAACCGATCACCATCGTCACCGCGTTCGGCCCCGGCAGCGCCAGCGACACCATCACGCGTGTGGTGGCGCAGCCGCTCGGCGTCGCGCTGAAGCAGAGCGTGATCGTCGAAGCACGACCTGGCGCCAACGGCGCGATCTCGGCGATGTACGTCGCCCGCGCGCCGGCTGACGGCTACACGCTGCTGATGACGACCAACTCGCCGCACTCGGCCGCGCCGTACCTGATGAAAAACCTCGCCTACGACCCGCTGAAGGATTTTTCGCCGGTGACGCGGCTCGGCAGCTTCACGCTGATGCTGGTGACCAACAACGACGTCCCCGCAAAATCGGTCAAGGAACTGATCGACTACGCCCGCGCCAATCCGGCCAAGCTGTCGTATGCCAGCGGCAACACGGCGGGCGTCGTCGCCGGCGCAACGCTCGCGCACTGGGCCAAGATCGACCTGCTGCACGTGCCCTACAAGAGCACGCCGCCGGCGCTCACCGACGTGCTGGCCGGGCGGGTGTCGATGATGTTTGCCGACCTGACCACCGCGATGCCGCACGTCCAGGCCGGCAAGCTGCGCGCGCTCGCGGTGACGCGCATCAAACGCAGCTCGCTGTTTCCCGAGCTGCCGACCATGGACGAGGCCGGCGTCACCGGCTTCGACATGGATGCCTGGGCGGGCTTCGTCGCGCCGGCCCACACGCCGCCCGAGGTGATCGCGCTGCTCAGCAAGACGATGCGGCCGATCATCGACAGCCCGGAAACCAAGCAGACGCTCGGCCGCGCCGGCTTCGAAGGCTTCTCGAGCTCGCCGGAGGAGCTGGAAGACTTCATCAAGGTCCAGCTCGCCAAATGGAAGAAGATGGTCGACGACGCCGGCATCCAGCCGGAGTGAGCCACCGCGCCTCGGCGTCAACAGCACTCGTTCCAGGGCTGGCTTTTTCGCGACCATGCTCTAAAAGCGTGCCCGGCGCTCAGCGATGCGCCGAGCAGGGGAAATCGATTGAGGCCAAGCCGCCGACAGCCCGATGAGCTGCGCGCCGTGTCGCTCGAGCGCGGCGTGGTGAAATACGCCGAAGGCTCGTGCTTCGTGAAGTTCGGCGACACCCACGTCCTGGTCACCGCCACGCTCGAGGACCGGCTGCCGCCGTGGCTGAAGGGCCAGGCCCGCGGCTGGATCACGGCCGAATACGGCATGCTGCCGCGAGCCACCCATGAGCGCACCCGCCGCGAGGCGTCGGCCGGCAAGCAGAGCGGCCGCACCGTCGAGATCCAGCGGCTGATCGGCCGCAGCCTGCGCACCGTGGTCGACCTGCCCGCCATGGGCGAACGGCAGATCACCGTCGATTGCGATGTCATCCAGGCCGACGGCGGCACGCGCACCGCGTCGATCACCGGCGCCTGGGTCGCGCTGCACGATTGTCTCGCCTGGATGCGCACGCGCGAGATGATCGCCAGCAATCCGCTGCGTGATCATGTCGCCGCGATCTCCTGCGGCATGTTCAAGAGCACGGCCGTGCTCGATCTCGACTATGCCGAGGATTCCGAGGCCGAGACCGACGCCAACTTCATCATGACCGGCGCCGGCAACATCGTCGAAGTGCAGGCCACCGCCGAGAAGGAGCCGTTCAGCGAGGCGCAGCTCCTGGCGCTGCTGGCGCTCGCGCGCCGCGGCATCGGCCGCCTGGTCGATCTGCAGAAGCTTGCCGTGATGTGAGCTCGAGGGTCATGGCCCGGTGGCCATGACGGAGAACCTGGATGGCCCACCGCCCGATCGCCGGCCGGCTCGTCATCGCGACCCACAATCCCGGCAAGCTCGCCGAAATGCGCGAGCTTCTGGCGCCATACGGAATCGATGCCGTATCGGCGGGCGAGCTTGGGCTGCCGGAGCCCGAGGAGACCGGCACGACGTTTCGCGCCAACGCCCGTATCAAGGCGGAAGCCGCCGCGCAGGCATCGGCGACGGCGGCGTTCGCCGACGATTCGGGCCTCGCGGTCGACGCGCTCGACGGCGCGCCCGGCATCCACTCGGCGCGCTGGGCCGGACCGCAGAAGGATTTCGCCTACGCCATGGAGCAGGTTCACGCCAAGCTCGCCGAGCAAGGGGCCAAGACCGCCGAGCGGCGGCGTGCGCATTTCGTCTCGGCGCTGTGCGTGGCGTGGCCCGACGGCCATGTCGAGGAATTCGAAGCGCGCGTCAACGGCACGGTGGTGTGGCCGCCGCGCGGCACCAAGGGCTTCGGCTACGATCCGATCTTCCTACCGGACGGACAGACGCAGACCTTCGGCGAGATGTCCGCCGAGGACAAGCACGGCCTGCCGCCGCGTGGCCGCGGCCTGTCGCATCGGGCGCGCGCGTTCCTGAAGCTCGCCGAGGCGTGTCTGCGCTAGTCCGGATCGGACACCTCTCTGGCAGCCGATCGACGGTCGGCAAAACACCTCCGACCGACCGCGGCAACAAAGCCCGTGCCGCAACGCTTGGATTTGGCGCCCGTTTGATCTATGCGTCCGGCCATGACCGGAGCAAACGGCGAAACCGGCCGCGAACAGGCGCAAGCCCCGACCGGGGCGTTCGGCGTCTATGTGCACTGGCCGTTCTGCCTGTCGAAGTGCCCGTATTGCGACTTCAACAGCCACGTCCGCCATGCCGCGATCGACGAGGCGCGGTTCCTGCGCGCGTTCGAGTCCGAGATCGCCGCGACCGCGGCGCGGACCGGAGCGCGCGCGGTGACCAGCATCTTCCTCGGCGGCGGCACGCCGTCGCTGATGCAGCCGGCGACCGTCGGCGGCATCCTCGACGCCATCGCCAAGAACTGGACGGTCGGCGCCGACGTCGAGGTCACCCTCGAGGCCAATCCCACCAGCGTCGAAGCCACCCGCTTCCGCGGCTATCGCGCGGCCGGCGTCAACCGGGCCTCTCTCGGCGTGCAGGCGCTGGACGATACCGTCCTCAAGGAACTCGGCCGCATGCACACAGCGCGCGAGGCGCTCGATGCGGTGGCGATCGCGCGGTCGAATTTTGAGCGCATCTCGTTCGACCTGATCTACGCGCGGCCGCGCCAAACGCCGCAGGCCTGGGCCGCCGAACTGAAGCGTGCGATCGCCGAGGCGGCCGACCACCTGTCGCTCTACCAGCTCACCATCGAGCCGGACACGCCGTTCGCCGCGCTGCACGGCGCCGGCAAGCTCGTCATCCCCGACGACGACACCGGCCGCGACCTGTTCGACATCACCCAGGAGATCTGCGCGCAGGCCGGTCTGCCCGCCTACGAGGTGTCGAACCACGCAAGGCCGGGCGCCGAATGCCGTCACAACCTGGTCTATTGGCGCGGCCACGAATACGCCGGTATCGGGCCCGGCGCCCACGGCCGCCTCGACATCGAGGGCCGCCGCCACGCCACCGCTGCCGAGAAGCGCCCGGAGGGGTGGCTGATGCGGGTCGAATCGCTCGGCCATGGCCTCGTCACCGACGACACGCTGACCCGGGAGGAGCGCGGCGACGAATACCTGCTGATGGGCCTGCGGCTGGTCGAAGGCATCGCGCCGGCGCGCTACGCGGCGCTGGCCGGCCGGGCGCTCGACCCGGCCCGGATCGAGGTGCTGGCCGCGCAGGGCTTCGTCGAAAGCGACGGGGATGGCTGCCTGCGCGTGACGCCGGCCGGATTTCCCGTGCTGGATGCAGTGGTGGCCGACCTCGCCGCCTGACAGGTGGCGCCCCGCGGCGCCCCGCTGGCCGCCGGTCCTCGCCATCGCCACATTAGTCTGCCAATATTCCGGCGTTCGAAATGGCGCGAGGCAGTGGCCGATGCTGGCACCGGCGGAGCTGAAAGGACGGCGCGTTCTCTGCGTGTTCCCGCGCTATTCGCCGTCGTTCGGCTCGTTCGAATTCTCCTATCCGCTGATCGGCGGGGTCGGCGCCCTGATGCCGCCACAGGGCATGCTGGTGATCGCGGCATCGATCCCGGCGACCTGGCAGGCTCGCTTCATCGACGAGAACCTGGACCAGGCCACCACCGAAGACTTCCTGTGGGCCGACGTGGTGTTCGTCAGCGGCATGCACGTGCAGCGCCGCCAGATGGAGGACATCCGGGAGCGCGCGCAAGCGCTCGGCCGGGTTACGGTGCTCGGCGGCTCGTCGGTCTCGGCCTGTCCCGACTACTACCCGGATTTCGACTATCTGCATGTCGGCGAGCTCGGCGACGCCACCGAACAGTTGTTCGCGATCCTGTCGCGCGACATCAGCCGCCCGCCCCAGCAGGTCGTGCTGAAGACGGTGGTGCGGCGCGAGCTCAGCGAATTTCCGTCGCCCGCGTATGAGCTCGCCGAAGTCACCCGCTATCTGCTCGGCAGCATCCAGTTCTCCAGCGGCTGCCCGTACCAGTGCGAGTTCTGCGACATCCCGGCGCTGTACGGCCGCAACCCACGCTACAAGACGCCGGAGCAGGTCTGCGCCGAGCTCGACAAGCTGCTGGCCTGCGGGCTCACGACCTCGGTTTATTTCGTCGACGACAATTTCATCGGCAACCGGCGCGCCGTGCGAGACCTGCTGCCGCATCTGATCGAATGGCAGAAACGGAACGGCTACCGGCTGTTGCTGTCCTGCGAGGCGACGCTCAACATCGCCAAGCGGCCGGAGCTGCTTGAGCTGATGCGCGAGGCTTTTTTCACGACGATCTTCTGCGGCATCGAGACGCCCGATCCCGCGGCGCTGCGCTCGATCTCCAAAGAGCACAACATGATGGTGCCGCTGCTCGGCTCCATCGAGACGCTGAACGGCTACGGCATGGAGGTCGTCTCGGGCATCATCGTAGGGCTCGACACCGACACGCCGGAGACCGGCGACCGGCTGCTCGAGTTCGTCGAGCAGTCGCAGATTCCGATGCTGACCATGAACCTGTTGCAGGCACTGCCGCGCACGCCGCTGTGGGATCGTCTCAAGCGCGAGAACCGGCTGATCGAGGACGCCGAGGGTCGCGAGTCCAACGTCGTGTTCGCGATGCCCTACAACCAGGTGCTGTCGATGTGGCAGGCCTGCATGCGCGCCGCCTACCGGCCCGACCGGCTGTTCGCGCGCTACGATCACCAGGTCCGGGTCACCTACGCCAATCGCCTCAAGCCCGACCGGCCGGGCCGCGCCTCCTGGCGCAACATCCGCCGCGGGCTCGGCATCCTCGCGCGCATCGTCTGGTATGTCGGCTTGCGAGGCGATTATCGGCGCGATTTCTGGCGGTTTGCCTGGACGCGCATCAAGCGCGGCGAGATCGAGTCTCTCATCGAGGTCGTGATTCTCGCGAACCACCTGATCCAGTTCGCCCGCCTCGCCGCGGACGGCCACCGCAACGCCTCGTACTACTCGGTCAAGCCGCGCGAAGTGCTGGTGCCGGCGGAATAGCGATCGCCCGCAATCAGGTGCCCGAACCGCTGAACGCGCGCGGCGGCGGCGCAACCACCTCTTTCCAGCACATTGGGATCCTAAGCTTAGAATTCCACGTGGACAAGTTGTCGCG
>JADMIO010830199.1_pt1 | contig 33736 bp, 29 predicted proteins | sample 8958161 | NCBI WGS metagenome assembly JADMIO01 (sample SAMN16585339, study PRJNA669376) | soil metagenome | isolation source: Crop rotation soil | place: USA: Cullars Rotation, Alabama | collected 2011 | reverse complement strand
CTTTCCCGGCGGTCATAGACCGCCACTACAATCAAAGTGGAGCGTTCGGCAGCGCGTAACGGATGTCGATCGTGCCGACCGGGACGATGATCGTATTGGTCAGGCCGTTGCCGACGACGTCGATCAGGCCCATGCAATTGGCCATGCCGGTCCGGTTGGTCAACGCCACACTGTCCTTGTCTTCCTTCTTCGGAATCGGCTTGATGCCAAACGTCTTGTCCAATGTGTCCTTGTCCAGCGCCAGCGATCCGGGGAGCGGACAGCCGGTCTCAGGATTCACGTGAATACGTCCGACGATCATCAGATTGCCGCCGAGCAGGCCGTTCGTAGCGTTGCCAGTCAATTGCACGTCCATGTTCATGCCAAAGCGGACGAGTTCGTTGGTCTTGCCCGTCGCGGCAGCGCGGGTGTCATTCGTCGTGACATTGTGAGCGCTGACAATCCGCGTGCTGCTGGCGATGACGCCGACGATATTGGAGTTGCTGCGATGGTAGATCACAAAGTTCCCCGACTGCAGATCACAGGACAACGCCAGCGCCATGACCTGGTCCGGAAAATTCGTGTCATTCACGTCACGTCCCAACGCGAGGTTCACGATCTGATGCCCCGCGAGCGGCGGAAAATCAATCGTGGGTTGCGTGGCATTCGGACGCTGGGCGATGCCGTGCAAAAACGCCGTCGTCCGGAGCGTGAGGCCATCGATGTCCGCCAGCGCGGTCACCGTGGCGGTGGTCAAACCGATCAATCCAAGAATCGTCCAGTTCTTCAGTGTCATGAGAGTTCCTCGGGAAAAACGGTCAGGGTTCGATCAACGTGCCGAGGGACTTGCCCTGGGTCGTGATGGAAGTGTTGGAAACATTCACGGTAAAGTTTGAAACGACAAACGTGACGTTCGTGGTGATGTTCGTGACGGTGACGTCGAGGACGTTCGTGACGACAGTATTGGTGAAGAAGAACGAGGCACCGAGCGCGCCGATGATGTCAGCCTTGTAACTTTTCACACAGGAATTGGTCGTATCCTGGATGGTGCCCTGCGCGAAGGCGAATCCACCGAACAGGCCGTTCGTCGCCGTGGAGGCAAAATGGAAATTCATTTGCGAGACGATGTCGCGCGAATGCGCCTTGTGTTTGACACCGCGAATCACGGAGACCGCCGGCATGTCGGCAATCGTCGCCAGGTTGCTGCCGGTATCCGTGTCCCAGACGATCAGCCGCATATCGTCGCCCGGGCATTCTGCGGCGAGCGCAAGCTTCAGGTTTTTCGGCACCGGTGTTTCCAGACTATTACCGATACCGAGGTTGATCAGGTCAACCTCCTTGATAATGACCTTGGCAATGGCAGCATTGGTGAAACTCGCCCATTGCGTCGTGCCATTGATGGTTGTCGACACCTCGATCACTTCGCTGGTGCCGCCGTACGTTTTCACTGTCGCGGAAGCGATCCCCACCGCTGCCAACGCTGCTGCCATTCGCATCCATGCTTTCATTATAATAGAATCTCCAGAATTTCTGCGCCGCCTGTTCAGGCGGAAACCATCGTCCGCGTTCCAGCCGGGACCTTGTGCAATTCACCGTTCCGGCCGAGAATCGCGCTGAGAATATCATGCGCCACCTCAATCGGCGACTGCAATGCATCCACGTCAACGCGCAAGTCCGCCGCATAATGATCCAACACCGGCTTCGATTCGCGTTCGTACACCACCATGCGATTGCGGATCGTCTCCTCGTTCGCGTCATCCAGACGATTGTCCTTTAATGCGCGCGATTTCAAGCGCCGAATCATTTCCTCGCGATTATGGTCGGCATGCAACGAGATCAATTTGATCACTTCAATGTGATTCTCCAGCATCTCCGCCTGCTTCACGTTGCGCGGAATGCCGTCGAGCACGAGCGTGTCCGACTCCGGGCGGAACGCGTTGACCGTGATCATGCGCTGGATGTGTTCGTTCCAGAGGCGCACGGTAAAATCATCGGGCACAAGCTCGCCCTTGCTGGAGTACTTCAAAAAGACCTTGCCGATCTCGCTGCCGAGATCGATCTGCCGGAAGACATCGCCGCAGGCCACGTGTTTATAACCGGGCAGCGTGCCGAGCAACTTGCCCTGCGTCCCCTTGCCGCTCCCGGGCGCCCCGAACATCAAAATTGTTTTCAAACGTGCCGCCATAACTTCTCCTCAGTTGAGCAGTTGATACCAGTTGTTGCGGCGATGCGGTTCGTAACCGACTTCCGTGATCAGCTCGCGCATCGTCTTTTCGTTAATGCGAAACGTCGTGCCGGCCTGCGACACCACGTTTTCCTCCATCATCACACTGCCGAAATCATTCGCCCCGTACTTCAACGCCACCTGGCCAATCTGCGGGCCTTGTGTGACCCAGCTCGACTGTACATTCGGAAAATTATCGAGAAAAATCCGCGAGAGCGCCTGCATGCGCAGGTATTCGTGAGAACCAACCGACGGCACCCGCAGGCGCGTGTTCTCGTTCTGGAACGTCCAGCAGATGAATGCCGTGAATCCGCCGGTGCGATCCTGAAGGTCGCGCAGCATGCGCAGATGTTCGATGCGGTCTTCGACGTCTTCCACGTGGCCGAACATCATCGTCGCCGACGAATTCAACCCCAGCCCGTGGGCCGTCTCCATCACATCGAGCCACTGCTGGCCGGAGCATTTCAATGGCGCGATCCGTTTGCGAACTTTGTCGACAAGGATTTCACCGCCGCCGCCAGGAATCGAGCCGAGCCCCGCTTCCATGAAACGCGTGATGACTTCTTTCACCGGCATTTTGAAGACTTCGGAAAAGTGATTGAACTCGGGAGGCGAGAAACCGTGGATGTTGACCGTCGGAAAATTGCTGCGGATGTAACGGAGGAGGTCGAGGTAGTAATCGATGGTGAGCTTCGGATGATGCCCGCCCTGCATCAGAATCTGGACGCCGTCGATCGCTACCAACTCCTTGATCTTCGCGCCGATCTGCTCCTTCGAAAGTACGTAGGAATCGTGGTCCTTCTCTTCGCGCATGAACGCGCAGAAGGTGCAATAGACGTCACAGACGTTCGTGTAATTGATATTGCGATCGATGATGTAGGTGACGGTGTTGCCGGGATGCTTGCGTTTCCGCACTTCGTCGGCCATCGCCCCGATCTCGGGAAGTGACAGAGTCCGGTAAAGACGCAATGCCTCCTCGGACGTGAGGCGTTCCCCGTCGAGGACCTTTCCTTCGATTCGATCAAGCGTTGTATCGTAAATCATGACACGCGGGCACGAGACCCATCTCCACAGCGTACTTCTGAAAACGCGACACCGCTTGCTTCTCGGCTGTTCCAAGGTCAAAGCGAATAAACCGCGTCAGGTACTCGCGTCGGAACTCAGGGGTCGCTTCGTCGGTATCTTGCACAATCTGATCGAGATGCGCAAGCCCATTGGCTTTCGCATTCCGGAGCAGCGACGCAATCTCCGGCATCCGTTGGAAAAGGTCTTTTTGCCCCGCCCAAACAGCGTATACGAACGGCAAGCCGGTCAATTTCAGCCAAGCCTCGCCGAGGTCCAGAATTGAATAACTAGGTTTTCCGCCGGGTCCTGTAATCCACGAGTCGTGTAGTTGTAAATTTACGTCCAGCCTGCGCGACACAAACCCGATTGCGTTGTCGCCAATGAGCAGCATCGCCTCATGATCAGCGAGTTTGGCCCCTTGTGGCAATGGGTAGAACTCCGGCTCGATCCCGTATTGCTGTTTGAGCAGAACGCGCAGCAACATCACGGACGTACGCGATGCAGTGTCCGTCCCCACCCTCTTTATGCTTTCCAACGGCTCGCGATGGATCAGGAACACACTGGCGACTGCACCCTGCGAAGCGATGGCAATACCGTCGAGAATGTCATACTGATCGTGGAGCAAAACTTCCGCGATCGGCACGAGTCCGACGTCGAATTGAGCGCGATGCAAAAGATCCGCCAGACGCGACGGCACGCATTCCTGGATGATGTGTTCGATCCCGAAAACCAGCGGCCGCGCATTGAGAAAAGGAACGCAGCCGATCCGGCAACTCACGCCTTGCCCCCTTCATTGCCCGCACCGGCGTAGGCCGCTGTTGTCTGGGAGGGCGAGGCTCCCGCCGAGCCTCCGGTCATCTCCGAAACCGGCTCGGCGGGAGCCTCGCCCTCCCCTGTCGAATCGAGATTCACCGGATTATAAAGTGAATCACGCTGCACCGGCGTCCGGCCCGCTTCGCGAATGGCACGCACCAATTCCTCCTGCGCCATCAACTGCGGCGTCTTCGCGCCGGCCATGTGATAAATTTTTTCCTCGATCACAGTCCCGTCGAGATCATCCACGCCGTAGCTCAGCGACACTTGGGCGAGTTTCATCCCCATCAAAATCCAGTACGCCTTGATGTGATCAATGTTGTCGAGATAGATGCGTGAAATCGCCAGCGTCCTGAGCATATCGAATCCGCTCGGCCCATTTGCCACGATCTTCGTGTTGTCCGGGTGAAATGCGAGTGTCACAAACGCCGTGAACCCTTTCGTCTCATCCTGCAACGCGCGCAATTTCTGCAAGTGATCCACGCGGTGATGATCTTTTTCCACGTGACCGATCAACATCGTGCAGGTCGAACGTCCGCCCATCTTGTGCCACGTGCGATGCACATCCAGCCATTCCTCCGCCGATTCCTTCGCGTGACAAATCACGTTGCGCACTTCCGGGTCGAAAATTTCCGCGCCACCGCCGGTCATCGAACCGAGCCCGGCTTCCCGCAACGCCTTCAACGTCTCCGGCACGCTGCGTTTTCCGACCCACGACAAATGTAAAATCTCGATCGCCGTGAACGCTTTCAGATGCAGCCGCGGATCGAGCTTCTTCAGCTCGCGGAGCATGTCGATGTAGTACTCCCACTTGAAGGAAGGATGCAGCCCGCCGACGATGTGAATTTCCGTGATGCCAAGCTTGAGTGCTTCCTGCGCCTTCTCGATCATCTGCGGCAGATTGTACTCGTACGCGCCCGCATCGCGACGACGTCGATAGAACGCGCAGAAATCGCAGTCGAGAATACAGATATTAGAATAGTTGATGTGGCGATTGAGAATGTAGTACGCGGCGTTGCCAACTTTGCGTTCGCGCACCATGTTCGCCATCGCGCCGATCGTGGCGAGGTCGTTGGAACGAAACAAACGCAGGCAGTCGGCTTCATCAATGCGTTGACCCGCATCGACTTTCTCGTAAATGTCCCGTAACTCCGACCGTTCAATCAGTTTATTCATCGCCAAATCACATCCGTCAAGACCGCCGCCAAAAACACGCCGCTGATGATCGCGTTCATCCGAAAAAAAGCCACATTGAGGCTTACCGGATCCTGTTTGCGCGCCAGCAGATGCTGGGCAACGAGACACAGCACAATCACCGTCAGCCCCACGTAATATGGCAACCCCAACCCCGAAATCAACCCGAATCCCAACAACACCCCCGCCATCACAAAATGCGCCCCCTGCGCAAACTTCAAACTGCCGCTCACGCCGAGTTTCGCCGGCAACGAATGTAACCCCGCCCCCTTATCGAACTCCACATCCTGTGTTGCATAAATGATGTCGAATCCGATCAGCCAGAACACTACTGCTCCTGCGAGCACAACCGGCGGCCAATCAAACCCGCCGCGCACTGCGAGCCAGGCCCCAATCGGTGCCAGAGCCAGCGCGATTCCCAGGAACACGTGGGAATAATTCGTGAACCGTTTCGTGAGCGAATAAAAGCAGACGATCACCACCGCCACCGGCGAAAGCCAGAAACAAACCGGATTAATAAACCACGCGGCGGTCATCAACCCAACCGCGCTCACCACCGTCAGCGCCACCGCTTCCGTCAAAGAAATCTGCCCACTCGGCAAATGACGTTTTGCCGTCCGCGGATTTTTTGCATCGAATTTCCGGTCGACAATGCGGTTAAATCCCATCGCCGCCGTCCGCGCGCAAACCATCGCCGCCAGGATCAGCAAAAACAGGCGCCATCCCGGCCAGCCGCGGTCCCCCTTCGCCGCCAGCGCCATGCTCGCCAGCGCGAACGGCAACGCAAACACCGTGTGCGAGAAGCGAACAAACTCGAAATATTTCCGCATTCTATTTCTTTCTAACATGAATGAACGCAAACGTAGAAGCGCGTTCTCAGTCTGTGTTATTCTCCATTCATGCGGCGAAAGTATGCAATCATCGGCACCGGTGCACTGGGCGGGTTTTACGGCGCACGGCTTCAGCGCGCTGGTTGCGAGGTGCATTTTCTGTTGCGCTCGGATTACGAACACGTTCGCGAGCATGGCCTAGTCTGCGAGTCGAAAGATGGCGATTTTGTTTTGCCGAAAGTGAATGCGTATCGCGACGTTCGCGAAATGCCGGAGTGCGATGTGGTGATTGTGGCACTGAAGACCACGCAGAACCATTTGCTCAAAGAGTTGCTGCCGCCGTTGATGAATGGCAACGCGTTTGTGTTGTTGATGCAGAACGGGCTCGGCGGCGAGGAGTTGTTGGCGGACATCGTCGGCAAGGATCGCGTGATCGGGGGATTGTGTTTTCTATGCTCAAACAAAATCGGGCCGGGGCATATACATCACGTTGATTACGGGCTCGTGACACTCGGCGACTTTTCTACTCACGGCATCACGCCCCGTGTGAAAGCTGTGGCAAACGACTTGGCAGCAGCCGGAATTCCCACTCAACTCGTTGAAGATCTTGCTATGGGCCGGTGGCAAAAGCTGATTTGGAATATTCCTTATAACGGACTGTCCGTGATCCTCGATTCCACGACGGATGCGTTGATGAATTTTTCCGCCACGCGCCAATTATGCGAGGCAAGCATGTGGGAAGTCGTCGCCGATGCGCGGGTTTGTGGCGTGCAGATTCCTGATGAAGCTGTGCCCAAGATGCTCGATTACACGGACAAAATGAAACCGTATCGCACTAGCATGAAAATTGATTTTGATGAGCGGCGTCCAATGGAAGTGGAAGCCATTTTTGGAAATCCATTGCGTGCCGCGAAGAAGGCGGGAGCAAAGTCGCCAATTTTGGAAACGATGTACGCGCAATTGAAATTCATCGATGCGAAGAATGTGATGTAATCCACTGTAGCGGGACAGGCGCCTCGTGTCTTTGCACATGAAGTCCAATTTGGACTGCAAATGGAGTTCGTTTGTTTCTCCCACCGAACGGCGCGCCCAGCGGGCGCTCCCTACCTAAGACAGTGGTAGGCACGCCGTTTGGTAGGGACGGACCGCTGGGCCGTCCGCGTTGGACTTTCGCTTCCAGATCTTGTTCTCAGATTTTTTGTGCAAAGCCGCATCTCACTTTATTCAATGATGAAGTAACGGAACGGGCGAGACAGGCGGGACGCCTGTCCCACTAGACGGCAGAATCTGCTACACTAATGCTGTCCCATGACAGCGGGCCCGCAATCAACTGAAACCATCGAAGGCACGATCGAGCAGATCCTCTATTCCAATGAGGAGAATCACTACACTGTCGCCAAGCTGCAGCCGCAGACTGCGCGGCGCAGCGAACCGGTCACAATCGTCGGCAATCTGGCGGCGTTAAATGTCGGGGAAAATGTTAAGGCACAGGGTCACTGGATCAATCACAAGCAGTTCGGTCGACAGTTCTCGGTGGTGAAATTTGAATCAGTCCTTCCTCGCAGTGTCGTCGGCATCAAAAAATATCTCGGCAGCGGCTTGATCAAGGGGATCGGTCCCAAATTTGCCGACCGGATCGTGGAAAAATTCGGCGAGAAAACACTGGAAGTGATCGATCAATATTCCGGAAAGCTCCGCGATGTCGAGGGCATCGGACAGGAACGCGCCCGCCGCATCAAGGAAGCGTGGACCGCGCAGAAGAGCATCCGCGACATCATGATTTTCCTGCAGGGCCACGGCATCGGCAGTTCGCATGCCGCGAAAATTTTCAAGCAGTACGGCGAGAACGCCATCGAGGTGGTGAAGGAAAATCCGTATCAACTGGCGAAAGATATCACCGGTATCGGGTTCGCCACCGCGGACGGCATCGCGGCGAAAGTCGGTATCGCAGCGGATGCAATGCATCGTTTAAAAGCGGGCGTCATTCATTCGCTGGAGAAGGCGATGGATGAAGGCCACTCCTGTGTTCCACGTGAGGAGTTGATTCAATATGCGCGCGAATTGTTAAGCGCCGAAGAGAAGCCAATTGAAAACGCGCTGACATTACTGACGGTGGCCGGCGAGGTCGTAATACAAGACGAGTTTATTTATTTGTCGGGTCTCTGCCGGGCGGAACGCGGCGTGGCGTCGAAATTGATTCAGTTGCGCGAAGCAAAACTCGAGTTGCCGCCGATAGATCTGGAAAAAGCACTGGTGTGGGTGCAGCAGCAGACAGGCAAGACATTGGCGAGCGCGCAGCAACAAGCGATTAAAACCGCACTCACATCGAAAATCTGTGTCATCACCGGCGGTCCCGGTGTGGGCAAAACGACCATCGTCAACAGCATCGTCCGCATTCTCAAAGCGAAGAAGTGCGAAGTGTTGTTGGCGGCGCCAACGGGACGCGCGGCGAAACGGATGAGCGAAACCTCCGGCTCGATGGCGCAGACGATTCATCGGCTTTTAAAATATGATCCGCACGCGACCGGGTTCAGCCACAACGAACGCCGTCCTCTTAAGGGCGACATGGTCATCATCGACGAAGCGTCGATGCTCGATATTCCCCTCTCCTATCATTTGCTGCGGGCCATCCCGACGAGCGCGTCGGTTGTGTTCGTGGGCGACGTCGATCAATTGCCGTCGGTCGGCCCCGGGAATTTCCTGCGCGATCTGATCGATTCCGGCGCCGTACCGGTCGTGCGTCTCACGGAAATTTTCCGGCAGGCCAAAACCAGTTTCATCATCACGAACGCACACAAGATCAACGAAGGCCAGTTGCCCGTGCTCGACGCTCCGGAGGAGAGCGATTTCTTTTTCATCCAGGAAGACAGTCCCGAACGCGTGGTGACGACGATTCAGACGCTTTGCACGGAACGCATCCCACGAAAGTTCGGCCTCGACCCGATGCGCGATGTCCAGATCCTGACGCCGATGCACAAAGGGGTTTGCGGCTCGGAAAATTTGAACCGCGAATTGCAGGCCGCGCTCAACCCCACCGGCCCGAGCCTGCAGCGTTACGGGCGCAACTACCGCGTCGGCGACCGCGTGATGCAGGTGCGCAACAATTACGACAAGGACGTCTTCAATGGCGATCTCGGCCGGATCACGCACCTGGACCTCATCGAACAGGAAATCACCGTCGAATTCGACGCGCGTCCCGTGCATTACGATTTCACCGACCTCGATGAACTCTTGCCGGCTTATGCCATAACGGTCCACAAATCGCAGGGCAACGAATACCCGGCGATCATCGTCCCGGTGCTGACCCAGCATTTCGTCCTGTTGCAACGCAACTTGATCTACACGGCCATCACCCGTGGCAAAAAGCTGGTAATCCTGATCGGTTCGCAAAAAGCACTGGAAATGGCCGTCCGGAATGACCAAACGGCGTCGCGCTATAGCCGCTTGGCGGAACTGCTTAGAAAATAAGGCCGGAAAGCCGGCAGGAAATTCGCGATTCCGTGATATTCTCCAACGTTTCCCGTATGAGTTTAAAAACCATTGACTTGCATCATTCCTTTGGCATCATGCTGCAACGTTTTACGACAAACCCGAGAAGGTTTTAACGATCCATGTCAAAATTGCACATCCTGTCAGGCGTTCTGGAAGGCAAGGTCATCGACATCATGGAGGAGCGCATCACGGTCGGCCGCGCGCTCGACAACATGATTCGCCTTGAGGATGGGACTGTCTCCCACCATCACTGCATGCTCCTCATGGAAGGCGGCGACATCAAGCTGCGTGATCTGAATTCCACCAACGGCACCCGCGTCAATGGCATGCGCATTGTGGAATCCAAACTCCACAACGGCGACCAGGTCCGCATGGGCTCGGTTGAAATGCGCTTTGAATCCGACGTCAAAAAAGCCAGTCAGCCACTGCCGCCGACGCAGACCGGTATTGATCTCACGCAAGTGGGCAGCGGCAGCACTCCGCCCCCAACATTCGGCGCGGCTTCCCCCTTCGCGCGCAAGAAAAAGAGCCAGCGCAACCCGATCATTTACGCGGTCCTCGGTCTGGCGGTTGTCGCATTACTGGCGCTCGGTTATTTCGTGATCAAATTCGTCGGCACCGGCTCGAATTGAAAAGCGCCATTCGCACCCTGTTGCTCCTGACAGTGGCCACGCTGGCCTGGCTGACGGCCTGCTCCACGCCCAATTCACCACCCCCGTTTCTCAAGGTGAACGATCCGGCTTGGAACGCGTGGCTCAACACGAAAGTGGATATCGCCATCAAAGAAGTGCCTCTTGGGGAACTGCCGAAGCGTCCGCCCTTCGAGGGATTGAAAATGATTCTGAATGGAATCGACGACAGCTCCGTCATCACGATGGAAGGCGAGCAAATTACCCGGCGGCAGGCGCTCGAAAAACTGGCGTTCAAATACAATCTCACGATGTCCGCCGTGACCAAGCCCGGCGAATCACCCATCATCGTATTCAGCAACCGCGAAGCGCGCCCCGGCATCACGCCGCTGAAGTAAGCTCAACGCTCCTTGCGGCTTCGCGCGTCCTCAAGATGCTTCTCGATCTCCGCCTTCAAATTCGTCTGCCGCTCGGAAGTCGTGGCCAATGCTGATTCAAAGGCGTGGATGGCTTTTTCCCGCTCGCCTTGCTTGAGATAAACAGACCCGAGCGTATCGAAATAATACGCGCGGTGAGTTGCCCCGATCTTAATCGCCTGTTCGCACAGTGAAACGGCCTCCTCGAGGTTTGCATTCAAATCGCAGTACACATCCGCAAGATTATTCATCGCATCGGCGTTGATGGTGTTCAGTTTCAACGCTTGTTTGAAGGCCTTTGCCGCTTCCGGCAACAGATTCATTTTCCGGAATGCATTGCCCAGATTCACCGCGTATGTCGAATTAATCGGCTCCGGTGCAAGCGTCGCCGCCATTTGATAGTGGCCGGTCGCGGCAGCCAGGTTGCCTGAGCATTCGAGAAACACGCCGAGGTCGTTGTGCTCGTCATACGACAATTCCCACTTCGCGCGTTCCGGAGGGCAGATCACTAGAGCCCATCGATCCGCCCGGTCCCAGACTCGCAGGAATTGCTCCTGTGTCATGACTTCATCCGCCCGACGATCCGTGTGGATGGTCACCGTTTTCGCGAAATCATCAAACGCAAGCACGATGAAATAATGGTACTGCGTTCCAAATTTCCCGAGGACAATCACCGGCACACCCGCGGAAATTTTTCTGCGAATGTCCACCTGCGTTCCCTTGTACTGCCGCGCCCAGAAATTGTAACGCTTCGCGTACTCCGCCAGATCACTCGTCAACGTCCCATGAATTTCCGGCAGATAAATTTCCTCCGCGATTTCGTCCTGGGTCACTTTCTGGCCATAAAACTGAGCGATCATCGCCAGTGCCGCGGGACCGCAGAGCTCCCGCTTCTGGGCGACGAAAGGAACTTTGAGGGGTTCTGCGCAAAAAGCAGGCAGAGACAGCAAAAGACTCACCACCAAAAAGATGAAGTACACTCTGTTTGTGAATGTCCAACGCGGACGGCCCGGCGGGCCGTCCCTACCAAACGATCGGACCACTGGGGACGGTGGTAGGGCGCGACCGCTGGACTCGCCGTCCGGCGGAAAGGACAAACGAAATTTTGTGCAGCGCAACGCCACGCCTTGCATCACCCGATGCTGAAAGATAGTTTCGAGACCGCGCGTTCGCCGACGCGACTGCGGATTTTTTGGAGCATGAGACTGCGCTGGGAAAGCAACGCGTGGTTCCACACAGGATGATCGACCGCGATTTTCAACACGCCCTTCTGCAGGCTTACCGGCTGCGCGTGCTTGGCGATTTCCGCGCCGACGATCTCCGCCCAGTGTTTGTAAATCTGCGCCTCATTCAAACGTTGTTCGAAGCCGAGACTCTTGATGACGCCGGGAACGAGCTGCTGAAGCGAAGGCGTGGGCTTGCCGCAGGGGTCCGTCTTGGCGAACGGCTGCCATTCACGAAAAACTCTGGCTCGCGTTGCGGGAGTCACTGGGCTTGTTGTTGAGCCTGTTCGGCAGCAGCGGATTGTTCGGCCCCGTCCTGGCCGATGGCTTCGACGGGGCAGCCTTCCATGGCTTCCTTGCAAAGCGCCTCTTCCTGGGGAGTGACGGGCTGCTTGTAAACAAAGCTGTAGCCGCCATCCTCGTTGCGCGTGAAATTATCCGGCGCTGTTTCGCGGCAAAGATCGCAGTCGATGCACTGGTCATCGACGTAAAACCTGCCCGCCACGTTGTCCGGATATTTGTTCGAAAATTGAGCCATTCCTGCCCTCCAAAAGACATCAGGAGTATAAACTGTTACAAAGGCGCATTCAATGCACAAGTTTCGAGCACTATCGGCGATCACAAGCGAACGGCATTTATCCCCTCTGCCTTGCTGCTAACTGCGAGGGTTTTGCCATCAACAATTTAACCCGCATCCGATCGGCGGTTATAGACCGCCGCTACAACCGGAATTTGGACTTAGGCTTGGTAACGCAGCAGCGCCCCGATCCGCCCGTCATCGCGCAACGCGGTGGCGCCCCTAAGATGTTCCACCTGGCAATTCCGCTGCATCGCCAGTTCGATCGCTTCGTCCACGATATCGCCGCAGGGTTCCGTTGGCTGATGACAATGCGGACACGGCACCGGTTCCATGCTCGCAAAGTGGCAGCGGAAACAGGCGAAGCCGGGCATTTCAAACCCGTCTTCCACGAGCAACGTTTGCGCTTCTCCGCGATCCAGCGCCATCAAGGTCGCGCCGATTCCCTTCACGGCACGCTTGCCCGAGCCTGCATGCTGCACGAGATGTGCGGCGAGTTTCACTTCGTGGTTCCATTCCACGCGTTCCTCGATTTCCAGGGAGCGCGCGAGAACTTCGGCGACGGTAACCTTGGCCGGCTCCGCATGAAAATCTCCCACCCAGCGTTCCCGCAGATAAGGGTGCATGAATTCCTTGAACTCACGCAACGGCTCGCGCTGGCCCGCGAGAATCAGCCAATCGAACTTGTCCCGTTGGAATATCCGGAACGCCTGTTCCGCCACGTGTCGAAAATGCTGTTGTACTGCATGGGTGTAACGGCGTTCGTGGTTCCGTTCGTCGCGCCCGCCCACTCCACCTTCACGGATGCGTTTCGGTACGCCGTCGGCCACGCTCCAGCGTTCAACAATCTCGCGAAGATAGATTTCATAAATTTGCGCATGCATGCGGTCGACCAACACCACGCAGTAACGATGGTATTCGCCCAGAATCGCCGTGAGCGGCCGAATATACGGGGCACGGTCGGCAATGAGGATGTTTCGCACGAGACGCGGCAGGCCGAATGTCTGCCAATAGCCTTCGCCGTGACAGGAAAAGGCGACCTCCCCTTTGTGGCGATTCTCGACGATCTCTTGCAGCATGTGCTCTTCGATACGCGCGAAATCGTTTCTCAGCGATTCACGCTGTTGATGGCTGCCGGACTTGAGAGAGAGCTGGCGTTGCGCGTTGTTGACCAAATCTTTGGCGCGGATCTTTAACATCTGGGCGGGCATCTTGCTTCGGTCCATGTTCATGTAACAACTGGTCACGAGAAATTCGCCGTTCTGGAAGGATAGCAACTGGTCGATCTGCTGGCGTGTGATCATGGGGTGCACTCCTGGGGTGAAGGGTAACGATACCGGGCCGTCGGTATCGAGCAGAGTTCGAGATTGTCGGTTGCGCACTCATTGCAAACCGGACATCGGCTTCCAAATTTTAATATGCCAGAAAAATTCCGATCGCGCCACCGATTTCCTCCTAAAAATCCGATTCAACGCTCACGCGGGTTTTGTGGTCGGATTGTTTGAAGAGGATTCAATAATGAAAATAAAATTACTTCACGCGGCACTCACCACGATCGGCATCGGCGGCATCACCACGGGCATTCTGTTTGCGCAGCAGCGCCCGCAACCTCCGCCTCCCCCGCCCGCTTCAGCGCAAGCCGGGACGGCGGCCCTGATGTCGTTCAGCGACGCGTTTGCGGACGTGGCGGGGAAAGTCAAACCCTCTGTCGTCACCGTTTTCTCTGAAAAAACTGTGAAGATGCCGAGGATGCAATGGCCGTTTGGCGGCGGCAGCGGCGATCAATCTTCACCCTTCCAGTATTTCTTCGGGGACGAAGATAATCCGCGTCCGCGTCAGCCGCAGCGTGATTATAAATTCAAGAAGAGCGGCATGGGCTCGGGCGTCGTGCTCGACAAGGAAGGCCACATTCTCACGAATAATCACGTGGTCGATGGCACCGACGAGATCAAAGTGAAATTCCCTGACGGCGGCACGTTCGATGCCGAGATCGTCGGGACAGATGCGCGCAGCGATATTGCGGTGCTCAAGTTGAAAGGCAAAGTGCCGAAGGATTTGATTCCCGCCATGATTGGCGACTCAGATGTATTGCGCGTAGGCGACTGGGTCATGGCCGTTGGCGCGCCCTTCGGTTACGAGCAGACGGTGACGGTGGGCATCATCAGTGCCAAGGGACGCACACAGGTGGAAGACGATCGCGACAAGTACCAGGACTTCCTCCAGACCGATGCCGCGATCAACCCCGGCAATTCCGGCGGCCCATTGGTGAATCTGCACGGCGAAGTGATCGGCATCAATACCGCCATCGCGACGAGCGTCGGGCAATTCGCCGGCGTTGGCTTCGCGATTCCGATCAACATGGTCAAACATATCATGCGCGATCTGTTGAAGAACGGTCGCGTGACGCGCGGGTATCTCGGCGTGATGATTCAGGACGTCAGCCCCGATCTGGCGGAACAGTTCAAGATGGATAATTCCAGAGGCTCCGTGGTGACGCAACTCGGCAAAGACTCCCCTGCCGCCAAATCGGGGATCAAAGTCGGTGACGTGATCGTGCGCTTGAGTGGGAAGGAAATCAGTAATACCCGACAATTGCGCAACATGGTCGCGGACATCGAACCCGACAGTAAAGTGGACGTTCTTGTAATCCGCGAAGGGAAGGAAAAGACGATCAACGTCACCGTCGGCTCGTTGCCGGAGGACGACAAGACCGCGGCGCGGCGCAGTGCCGCGGGCGATCCGGAGAGCAAATCGACTGACTTCGGTCTGTCGGTCGAACCGTTGAGCGGTGACAAGGCGCGAGCGCTCGGTCTCGACAACGAGGCCGGCGTCCTCGTGACCTCCGTCGACAACGACAGCCCCGCCGAGGCTGCGCACATTCAGCCCGGCGATCTCATCGTGGAAGTGAATCACATGCGCGTTGCGAAGCCGGAAGAATTCCACGACGCGATTGGCAAATCTAAGAACAAGGCGCTGCTGTTGGTGAAAAATAAGGATGGCACACGCTTCGCGGTACTGACGGCGAAGTAATTGAGGTAATGGTCGCCGGTTGGGATGCTGAGAAGCATCCCAACTGCAAACGAAAACTAAAATTCTGGGTAATCATGAGGGATGTTGATTTCCTGGCCAATTAAAATCAATTTTCCTTTGCAATAGGCGCCCATGAGAAAAGTTCTCCTAAGCTTCTTCAGGCAATCCAACATACTTCCCGATGAAATTTCGTTTCGCAGCTCTGTATCTGATCGTGCCTTAAAATAACTAAATTTCGCCGGCAGAAGTGCGAGTTCGGTATTAAAGAATCTTCTTTCCCGCCAACTGAGTGGCGTGCTCGAATACAAGGCAATCCGGAAAGTTGCCCTTTCGCTTCGTAGCTGACTGTTCATTTGCCGAAGTAAAGGAATCGTTCGTAAAGGAACATTCTCAGGTAGATCCATTTTCCTCGCGCCTAAAAACTCCACTCGTTCAAATGCTTCATCAGGGCACACGTGGGTCATCTCACTTGTTTTTGACTCATCGACTTGGAATGGATAATGAACACGGCTGGCACACCCCACAATGACCAGCAGCGCAGCACAAAATGCGATCCAAAGAATCTTATTCACCATCACCTACCTACGTCTTCAATCCCAAGATTATAACACCTGCGGCAACAAAGGCGATTCCGAGCCATTCGCGTCCGACAGGACGTTCTCCGAGAAAAATCACGGCAAAGATCGCAACCAGCACGACGCTGAGTTTATCCACCGGCGCGACCTTGGAGGCTTCGCCGATCTTCAGCGCGCGAAAATAGCAAAGCCATGAGGCCCCCGTCGCGAGCGCTGAAAGCACGAGGAAGAGGATCGTCTTCGGTGCGAGCGCGAACGGATTCTGCCATTTGTTCATTCCCCAAACGATCAATGAAAGCATCACAAAAATCACCGCTGTGCGGATCAGCGTCGCGTAATCGGAGTCCACTTTCTCCAGGCCGATCTTGGCGAAAATCGCGGTCAACGCGGCAAACACAGCGGAGCCCAGCGCCCACAGGAACCATTGGGGAGTCGATGGCATGGCGGACCTCCTATTTTCTGGCGGATTTGAGGACATCGGCAATCAAGTTCACAGTCCGGTCGGTGGCGCCCACGTTGGCGTTGATCACGCGTTGCGCGGCAGCCGCCATCTCCCGACGGCGCGCGGGTTGTGTCAGTAACTCCTCCACGACGGTGCATAATTCGTCGGCGTCCTGCACCTGGCGACACGCACCGGCGGCAAGGAAGTCAGCCACAATGGCGCGGAAGTTTTCCATGTGCGGACCGAAAACAACTGCACTTCCCGCGGCAGCCGGTTCCAAGAGATTTTGCCCACCAATCTGGGTCAGGCTTTTTCCGACGAACGCGACCGTGGCGATGTCGTAGAACCAGCGCAATTCACCCGTGGTATTCACCAACAGGCATTCCGGTGGTTTTGCCAGAGGCGCTCCATTTTTCCGCAGCGCCAGCGCCACGCTCTTGCGCTTCGCCAGCTCGATAATTCCCGGCGATCGCTCGTGATGCCGCGGCACAAGCACGAGAAAAACATCCGGGATTTTTGCACGGACCTTCGCCAGCAAATCGAACAGGATCTCTTCCTCACCCTCGAACGTGCTCCCGGCGACGATCACTGGACGTTGCGCATCGATCCCCAGTTCAGTCAAAATCTGGCGCGGATTTATAGTAGCGGTAGCCGATTGCGGCAAAGCGGCGTCATACTTCAAATTGCCAGCCATGTGAAGTCTGTTGGCCGGCACACCGTACTTGCGGAAATTTTCAGCGTCCTGCGGGCTCTGCGCGCAGACGAGGGAAAGTTTGTCGAACACGCGACCGAATAGCCAGCGCCCGTATTTATGACGGGAAGCGGAGCGATCCGACATTCGCGCGTTGATCAACAACAACGGCACCTTGCGCCGCGCACCTTCCCAGACGTGATTGGGCCAGAGTTCCGACTCCATCAAGATCATCGCATCCGGTTGAACCAAATCGTAGGCGCGCCGGACGCAAGCCGGGAAGTCCTGCGGGAAATAGAGGAGGACAACGTCTTTCGCAATCCGCTCCTGAGCGAGGGCATAACCCGTAGAGGTGGTTGTACTGAGGACGATCTGATACCCGGGGAAATTTTTCCGCAACGCATTAATCAACATCAACGCGAGATTCACTTCTCCGACACTGACCGCTTGAATCCAAAAACGCGGGCCAGTTTTGTGGGAGAGTTTTTCGTGAAGCTCCGGCGCGTAACGCCCGAACCGTTGGAAGAAATTTTCCCGGTACTTGCCGCGCTTCCACATCCTGTAAATAAAAACAGGAATTAGGAGAACGAAAAAGACTGCATATAAGATCGTGTACAACAGCCCCATGCCGGCGGCACGATAACGAATGCCACTGCCCTTGCGAAGGAATTTCTTCTACCGGAAGATTTCCGCAAAGAACTGTTTCATCGCTTCCCATGAACGTTTGTCGGCCTTGGCGTTGTAGGCGACGCCTTTGGACTTGTCGGTACCGGCTTCGGGATTCGTGAAGGAATGCACGGAGTCGGCGTATTTGATCAACTGCCAGTCGACATTCCCCTTGCGCATTTCGTCTTCGAACGCTGTCACATCTTTCAACGGTACGTGCGGATCGTCAGCGCCGTGCAGCACGAGCACTTTGCATTTGATGTTCTTCGCGTCGTCAGATGTCGGCGTATCGAGTCCGCCGTGAAAACTGACAACCCCGGCAACATCCGCGCCGCTGCGGGCGAGTTCGAGAACCGTGGTGCCGCCGAAACAATAGCCGATCGCGGCAATACGTTTCGGGTCGACGTTATCCTGTTTGCGCAATTCCTCCAACGCCGCATTGATGCGGGCACGCAATAACGCGCGGTCGTTCTTGTACTTGCCAGCCTGTTCGCCGGCTTCCTTCGGGCCGGCAGGACGCACATCTTTTCCGTAGATATCAACGGAGAGCGCCACGTAACCCATCTCCGCCAATGCGTCGGCTTTCGCCTTGGAAAATTTACCCTGCCCCATCCAGTCGTGAACGACGAGAATGCCGGGCAATTTCCCCTTCTTGCTTTCGTCGTAGGCGAGATAACCTTCGAGCGTGGTGTCGCCTTGTTTGTAATCGACCGGTCCGGTATGCAGCTTGAGCGTTCGGCCACTCATCAGGCCACCGTCCGGATTCGACGGCACCTGCTGCGCAAATGAATTGAAAGCAATCCCGGCCAGGAACAACAGCATCCACTTTTTCATTTTGTAATCTCCACCAGTTTGCGTCGGTTCGTTTGTCCCCGTACAATCGTCACGGCGCGTTGCGCAACCCCGAAGTGTTCCGCCAGCGCTTCGATGACGGCGGCGTTCGCGCGGCCGTCCTCCGCGGGCTCCCGGACTTTCACCACCAAACTTCCATCAGCCGCCGTCTCAATTCCAGTCTTTCTTGCTCGCGGCGTGACTTTGATTTCCAGTCGCACCCTTCCATTGTAGGAGAAAACGGACAGCTTTCCACCCCTCAATAAAGGCATGTGTGACTTGACGGCGCCTCGAACCACGCGGATATTACCCACATCAGGTCAAGGAGCCTACGCAGAATGCCGCAGATGATTTCATCTCACGAAGTCAGCGCGCATCGGATGCATTGCACGCTAGATCAGAATTTTGTTATTCCGCACACACAGGGCAAATGAAGGGCAATTAGCAAAAGGGTACTGGCAATGGCTAAACTACTGATCGTTGACGACGACCCCGCGATGACCACGGTGTTATCCGAATTGTTCAAATCCAACGGACACGAGGTGCTCGGCGCCAACTCAGCCGCTCGGGCGATCGAGCTGGTGAAAAAGGAACTGCCTGACCTCGTGCTCACCGACATTGAAATGCCCAAGGGCAAGCCCGCGGGCCTTACGCTGCTCACCGACATCAAAGAACACGACCGCACGATTCCCGTCGTCGTCATGACCGGCGAGGGCACCAAGGAACGCGCAGTGCTGGCGTTGCGCAACGGCGCGCAGGATTTCATCGAGAAACCGTTCCACATCGATGAAATGAGCAAGCGCATCGAGAACGCCCTGATGCAGCGAAAAGGGATGCACGCCCTCCAGGAAAACATCTCGCTGAAAAAACAGCTCAACGACAAGTTCTGCGTCGATCAAATCATCGGCGGCGGCCCGGCAATGCAACAGGTGTACCGCCTCATCCAACGCGTCGCCGACACTGAGGCGACCGTGCTCGTGCTGGGCGAAAGCGGCACCGGCAAGGAGCTCGTCGCGAAAGCACTGCATTATTCCAGCCGTCGCGCGGCGATGCCGTTCATCCCCGTCAATTGCGCGGCGATGCCGGAACACTTGCTGGAATCGGAACTGTTCGGTCATCGCAAAGGGGCGTTCACGGGCGCGGCGTTCGACAAGGTCGGACTTTTCCAGGCAGCGGAAGGCGGAACCATTTTCCTCGACGAGATCGGCTCCATGCCGGCGAATCTGCAAGGCAAACTGCTGCGATTTTTGCAGGAGAAGGAACTGCGCCGCGTCGGGGATAATGACACGCAAAAAGTGGATGTGCGCGTGGTGGCTGCCACGAACGAGCCGCTCGAGCAAAAGATGCGCGACAAATCGTTCCGTGAAGATTTGTATTACCGTCTCAGCGTGATTCCCATCAACCTGCCGCCGCTCCGGATGCGCCATGGCGACATCCCGCTCCTGCTTGCGCATTTCATCCGCGAAATCGCGATTCGCACTGGGATACCGCCCGTCCGTTTATCGGCGGACGCCGAGCGCGCGCTGATGACGTATGCCTGGCCGGGAAACGTCCGCGAATTGCAAAACACGATGGAACGCGCGTGCGCGTTGTGCGAACACGGGACCGTCGAATTGCGCGATCTGCCGGAACGCATTCTGGAACCCGCCAGCGTCACACCGATCGCGACAGCGGAATCACATCTCGATGCCGGCGCCGTGATCACCGACGAAGACAAATTGATGCCGTTGAAGGAATATCTTCATCTGCAAGCCGTGGCCTACATCCAGCGCGCGTTGCGTGCGACGGAAAGCAATCGCGAGAAGGCCGCTAAAATGCTCGGCGTCAGTCCGGCAACGCTCTATCGCAAATTGAATCCAGACGGCGCGGAAGAAGAGACGGCGGAGCAGCCTGTGGAGATGTGACGGCAAGAAACGGAAGCCGGACGAGTATTTGGAGTGCGGTGACTTGTCACCGCTTTATTGAAGGTGCGATGAGTCGCGCCGATTAAAGCGCCGACAAGTCGGCGCACTCCAAAATTTCCCCGCTCACTCGTAATAGTGGTAATTGACGTCAGGGAAAATATTGTCCCGCCACTCGAGGGAATTCAGCCAGGATTCATCGATCTGATTTGCTTTGATCTGATCGTAGAGCCGGTTGAATCGCAGGCAATGATCCTTCGTGCGTTTCACGGCGTACGGCACCATTGTGCCGGTCTTCATGATAAACGCCCAATCGCTCGATTGCGCCAGCAGCAATTCGCGTGCGGCTTGTTTTAAGGCACGCTGCGTCAGCGGCCCACCCTGTTTGAAACTGCGCGCGAGTTCCGTCATGCGCGAGGCCGCGATGTGCAGGTGCGGATAGATCCAGGAGTTGGAACCTTCAAGCCAGACCTCCCAGTGCCCCTTCGCTCCCCAGCTTGAGGCGCTCGGCTGCGCGACCTGTTGCGTGGGGAATTTCCGCAAATACTCCGTGGGCGTCGTCAGTTTGAAAGTATCCTGGTCGTACGCGGCTTTCCGCATCAGGAAATTCAGGAACTCAGGGCCTTCGAACCACCAGTGTCCGTAGAGCTCGGCGTCGTATGGGGAGATGATCAATGGCTCGCGTTTCATCACGCCATACAGATGCTGCACCTGCTTCTCGCGATTGTGCATGAAATTGCCGGCGTGCGACGCGGCCTTTTCCATGGCCCAATGGCGGTTGTAGTATTCCTTGTATTCCGATTTGCCAGTAATGCGGTGGTACTTCATCCCGGTGAAACAGCGGATGCCATCGGGGTGGATGTATGGCTTGATGTATTCGTATTCGAGGTCGAAGCCGACGTCGCGGTAGAAATCACGGTAATCGGGATCGCCGGGATAACCTTCAATCGAACTCCACACCTGCTTCGAGGATTCCACGTCGCGCGCGAAAGCGGCCACGCCCGAGGGCGTGAATAGCGGCGCGAACACGCCGTAGCGCGGGGCGGGATGTGAAAACGCAACGCCGTGCGTATCCGTGATGAACCAGCGGATGTTTGCTTCCGCCAGAAATTTTTCGATCCCGGGAACGTACGCGCATTCCGGCAGCCAAATACCGCGCGGATCGCAGCCGAAGCACGAGCGATAATGATCGCGCGCGATCATGATCTGCGCGCGAATCGCTTCCGGGTGCTCGGTCATCAAGGGCAGAAAACCGTGTGTTGCGCCGCAGGTGATGATCTCGAGTTTGCCCATCTCCTGGAATTTGCGGAAGGCGCCAACGAGATTGCGTCCGTAACCGTCGCAGAACGTGGAACGCGCCTCCTGAAAGCGATTGTGATAAAACCACGCGAGATCGTGGAAGGGGCGGTCCCACTTCGTGCGCTCGATTTCCTTTTCCGAGAGTTCGATCAGGCGCGAGATGTGGCGGATGTAACGTTCCTGCAAGAGCGGATCGAGCAGCATTGAACAGAGCGGCGGCGTCATCGACATCGTCAGGCGAAAATCGACGTTATCGCGCACGAGGCCTTCCATGACCTTAATCATGGGAATGTACGTCTCGGTGATCGCCTCGTAGAGCCAGTGCTCCTCCAGAAAATCCTCGTATTCCGGGTGACGCACGAACGGAAGATGGGCATGCAGTACGAGCGCTACATATCCTTGTGGCACCACGGTCCTCCTGGGTTGGCTGCGTTATTCCGCAATGGGGGCTTTCAGATTCCCGGGCTGCCGGGTCTGGCCCACATCGCCTGTAATTTTCGTACGACGCTCAAATTGGAGTTCGGCCTTGCGTTCGTCCTCGCCGGATTTGGAAATCGCGACCACCGGCAGTTTGTACTGGCCGTCCGGGAATGTGTAATGAAACGAGAACGTGCCGTCGCTGCGCAAGCGGACCGCCTTGCCGTCGATCGTGACCTTCGCGTCAGGTTCCGTCGCGCCGTAGATGATCACCTCGGCATTGACGTTGAACCAGAACCCGCGTTGCGGCGCGCCGCCCGACCAGCTTGCACCGGCGGGACTGAACGCGCTGAACATTCCGGAACTCGTCTCTTCGCTCAACCGGCGGCGGAGCCATTCGCTGAGTTCGACGGAACCGATCTGCGTGCGTTTCAAAACATCGCCACCCACAAACTGCTCGATCTGCGCGGTCTGTTCGGGAGTCCACGGACCGAGATTGACATTCACGCTGAACGGGAACTTGAATCCTTCGCCCTGCAACCGCTGCATCGTCTCGGCGAGTTCTTCCCCCAGACGCACGTGCGAGCGGACGAGCGCGATCAGTTCAGTGAATGTGATCTCCACCGGGATCGTCGCAAAACGAGCGGTGGTGTCATTGGAAATATTGTCGGCCGGCGTCGTCGCATCGCCGGAGCGGCCGATGACGTAAAACGAACCGTTGTGCTGCCAGAAACCGAGTTCAGCGGTGTAACTGGTCGCGGCTTTGTTGACGGGCAAATAAAAATTGCGTCCACCGGGTTGAACTGTGTGTTCCTGCGACGGATGCGAATGATTTTTCTCGAACAAACGCAGGACGAGCCGCTGATCGGAGGAACGATGACGGTATTCGTCCATCTGCTGGTTCGTCAAATCCCAATACGCGTAGAGGAAGTGCGGATCGCGCGCAACGAGGAAGAGACGCCCGGTGCCATAGCTGTCAGGCAATTCTCCCAGGTTTTCCTCAAGGAAAATCTGGTGAGGATTCTGTTTCGTGGGCGAGACATCAAATTTGTGGGCGGAAAGTTCGGCGCTGTCGTCGACTGTCGCCTTGGCAGTGACCGGTTTGCGGCGACGCACGCGCACAAGGGGCGCCATGACTTTCGGCGCCGGCGCTTTCTTGGCTGTTTCGCCGGGACGTTTGCGGACCGCGCGGCGCTTGATTGGCTCGGCAGCCTTCACGGCGGCGGGAGTGGGCCGCTTTTTCAGCGGTGTCGCCCGGCGCGCCTGTGCTTCTTTGATGGACTTGACCAAGTCGGGTTTGTTCATCGTGGAAATTCCACGCAACCCCAACCGGTTCGCAATCGCCAGTAATTCCGACTTTGTTTTCGACACCAAGTCAGTTTTATTCATAAAACCGCCTCCTGCTTCTCCAAGCAAAATCAGATTAGGGCAAAGACACGCGGAATGTAAACCGCTTTTTACGATCGGATGAAATTCCCGCAAGATCAGGTGCGCGAGGAATTTGCGGTTTTAGAAAATATAGCGGAGCTTGAGGTACACCTGATTCACATCGTAGGTGCCGTTCAAGATGTTGGACATGCGCGATTGGTATCGATACTCCATCTGGGCGGACAAGGCCTGGGACAAATTGCGGTTCAGGAGCAAGTCTACCGAAAACAAATCTGTTTTTTCGTGGGGGGTTCCAGGGGGTTGGCGCCCCAGATCGGAGAGATGGGTATATTGAATCACTGGCGTGATGGTGAGATTCGAGCGCAACCGGTGTGTAATGGACAGCGTGGCGCCGTACACGTCCGAGACGCTGGAGTCCTTCAGCAGCGCCGAGACGCCGGGGCTGTGATACAAAGTCATTGAATACGAGGTGTTGGGGCGCAACGGATGCGCATAAGCCAGGGCAATCTGCGAAGTAATACCGTCCACGTTGTCGGGCTTCAATACATCCGGGTCAAAGATGCCGCCAAAAATGCCGTCGCCCGGGCCCAACACTTGGCGCTTCAGATAGGAGTGGCTGTATCCCATGGAAATACTGCCAGCCATCTGCGGCGTGAGCTGGCCGGACACACCCACTTCACTACTCCACCCTTCCGAGTCCTGAAGTCGATTATTGTTCTGAAACGTCAGACCATACGTATTGCGCCAGAAAAGCAGATAATTTTCCCGTAACTGCCACCCAGGGGTGACAGAAAGCTCATACGTCGTGATGTCCAACGTCGGCTCGTCCGGTGAAAATGTATCCCGCCGGCGCAATTGCGTGCTTAACACAGCCTTGCCGAAATTACGGTTCGCTTCCAATGACGCGACATTGTCAAACGTGCTGAAGGACGAGTCGTTCACAGCCACGGCCGTTTCCAGCGGCTCATCCTTGAACGTGAGACCTTCGGTCAACGCAAAACGCCAGTCGCCGATGCGCCAGGGGATGCTGGCACTGAAAACGATGGGGGAAGAAAACGATTGCTGGTTCTTCTGACCGCTGAGCGAAAACTTCTGATCGTAGCTGAATCCTGTGGAGATGAAGGCCGTCTCCCCTTCGCTCCCGACGATGTGCAACGGGAGTTCCAGACCGCCTTGCAGATACGGACCGAGAACCCAGTATACGTTGGAAACCTTCCTGGGACTGTTATTGAGATTGTCCGTGTACTCCAAGCCGGCCTCGACGCCGATGTTCATGTGGAGGAGACGGTAGTTGATCGTGTCTGCCGAAGCCGTGGAGGCAAACAAGAGCGCGAGCAAGCCCGCCGGCAGAACCTTGAACACTACAGTCCGGCAGGCTTTCGGGACATTTGATAAGCAAAAATCAACCAACACAAACGTTCCTGGGTCCGAGACGCGAATGACGTCCCGGAATCTCCTTAATTATCGACCGGACGTGGCGGCTGAATACGCAAGGGAGCGCCGAGCGTACTGATCTTGGCCCGAACAACAAGCCCGGTGGTCCCCTGAAGGTCACCCGGCCGGGTGTCGACAAGAACACCCTCCATCGCCGCTTTGAATTTGGCAGGCACCCCATTCACCAGTTTCGCCCTGCCTGTGATCCGCAGCGAGCCACCGCCGAGATTGGAGTTAACCGGCAGCACACTGGCCTCTGTCGTGAATACGACCTGCTTGGAATCCTGAAACAGCGTCGTCTTCTCGCCCGTCGTCACGCGAAAGGAATTTCCCCGGCTGGCCGTGGAGAAAACAGTGAGATAGAAGTTGGTCGTGTTGTTCGCCATGTCGATGTTCAACGCGAGTTTCTCGGTCGAATCCGGCGCGCGTCCCAACAAAATCTCCAACAGATTCTTGTTTTTGAAACTGGCGGTCTTCGCGATGGGGACAACCCTCTGGTCGAATCCCTGAATCACGAGTTTGCCCTGGCTGTTGGCCGTCCAGATGGCATTTGTCACAGTCGCCCGCGCACTGTAAGCGGCGACAAGTGAAACCGTGACGATCGACAGCACCAAGGCCGCCTTCGACATCGTGCGACTGTGCGTTTGGTTCATCGGTTTATTCGGGAGCTTGCTCATGGAATCACGATGGTTGGGTTGCCGGAAGTTTTAACGGTGCCTCCCAGGATCAGGACGGTCTGCACGTTGATCGGCAGATATTGAACATCCACATGCACCGGAGAACCGGCGCCCACGCTGAAAGGTGCGGTGGGATTGATTGTGAACCGCCCGGAGCCGAAGAACTCCACCGACTCAACGCCGCAATCCATGTTCCCCGTATTATTGACAGTGAAACTCAGCGTATTGGTCGAACCGATCGGGGCCTTACCGAAGGTCAACGACGTCGGTGTAATGGACAAATTACAGAGCAAGCCGGTACCGACGAGCGAGATATTGAACGGCGCGCCGAATGCATCGCTTTGCACCGTGATCGTCCCCGTATCTAATCCCTGATCGGAGGGCAAATACATGACCGGGATCTGCACCGTCGCGCCCGGCGTCAGGAAGAACTGCGAGGTCGGAACAAACGGGTCGAGAATGAAATCGCCGCTGCCCGATTTCGTGATCGAACGAATCGTGGCGTTGACGACGTTCGTGTTGGTGATCGTCGCGGCGAGCGTCGCGTTCGTTCCCACCACGACCGCACCGAAGTCCAAAACATTCGTACTGATCGAGACCAATGCTTGCACGCCCGTACCAATCAAAGAGACGGAAGCGACCTGCTGCAACGGATCGCTGTTGACGATATCGAGATTGCCGATATCTGCGCCCGGCGTCAGCGGCAAATAGCGCACGCCGATTTCGACCGTGGCCGCACCCGGCAGCTCGATCGGCAACGGCGGAGCGATGACCGTGAAATCCGTGCTGCCGCTGAGGATCAAATTCTGAATCGAGCAAGGACTCGTGCTCGTGTTGCTCACCTGGAATTTCAAGATGTTCGTGCTCCCCGTTGCAACATCACCGTAGGCGAGTTCCGTCTTGCTGACGAAGATCGTGCAGTTCGAAGAAATCACTGCGCCGACGCCCGTCAACGTGATCGCGGTGTTGCCCGAGGTTGCGTTGATCGTAAACGTGTTCGTCGCTGGGCCGCCCGTCGGCGTGAACGTGAACGTGATGTTCGTGTTCTGTCCTGCAAGAACATTAAACGGCGTTGTCACCAAGGGATCGAGCGTGAATTCCGGGCTGCCGGAAGGCGTGATCGAATTGATCGTGCAAGTCGCAAGACTGTTGTTGGTGATGCTCACGGAGAGATCGCGATTCGTGCCGATGATCACCGCGCCGAAATCCAGACTCGTCGGCCCGATCTGCAACGCGCAGGTCGCTGCCACGCCCGTGGCAGTCACACTCACGAGAATCAAACGGTGCGCCGGATCGCCGTTGTCGATTTCCAGCGTGCCGCTGGCGCCCGTGGCACCGGACGGCGTGTACGTCACATTCAAGACCACCGACGTTCCCGGGGGAACCGGAATCGGCAACGTCGGGGCATCGAGGAAAAAGTCGGGGCTGTTGGTGAGGAAAGTAAGATTATCGATCTCGCAGGTCGAACCGCCGCTGTTTGTGACCGTAACGCTCAGGGTCTTGTTCGTTCCGATTTCGACCGAACCGAAGGCGAGAAGCAACGGGCTCGCGTTGATGTTGCAATCGGTCGTGCTCGTGCCGTTGCCGGAGAGCGTGATGAACTGCTGTGCGGCATCCGGATCGGTGCTGGTCACGCGCAACACGGCGCTATCAGCACCGCTGGCGACCGGCGTGAACGTCACCGGAAACGAGACAGAACCGCCCGGGACAACGTTAAACGGCGTTCCCGGACTGCCCGAGGCGAATGCGGTGCTGCCGTTGATCTGAATCGAATTGACCGTGCAAGCCAGTGCGCCGTTGTTGCGAACGACGACCGTCAGCGTAGCGGTGTCGCCGACCAGAACATTGCTGTAATTCAAGGAAGTGGTGTTGAGCGTGATGTTGCAAGTCGGTTCCGGATTCGCGCCGCTGCCGGAGACACTCACAGTCAACTGCGGGTGATTCGGGTCTTCGGTGTTCAGGACAATGAAACCTTCGTCCGAGCTGATCGCGGCGTTGTAGGGCGGAGTGCCGGACGGCTTGATCGTGCCCATGGGCGCGATGCTGACGCTGCGCGGGGCTGTAGGAGAATTGGAAGAAGTGCACGGTTCGTAATTAAAGGTGATCAAGGCATCCATATCGGCGCCTTCCACTCCACTCAAACCGATACCGTGGGCGTGCATCAAAATCTGACCTTCGCCTTGGTACACTTGGTTGAGTTCGAAGAACTCCACGAGCGGCGCGACGATCTTGTTCGTGTTGCGATTAAAAGCGACGAGACGGATCCTCGGATGAACGCCGTTGGGTGTGCAATCCACGTCATGCACGGCAATTGCGAGGTCGCTGTTGGGCGCATTCGTGCCCAGGATCAGGCGCGAATCCCCCTTCAGATTGAAGGGGCGAATCCCGTCAGGCGTTGCCCCTGTGCCCTTCAGGCCGTTCTTAGCCAGAAAGACGTTGGTGCTGCTCGCGTGGCTCGATGTCCACGGAAACACCTGCTGGAACGCTATAATAAAGAGTGCGGAGAGAAACTTTGCTGTGAAGGATTGGCCGAATCGCATAGCGGCGATGCTTATCCTCTATAATTGGGGGAAGGGTCAAGCTTTTTGGTGGGGTCAATCCCCCGTCCGGTCACTTGACTTTGCGCGGAACAGGCGCGGGCGGAGCCTCTTCCTGCAGCCAGTGGTCGAGAATGTCGCGATAATGCAAATTTAAGAGAGTCCCCAATCCGAGCATGCAGAGAATCGCCAAACTGAAGACGATGAACCCGGAAAAGTTGTGCACCTTCGTCGCTGAATCGCTGCCGAACCCGAGCGAGACGAGCACCATCGTCATGATACGCGCCAGATTGCCGATCACCGCGAGCGGAATACTGGAGAGGAACAGGATCCATTTTTTCCACGCCTTGTCCATGGCGAGGTATCCATATAATGCCGTCAACGTCATCAAAGCTTCGAGCGACCGGATGCCGCTGCACGGATTGGCCACCTCGAGAGGCGCGAACCTCCCCGACGCGGAATGGATACCAGTTCCTTGATTGAATACATCGAGCCCGAACAGGTTCAGGAACCGACTGGAGGTGTTCGCGACAAAAATTCGCAACGGAAACCCGAGTCGCTCATCCAGAAAATCGAGCGGTATCATAAATGAGAGAAGCGCGCACGGGAACCAGAGTTCCTCCAACCACGCCCAGCCGCCGAGGTAAAGGACGACGCCGAACGCGAGAACAACCAGGGAGATGGCGATCAACTGGTTCACCTGACCGCGCGCGCCGATGATGTATAACACCATCGCGCCGCCGATGAACCAAAGTCCCCATTTGCTACTGGTGACAGGAACGTTGCGGAGTTTTTTATTCCATCGCCAGTACATCAATCCGATGGCGAGCGGCGGGACGAAAAATCCGTGCACGTAATCCGCGCCCCTGCTCCACGAAATCCACAGCCATTTCAGCAACGAAGTCTTCTCGGTCTGGAACAGGCTGACGGGATTAATGCAATACGCATAGATAATGAGAAGGATTACCGCACCCGGCATCAACCAATCGCGCCAGGATTCACGATTGCCAAAAGGCGAAGAACCCACACCGGAAGACTGCGGGTTTATGGACGTAACATCTTTCATGAACCGTGCGCCCTAAAGTGTGTCAGGCTGGCGCTAATGTCAATGGGAGAAGGAGGTTGAGTCTTTAGGGTTGAGTGTTGAGAGAACATCTTAAGCGTTCGACTTCACGATCTCCGAACTCCAATGTCCCAACTCCGCCGTTCTCCCCACTCTCAACCCTAAACTCTCACCCCTCAACGTTCTACTTCCTACCTCTGCCGATTGCTGAGCAGGATTTGCTCGCCGTCTTTCGTCAGCGTGCGGAAATACATGTCTTTCGGTTTCATGCGCGGATCGTATTTCGTGAGCCAGTATTGCTGGTAGCCTTTCACGATCTGGCCGACTTTCAATTCCAATAACGTCTGCTGCGTCATATAAATGCCGGAGATGAAATGCATGTGGTCGTTGATCTTTACGTAATCTTCCTCGCTCCACGGCATAATGACCGCCGACCGATCCCCGTACCACGCGACCGCCCACGGGACATCGCTCGCCAGAAGTTCATCGTCGCGGAAGGTGTCGCATGTTGTCGCGATCACCCCGCCGTGGTACGGCGGATACGGGGCGAGCGGCGCGGGCGGCAAGCTGGTGAAGATCATCGGCATGATGTTGACGAGGACAAATAATCCGACGATCGCCCGCCGGATGAGGCGCAGCCGGAATTGCAGGCGCTCGAACATCACAAAGAAAAACGCCGCTCCATAAATGTAAATCAGCGGCGAGAACATGGTGAAGAAACTTTTCCCGGTCATTCCGCTGAATCCGATCCACACCAGCGCCGCCACCATTCCCCAGAAAACAAACCAGTGGATCTTCAAGACATCCTCGCGCCGGAACCTGTGAAACAGCGAGACGAGAAAAAATGCTATCAGATAATTCGCGCCCGACTCCTTGAATGCCTTGCGATAAAAATTATCCCAGTTCGTCAGCGCCCGCACGCCCACCTGATGGAACGGGAATTTCGAGTTGATATCGAATCCGCGCTGCACTTGTGTCTCCGCCACTTCCTCCGTCAAATCCGAGTACGGAATTTCCGTGACGGTAAACTTCGACAATCCAAAAAACGTGTTCGACACTTTCTGATTCCGGATCACCCACGGCATCAGCACGAGGAAAAACATGCCGAGCGTCAGCCCGAGTTTCATCGCCACCTGCATCTTCGGCATCGCGACAAAAAGATAAATCACGAGCGGCAGCAGCAAACATGCAAACGTGTATCGCGAGAGCGTGCCGATCCCGAGAAAGAACCCGCACGCCAGCAACGCCCCGCACGGCCAATAGATGGAGGACTTTGTCTCCGACCATTGTTTCGCCTTCAACAGCGCGTACGCCGTGAGCATGAACATCACTGTTAGAAACGGCAGCATCGATCCCGACACGCACGCGTCGAGCAATGGGTCCGACAACACATAAAGGAAGATGCTCAGGTTCGCGACACGCGCGTCGAACAATTCCCGAGCGAGCAAATAAAGCACCACGATGCCCACCAGGAAAAATGTCCACGACATCACCAGCGGCAATCGATCCATGCGCGTGGCCGCGTCGAGACCGGAGTCGAGGTACGCCTGCAATCGTTGCACATCGCCTTGCGGCGGCAGTTCACCCGGCTTGATATTCAATTGTTCCTGCGCCTTCGACAGGTCCGGGTGTGGCGGGAACATGCGGAAGAGAATGCTGAGCATGAACGGATACATCGGTGGCGTCCACAATTCCGGCACCGTCTCCCGCCCTTCCCCAAGCGGCGCCTTACCGATGTTGCTGAGGTACGAGAGATCAACGATGCGAACGTTACGCGTCACGTAACCGCGGCCATTCGCCAGGTTGCGGCCGAGCTGGCCTAGGTCCATCGTTTCCGGATCACGCAGGCCGTGGAATTGCGTGCCCGCATAAAAAAGAATGACCGCGCCGACAAAGAGAACGAAGAGACCAAGCCGGAGCCATTGGATTCCGAACCCCGAATCCATCCGGAAAATCCAGTCCTGGACGCGTTCAAACAACGGCTGATTGGGCCGCGCCGGCTGATTCAGTTCAGGCGTATTGTCCGTCAGAGGCATCGCACCGTGCGGGGAACATACCTTATTCCCCTTGCAAGGAGCAAGTGAGACAGTTGAGTGATGAGAGTTGAGGGTTTAGGGCTAAGGAAGAAAGGCGGAGACCGGAGATCGTGAAGAGCCTCCGCATTAGCGATTGAGAGTTAGAGGTTGAGGGTTGGGAGCTGATTTCGGTTTAGCCGCGCTCCTGTAGGATTGACCGGCGTGGCAGGAAAGATTTACTATCCCCTCGGGTGAACGTATAGGGCGGTTCAATTCGGTGTGCTTCTTGAAAGGAGCTTTTATGCGAATTGTTCATTTCACGGTTCAGATGTTTCGCGCGTCAATTCTTCTCTTTGTCGGTCTTCTTTTTCTCCTTTTGAGTCCACTCCCCGCGCGCGCGGCGGTTGGTCTTGATGTCAGCACCTCGTGTACGATCTCGGCAAATTTCATTCGTGTCTCCGCCGTCCTTTCCAATTCAAGCGACACGGCAACGCTCGCGATCGGAGTCGTCGACGATGCCGGCACGCCGGGGGTGAGCGTTGATGATTTTGTTCTGACGGGTCCCGGTTTCCTTTCGCCGGGAGCGAAGGCTTCGTATGGCGGTGCCTTCCAACCTGGCGTTTGCGGCCAATTCACGAACACTGTCACGGTGACGTCTACAAACGTCGCGCTCATCATCACGCAAAGCGTTTCGGTCTGCGGCTTCGATGCGGCGCTGGCTGTCAGTAAATCCTGCAACGTGGTCAGCAACGGCACATTAATCTCGTTCGTCGGGACCGTGACGAATGCGGGCAATGTCGCGCTCAACTTTGTCACCGCGACGGATGACCACGGCACACCGGGTAATCCCAACGACGACACAATTGCTTTCGGCCCGGCCACACTGCAACCCGGCGCAGGCGCAGTTTTCGGTGCCAACTACATCACCAGCAGCGGCCTTCACACGAACACCCTCACCGCCACCGGTTACTACGGGCCCAATCTGACCAACTGCTTCGTGCAAGAACAGGCGAGCGCCATCTGCGACACGACCGGGGTACCGCTCCTGAGCATTAGCGAAATGTGCACCTCGCTCAGCAACGGCACATTCACTCTCATCAGCGGCACCATCTCAAACCTTTCCGCTGTCACACTCGCAACAGTTATCCGCGCGGACCACGGTACGCCTGCGCAACCCAATGACGATTTCTTCGTCGGCGCGGCCGTAATTCTGCCGGGACAAGGCGCGAATTATTCGAAAGTTTTCGTACCGATCTGCGGCCTCTTCACCAACACCGTCACCGTGACCGTCAGCAACAACCCATCGATCTTTGCCCAGGCCAGTTGCGCTTCCGTTGGCAACCCACCCGGTTGCACGCCAACGGGCACGAATGTGATGGTTCGCCCGATTGACCTCGGCATCGCCTCCAACGTCGTTTCGCTCGTATTCAGCGACGTCATTGAATCCGGCGACTCCACCGGCACCACCACGAATGCCGGTCCGCTGCCACCGAGCGGATTCCGTTTGGGATTCCCGGTGCGCTATTACGACATCGGCACCACCGCGTTGTTCACTGGCAAGGTATCGGTCTGTGTGGATTACACCGGCATCAATTACACCAACGAGAATGCGCTCGGCCTGTTCCACTTCGTCAACAACAGTTGGGTCGAGATCAGTTCCTCGCTGGACACCAACGCCAATATCATCTGCGGCGAGACCAGTTCCTTCTCTCCGTTTGCCGTCTTTGAAGTGGCGTACGTCTTTGCCGGCTTCTACTCTCCGGTCGACAATCCGCCGGTGATCAACACCGCGAAAGCCGGCAGCGCCATCCCTGTGAAATTCAGTTTGAATGGCAACTACGGCCTCGACATCTTCGCCACTGGATATCCAAAGTCCGACAAGATCAACTGCCAGTCCAACGCTTCGGAAGATGCGTTGGAAGAAACCGTGACCACCGGCGGAAGTTCGCTCACCTACGACGCCACGACCCAGCGCTATCAATATGTTTGGAAGACCGATAAATCCTGGTCCGGCACCTGCCGCCGCCTGATCATTCGCCTGAACGACGGCTCCGAACACACCGCTGACTTCAAATTCACGAAGTAGGTTGGCAAAGTTGTGGGCTGAGGGTTGAGAGTTTAGAGAAGAGCCAAGCTGCACGGAGTGGACTGTGGACAGCCCACGATACACAGGCGAAGTGGATCAACTTTCAACGTCCAACGCTCAACTTCCAATTTTCAACATGCGGAGTGGGACGCCTCTTACGATCTCCAAACTCCTGTTTCCCAACTTCTTTCCAGCACAGTGGGATCCGAAGCTTGGAATTCACGTGACTTGAAGTCGCGGC
>JADMIO011319546.1_pt1 | contig 33741 bp, 30 predicted proteins | sample 8958161 | NCBI WGS metagenome assembly JADMIO01 (sample SAMN16585339, study PRJNA669376) | soil metagenome | isolation source: Crop rotation soil | place: USA: Cullars Rotation, Alabama | collected 2011 | reverse complement strand
TTTTTTTTTTTTTTTTGCCACCGTTTACGCCACCAAGTATTATATTTTAAGGGCTAAAACTGAACAATTGTATGTGCTATAGTGGACGATGGAACAGATACGTTGCAATGCATCATATGGATCCCGGATAGACTGCAGTCTATAAGGGATACGTCTGCTGTGCCATGGCTCGAACCTTACGAGCTCGGTCAGGTGCTTAATATCGTGGGCAGACCGGGAGAGTTTCGAGGGCAAGCTCAGCTCACATTTCAACATAATGATTCAAGTAACGACTATGGATAGACCTTGACTTCCTTGATTGTGAAAGAACCATGTGGCTCAACTCATTTTTTTTTCTTTTTTTTCTTTCTTGTGTGCAGCCGTCTGTACTGATCCGAATGCAGAAACTCTTTTCCGTCTACGGGTTTTGACCAAGGAACGATACGTGTATCCTCAACCTGTGAATGTGTCTGCTGCTGACGTCGAGGAGGCTGTATGTTCAGAGCCGTCTCGCTTCCCATACGCTTGAGCTACTCTAAGAGGGCATACTTACTAACGGCGAAAGTTTTAAACTGTTCGGACGCTACGTACCTAGACGCGGATACATAGGGATCAGCCGCCCACAGTTATGATGATAGACAAGCTGCGCTCATGGCTGCAACACCGCACACTTTTTTTTTTCACCGATATTGAGGAAGACGAAGGGAACAGGACTATGGCTGTCAGAATTGTGAACAATTTGGTACGCGTTCCTGTGCCTTTTTTCTTGTGGTGGCTCTTGTGAGGAGCGAACTGAGGATATGTTTTGTATACTGACGCTCTGTCCAACTGTGTGTTGCGACCTGAACTATTAGGAGCCAGAGCTAACGCCATTGCAAGTCAAGATAAAGGCACACAGATTGATAGTGATGGTGGTGCACCGGCTACTCTCCTCGGGCGAGATTGATTATCACGACAGGCCAAAGATGCGATTTCGAGTGGCCAAGCTGAAAATTGCACGTTGACCAAAGCGCCGAATAAATTCCGCCAAACCTCTAGACATAAGCTCAATAAAAAAAATTCCTGCGGCCGACTCTGCTTCATTGCTCCTTTCATTTCTTCACCCCCGTCCTCTATTCAACACTTTTTATGCCCTCGTCATGTCCTGGCTTTGGAGTACCTCACCCATCGACGAGCTCGTTGGTAAGTGTGCGCATCCGCAGTATTTCCAGGGTCAACCATGGGGCTCTGCGTGAACCTTGTTTGCTTTTGCACACTGTCGAGCTCAAGGACTGCAAATGGACCTGGACGCGCGTCCTGAGAACCATGTGTTTACGAGTCCATCTGGGACATCCAATGTTCTTTTAAAAACGTAGACAAGGCCACATCTGAGAATTTGCCTGCCGGATCGGAGGACCTGGCTTTGAATCTGGAAATCTGCGACCAAATTCGCTCTAAGCAGGTGTCGCCTAAGGATGCTGCCAAAGCTCTAAAGCGACGCATTGGCCATAAGAATCCGAACGTTCAGCTTTTGGCGCTCGGGGTAATGAATCGTCTCAGCTAGAGTTATTTGGATGAGGTGATGCGACTCGCAAGTGCTCAAACTCATATCATGCTTTCTGTCGTCTTTGCAGCTGACGGATGTCTGTGTCAAGAATGGAGGACATCACTTTTTAGTCGAGGTCGCTGCACGCGAATTTATTGACAATCTCACATCGATAATGAAGGCACCTGTAAGTCGCAACAGCGCTCCTTATACATTCTGAATAGTGTGCAACCGCCTTACGTATTAGTTTCTACTTGTCTGACATGTACCCGGCTCTGTTTCGTGCAATGATCATAGGCTGGATGCAACTACGAGGTCAAGAACCGTATTTTGGGGTTGATCCAAACTTGGGGCGTGCTGTTCCGTGGGAAACACGGCTTGGGATACGTCTGTGACACCTATATGATTTTGCAGCATGAAGGCTTCCAGTTTCCACCCAAGGACAATGTTGGAGTGGCACTGGTTGAGTCAGAAGCGGTAAGAACTCGACCTTCCGCGTTTTGAATCCAAGTTCATTTCAAAAGGGATGACTGTATTCTTATAGTCCAACATGCTCTCGTCACCTTACCTATAGCCACCAGACTGGACCGACTCGGACGTCTGCACTCGTTGCCGCAATGCGTTCACACTCACCAATCGCAAGCATCACTGCCGTGCATGTGGATCTACCTTCTGTGGGCAGTGCTCGAGCAAGACCATGGCCCTCCCTAATATGGGTGTGACACAGGAGGTGCGTGTGTGCGATGGATGCTGGATGAAGAAGAAGCTTGGACCTAAGAGTGTGCTTGCGTTGGAAAGTCATGGACTAGGAGGCGGCATTGAAATCGTGCCGAGCGCGAGCGCAAGCAAGGCAGGAAGTCACTCCTACGCGCCTTCCAAGGCAACACCATCATCAGCGAACCATGTCTCAGGCGGTACCTCCAAATCTGCTGCTGACGCAGAGGATGCTGATCTATTGAAGGCCATCGAGTTATCTTTGAAGGAAGCCAACAATCAGCCCGGATACTCTGCTCCCAAGCGTTCTGATACTGAGCCTGTCAAGAAAGCCCCTGTTCCAAGCGAAGAGGAGGAGGATGCGGACTTGCTAGCGGCTATTGAGGCATCCCTGCGCGAAACCAATATTCGCTCGCCTTCCAGCGCAAGTGCGTCTCGTACCGGTCAGCGTCAGTCATCTTATTCTTCATACACATTCCAGAAGAAGCCCATTGTAAGAACTCGCTATTTATGTTTCACTTCGCTTTCAGCTGCGCTCCCACTTGCATATACGTATTTTGAGTGCTGATCATTTTTGTGCGTGATTATATTAGACCTCAAGCTCCTCGCCAACTGAACTTACAGAGACTGAGAAGGCCAATATTGAGATGTTCGCCACTCTAGTGGACAGGATCCAGCTAATGCAGGGGGACGTTTCTGGAAATCGTGAGGTCCAGGCTTTGTATGAGCAGATCTCAAAACTCCAAATGAAGGTAGCGCTCAACCTTGAGGAGGCAGCGCGAAAGCAACAGGAGTTTGTGGGATTCAACGATAAAATCGATCATGCAGTGCGGATTTACGATCATTTGTTGCAGGAGCGTTTGAATTCGAGTTACCAGCGACGAATGAACGCCAACAGTTATGGACAGCCCGGTGTGGGCCTGCCGCCACCCGGATCTACTCAAGGCGTGTACAGCAACACCCCAACCCCGCAGACGCCCCAGAGCAGTCATGTATACCCACATATCACACCCCAGGACTCGCGGTACTCTCATTATGTCCCTGCTTCAGGGGTCGCGTACACTGGAGCGCCGCCTCAGCTACAGCCTCCTTTTATTCCGCATCAAGCCTCATATCAGCAGCAGCCGCAACAGCAGCACCAAACGTCTTACCAGTATCAGTCTGCCCAATCCCAGCAACCTGGAGGTTCCGCGCCATATTCTGTAATTTCACCCATTCAGCAGGATCAGCAACCTCCCCTACAAAGTCAGTATTCTGTTCAGAATCCGACGCCACAACTGCAAGCTCAACCTGGTTACGCCCCTCAGCAACAACCAATTCAGCAACAGCAGGTTCAACAAGTGGCGTCTGTTGCGCAATATGCACCGTCACCCGCTGTGAACGGACTGTCTTCAGCACTTAACAACACTTACCAGCCGAATGGTCAGTCTATTCAGTCTCCACCTCAGCAACAGCAGCCGACCATTCAAGCACCCTCCAGCACCCAGCAGACAGCCTATGTTCCATACGAACAACAGCAGCAGTTTTCCGCAGGCCCGGCGGCTTCACAGGCGCCGTTGCAATATGCACAGCAGCCGCAACCACAACCACAACCACAACCGCAGCTGCAACAACAGCAACTGCCGCCGCCGCAGCTGAGTCAACAAGCGATCATTCAGCAACCTGTCCAACAACCAGCGTTCGTTCCTGTACAGCCCAAGATCGAAGAGGCACCGTTGATCGACCTGTAGTTTTTCCTTTTTTTTAATTTTTTTTTTAATGTCCTTTGTCTATTCGAGTAAAAGACCCTTGGCTTTAAGGAGATATCCGATCCTTTGATGGTTGACGGCTATTTGGATGTTTGCGGAAAAACGACGGCGGTTCATGTGTTGGAGTGTGTGCGTGAGAGTTGAACGCGTTCTGGCGGAGTTGATATCCAACAAATTTACCCCGCATAAGGCATTGCTGAATAAGGCTTGTTGGAGTTTGAAAAACGTGCCTTCTGTCGCCGATCTCCGCAACAAATGGCAAGTCTCAGGAATACACGCGCATTACGCCCTAGGATGCGGTGATGGAGGATAAAAAGAACGTAGATGATATGGATATGCCAACGCTAGTTTTTATTGCATTCAGTAAGAGTCTATACAGTATATTTGGTTATGAAGGAGGTTGGAAGAAACCCAGGGCAAACAACGCCATCCTCTAAATATGGGACGGGGATTATATTTTCAGGACACGTTCATGCCGGCTTGTTTCTTAAAAAAAACCTCCCCTCCTTGAAAAAAAGTAAACACAATGACCTCGGAAACGATCGGCCGGATTGCGCAATGGTATGTATATCAAACGAGATATATATGTTGTTAATGTCGTCCTTTTTTTTTTTTTAGGCAACCGAGGCCTTCCGTGCTGTGATGGATGGTGTCGGCACAATCTTGGAGTCATTCGTTTCGTCACGAGCTAACGAGAGGAAAGTAAAATTTCGTCAGCAAAAGGCGTACAGGAGACATTACATAAAGTAGAAAGCAAGGCTACATGTAGCAGTAATATACAACATTGAAATTGGCTTACATTGACGAAGGAAAGGGATCAAATCCGTGCCACCTGTGCCACGAACAACATCATTACCCTCCTCCTGCTTCTTGGCGAGTCCATGAGGCGCTCCAAAGATGACCTTTTGTGGGTAGAGGATGCTCGATCCTTTAGAGGAACCCTTGGCCGGTGCAGAGTCGCCATTAGCCATGGGCTGATCAGCTTTACCATTGACCACATTTGACTTTTGTGCTTGGGGTTGGGGAGCGAATCCACCATGGGAAATCGAAGGTCCGCGGTTGGCCTGCATGACAATGTACAAAGTGACCATCTGGATATGGACATCGCGAAAGACCTTGATCTGATGCACACACTCGTCAAAGACCGTAATCAGCTTCTCGACCTCCGGATCCGATCTATCGCCACTCGCCTTGTCTGTCACGTACTTTCTGATGTTAGCAACCTCTGTGAGGTGAGTCAAGAAGTTGCGGTGAGGCCCAGGCATGTAAAAGCGCATCTTTTGGATAAAGTTATTAGAGCTGGATCCATGCGCTGGCTTGGCTCCAGTTGTGACGTTAGAGGCGTCGTTGTATGAGTTGTGAACCTTGGGTAGTGGTGTGGAACCGTTCGTGAGGGGTGCAGGATGAGCGGTGCCGTTTGGGGTGGGAGCGGCAGCAGCACCATTGGTGGTTGTGTGATCAACACTCTTCTTGGGCCTCATTCCTGTGGGGTGATGTTCGACTCCAAATGCGATATCGAGCGCGTGGATAAGTGAGCTCTGGGCGGCACTACCCCCTGCCAGCTTCTTGAATTCTCCATTGTCGACGCCTTCATATCGAACACCGTTGGGCAGGCCGGCCTCAGCCATGTTCTCCCAGCCAGCCAAATAAGGCCGCACTTTCCAATAAAACACGTAGGGGTCGCATTTTTCAAACATCCTGCGCAAGACACCGACAAGCTCCTCAATGATGCCGCGGATCGTTTCAAGTTCCTGGATCAGTGCCGCAGTATTGCTGTCGCGAACCAGTTGGATGGCGTTGAGAATCTTGCTGAGCACAGGTGCGCCGGTGGCCTCGATGGCGGTGGTGACCAAGTAGAACCATGACTCGTCACTCGAGCCCGAGAGTGTTCCCAGTGTGTCCAGATTGCTACAAGAGATAAGATAGAGATCGAGAAGAACTTAGTCAATGGATAATTTCCCATGCACTACGATCGGAGGTAATGTCGATAAAAGCTGGCAATTGTATCTGCCGTAGAAAGTGGGTTATTGCTCAATTGAACCGATAGTGGTTTCGGTTGACTAACATGGGACATTCGGATGGGGGCGGGAGGGTCATTCTGACAAAGATAACAGGGACATGATCCTGAGCTGCGCTGCTGTTTGAATTTCTTACCTCAAGTCTCTAGGTCCGTCCTTGTACAGGAGCCTCCAGTTCCACATGACGACGGCGGCATGGGTCAACACGGGCTGAATCTCAAGCATGTCTGCGACGGTTTGCCATGGCACAGCCAGTGATGCAGGCAGAGACTGTGCACGATTTGATTACACAAAACCGGAGGGCTTGTTAGGCGAAATCCGGGTTGCATTAGCCGGAAATGAAAGAAATAAATGATTAATACAACTTTACCTCGGCTGCCTGCTCGTGCTTGCCCCAGACATAAGCGTGCGAGAGCATGCACAAGATCAGGTACGCTCTCCGCTGCTCTGCTTTGGTCGTGAGCCGGGAGGCTTCGAGGAGAGGCAACTACAAACGTATGTAGAGTGAGGGTCAGTCCAGGATAAATAATGCCGAGCGCAGCACGGAAGTCAGAGGAAAGGACACATGGATCGATCTGGGTGTGAGGTGCGAGTTAGACAAGGGCGTGACAAAGCCGGATGGTGACAACTGCGATTCCAAAAAACAAAAAAAAAAAAAAACGGATCCAACACAGTGAAGAAGGCGTGGATTGTCTCTGCAGAGCTGTTTGGAATCGTCTGTGAGCCAGAGGACATGGAGGCAGGCAGGGTCTTTTTACCTCATTGACTCGCTGTCGGAGCCTGGAGGCCAGAAGCAAACCGTTGAACTGCTGAAAGGTTTCCTCCCACGGCGCAAAGTACGGGTCCGGCAAGATTTGCAGCGGCTCCTCTGCAGGCAAGAAGCCCGAGACGGGAGAGATGTCGTAGTCGGTGAGGATGGGCAGGTCCTTGAGTGACATGGTTGCAGCAGCAGGTGTGAGCGGAGGGAGGGAGAGGGTGAATGGAGATGGAGCGGAGTCAAGAATGTCAAAGAGCGCAGAGAACGATGAAGTGTGGGAAGCAAGGCCGAGAGCGGACAGAACGAAGGTTGATAGGGGAGATCGGGGTTGAAAATAAAAATGAAAAGCGAGGAGGGGTTCCTGGGCCGCACTTTTTATGTCTGCCTGCCGGCGGACGAGTGTGGCAAGTGTGGTGAGCGTGAGATCGACCCAAGGGGAGAGGGTAGAGCAGGGGCAGAGCAGGGGCGACGGTTGGGCGTCAAGGTCCAGAGCAGCAGGAGGTGGAGCTGGAGGACCTTCGCATCAACCACTTAATGGCTTAAGAGGTAGGTTTTTCAACCTGCAAAGCTGTTATATCTCACAGCACCTGGTCTACAGATTCCAGTTCATGTCGCACAGGCGTGCCAAATGACAACAATTATACGCAGGCGAGCGCAGGCGAGCGATGAAACTGAGGGTGCGTAGCAACGCTTCGGACTGTGGGAAACCAGGCACGCTGTGTACCCAATAGCCAGTCCAGTCCAGGACAGCCAATTGCGGCGCGGCGACCGGCCACCCATTGGTCCACCTGAATCGTGCGATCCACGACGGTGCAGCAGTCGTTCTAAAATTCGCAGGATCTACACTCAGACCCCTTTCCATGCTGCTGAGACAAGTACCCTCGTACTCAGGGGCAACACGCTCATCCGCATGGGCCATCCGCTAAAAACAGCCGAGGTGCCTCCCCATCTATGACTGCACACATACTTGCGGCAGTGCACACGCGCACACCGGTGGAAGCCATTCGAGTGTCTCCGTTTTCTCACGGTGCCCGTGGATGTATTTCCATAAGGCTGGCTTGTCTCTTTCTCTCTCGCTAGTTTGCTCTGTTCCTGGGTCCTTCATGGGCTCTTGGCTTCTTGGCTTCTTGGCTTCTTGGAGGCGTGGTGACAGCGTGTACGCACCCTGTGCAGAACTGTCCGACCAAGTCTCAGCCCCTTAAATAGAGTTTTGGGACTTCTTTCGCCTCTCCCCCCTTCGCCGTACCCTCTCACCTTTTGCCTTGGCCCATGTACCGACGCGCCATGCATCTCTCTTGGGTCTCCGTCAGTCAGCAATATTGATACCACCCCGTGCAAAACAGACATCGCTTCTTTTTATAGTCCGCCGTTGTCCCTTTCTCCCTTCTCCCGTTCTTCCTTTCTCCATTTATTGTCCCTTTTGCTGCTCTGCTCGCCCTTCAATACAGTATTGGCACCATTTGTCACCCCGGCCCGCTTGCATTGAACACAGACTTGGGCAGTAGAGACAGCAAGACCGAGAGCTAGAGGCACCCCGCCATGGCCCAACACGGAGACCAAGCAACACACGCTGCATCAGGCTTAAAGCTAGGAGTAGCAACAGGAGCAGCACTAGGAGCAGCACCAGGAGCAGGGACCGGAACAGGAACAGGGATAGGAGGTGCCTATGCGGACGGAAACACCCATGACACCACAGAGCGGGCAAGCAAAGGCCCAGGGCCTGCAGCAGTCGGGAGGGGTCATCGGCCCGCGCTGAATGACTGGAAGTTTCCGTCGACACCTCGAGTCGCAACACCTGCACCTTACGAGCCCCAGCTTATTCAGTCCGATGCAAGGCCGTCTTCGCCATCCATAGGCACCTCTCATCAGCAGCCGGTCATGGATTACTTTACTCACCCAGTTTCGATGACAGCCCAGCAGCAGCTACAACCGCAACAACAGCTACAGCTACAGCTACAGCAGCAGCAGCAACAGCAGGTCACGCAGTCGTACGCCAGCAGCTCAGGGCCCTTTAGAGACGGGTCTCAGACTCCCAAGTCGCCATACTCTTTCTCAGAGGCAATGGATAGCATCCCAACAGAGGACGCGTCCGTCCAACACCAGGCTCACGGCATACGAAGGAACACTCACAGTCAGAATCACAGCCAGAGCCAGAGTCAGATTCAAGGCCAGAGCCATAATCACACTCAGAGCCATAGTCAAACCCATAGCCAGAGTTACAGCCACAGCCACAGCCAGAGTCAGGATAGTGTTGGGGTCTCCGTTGAACAACATCCAGGAATATTGCACAATCTGCCCGCATACCAACACCAAATGCTCCACGATGCAGCCCAGCCAGGTCACAGTACAGTGCCGAGCGGCACACACTTACTAGTGCACCAGCAGCAGCAACTAGGCATGCCGCTCATGCCACATCAGCTACAAACCCCGTCAGAGTTTGCTCTCAAGATGCTGTTCACACAGTTTGTTAAGATGGCGGAGGCGAAGCTCAATGCGATGGTCCACCTCCCTCTTGTGAGTAGTTCAAGTCTTGGATGACATTTGCTATCAATTATATTGCTTATATCCAAGTGGTCACTTACCGAACTAACAATCTCGCGCCATACTCCTCTGCTTCTCCAGCAAGATACCGAACCCGATATACTTTCCCCCCTGAAGCATGGCGTCGATCCAAAGTTTGATAAGCTTTTGGCATCTCTGGGCTCGGTGGCGCGACATCGCCCGCAGCCCGTTATCGAATGTGTGCTGCTCTGGCGCAAGGGCAAGATTGAATCTGCAGATGACCCCTCTTTCAAATCCACCTCGTACGAGCAGTGATCATATTGTGGACATGTATTTAATGCACGGAAGGAGACGCCTCGTCTTACTTTGTTATTTTGCAACCCGACTTGAAAACCGTAGAAGCGAATGGTCGAACTTCAAGTACAGGGATCCAAAAACTGTAATCAAGGAGCGGAAATCGGTGAGACAAAACTGAATCAACGGTTATCAATGGTTACGAATGTTGGCCGTGGTGGCTCATCAGAGGAGTATGCTATACCCTGCCTACTATCCTAGATGGTCTCGTGGTTCATTATGTCGCGATCTTTGATCGAAATCCTCAGCCAGGTTCAAAGGGATACGCTGCCAGAGGATCTGGGTCAACGACTAGAGGAAGAAGTCTTTAGTCAGCTCGAGAATGCAGATCCGTAAGTTCAAGTTGAAGTCCTTCGTTTTTGCGTCAGCTTGCTTCAAACGCGGGGCGTGCATACGTGCCTTTCGTGTCCCATACTAAGACCTCAAACCTGAAACTGCCCTTGTACCAGTGAGTTCATCAGGAGATCTTCCAACCGTACGGCCAACATGAACATTTTAGTAGAGCTGATGGGCTCGCTGTCCAATGTGCGCTTCGCAACTGTCAGCGACCGCTTCATAGCGGAGCTCGAGAAGTACAAAACGGGGGTGCCAGTGAAGGACAAGGAAAGGGAGCAACGTATGGAGATGCTTATTCGCGGGATGCGTTTTTTGAACTTGAAGGTATGTTATTAGTGGTATGGTGTCGAAGATGTATGTAACAACGTTTGCCTAATAACACATTTGGCGTCTATAGTTGTACCCAATGGACTGTCTTGAAGAAACAGCCGACTTTTTACAAAGCTGCGCTGGATTTTTCAAAGCAGCGCGAGGAATCAAGATCAAGCAGGCCTACGCCGAGCTGTTTGTTCAGCTCATGACACCCGTAGCCAAGGTACGTAAAAAAAGGGCCGATGCTGCATAGAGAAAGTTACAGTGCGCAACGTGAGCAACTAACTAGCAGAGCCTCTTTTATAACCAAACGGGAATAGGTTGCATTGGCGGAGGTCAACCTTCACAACTGGTCCAAAACCGTGGAACTCATATACCCGAAGGCTCGAAAGATGACCAACAAACCAAGGCATGTCCAGGTCGCCCTACCACTCGTCACGATGCTGCTGTGCGTTAGCAAAAAAGACTTCTTCCTTAAGCAATGGATCGCCATCTTTGAGCTCTGCCGGGAGAGGTTTAGAGATAAACTTTTGCGCCAAACTGCCCTCAATTGTGCATCACAACTCATATGGGTATATCTTTATCGATGCTCCGACGGCACAAGCAGCAGTACCATCCGAATTCTGGATAACATTGTCAAGGCTCTCTTCCCGCCCAACCGAAAATCGACTGCACTCCTGGAAGGGTCCTTGGGCCATTTCATCCGCATTGTCCATTTTATCGGTGCGCGACAGCCAGAGTACGCCACGCAATCCATAATATTTCTGTTGCTGAACCTCGAGTCCTTGTCTACGGTCGTTTTCACTAATCTGACGATGGACATGATTTCACCCGAGCGCATGACCATCGCCGTGCGGTCGTTCATGTTGATTTTGGCTGACCTTGACAAAGGCGCAGGCAGTCGACCACCATTCCCAACTGCTGGAGATGCTGTAGTGGTCATATCGGACTCATCAACAGCATCCGACTTTCTGGAACCCAGCGTCATCAATCGCCCCTACATGCAGAAGACATATGAGCAAATGGCAGTAGTCCTGGGAAGAATCGCATTTGTGTGCGATCGCAATTATGGCCATACACTGATCCTGGACGAAAAGTACACCACGGCAAGAAGCATGTTTTCGGCAGCAGCAATCATGGCGACAGCCACCGGAGATAGCGGTGCGTCGGTTGTCCATCAGTACTCGACTTTTGCAGTGTCCTATTCAAAGGAGAAGCAAGTCTACTTTGACCTTATGACGGCGTGGGTGACCTGTCTACCTCGATGTATGCCATCGGGCATCCCGCTGTTGAAACTGGTTGAGATGCTCTCTAGGTACACTGCCCATGTGGATCCAGAGCTCCGGAAAGCTTCTGCGGCGGCGCTTGTCAGGATCGCCAATCAATGCAACTCGCAGGTGGCCGTTGCAGGGTATTCTGCATTCGTTTGTACTGTCGAGGATCGTCTTTCTGAGCTTCTAGCCGGCCTCACAGTCCCAGGATCAGGAGTCCCAGCCGAAACTGGTCTATTGGGAATATACATTCAAATACTGGAGGCATGGATCCACGACACTACCAACAAAAACTCACAAGAACGCGACTCGAATATTGAAGATCAGAGTTCTTCGGGAGTGCTTGCCAGTCCAGCAGCATCAGCTGAGGGTTCCCGTTCGTTCTCGTCCTCATACGTTCCAGAAGTGGATTTGGTCACCCAGCTTCAGACGACAGAAGAAAACGGCCTGCTTTTCCTTTGCAATCCCTCCCCAGTGATCCGTCGGTATGCCATTTCAATTCTCAAGCTAGCGGCGTCCTTCGATCAACCTGAGTCGCAGAGTTCATCCGCCGGCGGTGATATAAGGGAGGGCGTCATGCCGGCGAGCATATCCCTACGACCACACATGGAGGCAACTCGAGTTTACCACTTACTTCAAAATGCCGTACAAGAGCTCCTCCTGGTGGACGAGTACGGTAACGCGCAAAAAGATTGTCCGCTGGCTCTTCCGGAACTGATTCGATTGCAAATTCACCACCACAATGGGTCTTTACTTGCAGGGAGCGACAATAGCCTAGACGTGGGCATCTGGCGACTGTGCTTCCCTTTGCTTATCACTAAGATCTTTGAGTGTTTTCCCGGTCTCTGTGAGCCGTGCCTGGATACAGTGAGCAGACGCTTGATGCTACTCTATCCGGCCATGGTGGCAACCACAGACTTGACTATGCACAGCACCTTGGTCTCAAAGTTTTCCATTAAGACGACCCACGTAGCGACCGAGGAGATGATTGAGCAATGGCGCGCTTACCTGACGTTTGTCTGCTCGACCATGGTTCGCCACGAACACCAGTCACCCGCAGCACCGGGACATGGACGCAAAAAGTCGGCACCTACAGAAAAAATCACCTGTGCTCGCGATTTATTCCGTCTCATCCTTCCGCTATTATCCAGCGACCGTAGCTCGATTCGGGAGTCGGTCGTGACTTCTCTCGGCAGGATTAATCACCATTTGTATAAACCGTTGCTTGAGGATCTCCAGCCCACACTCTTTCAAGTGCACGACGATTTTCGGTCCAAGAGCAGCACTATAAAAGCTTCCTATCAAAGCAAACGTAACAGGAAGATGGACCGACTGCGAGCAGAGATTGCTCACATTTTCGACTTGACCGCTCCGCTTCTTAAGCACCCGGCCCTCGCCCACGACGAGCACATCACATCCGGTCTCAAGCATTACGTTCGGGAGACGCTTTACTTCCTTGTCGACACCGATGTTCAGCAGGAATGGGAATACGTCAAACTGCGCACGCACTTTTGTGGGTTCGTCAGTCATCTCTACAACGGCATCTCGCAGATCGGAAGCACCGAGAACATCATCCCCTTCGACCATCGATTGGCTCTCTTCAAACTCTTCCAGGGGTGGTGTGGACATGGAAGTACTGGTCATGCGCGAGACGTGGAAAATAGGTCGATTTGGTATTGGTTGGATCAAACGAATGAGATCCAGATGGCGGAGAAATTCGAATTGGAACTGGCAGCCTTGCGTGCGATGGCTTCACTCTGCGTCAGTATTTGCTCAGCGTCGACTCAAATACCTGACTCAGTTCAAAAGAAGCAGCTACTTACCTATCGCATGTTCAATCCTTCGCAACTTCGTTTTTTAGAAGGAGGCAATCAACAACCCTGCACGACTGGATCGTCCAAAGGCTTACTTCAATATTGATGAAGTATTTGGGTGGATTGAGAGCGTTTTCCGTAGTTCGGATGAGAGGCTGCACAGCATTGCACAGTATGTCCACGCTATGGGGAATTGGACTAGATGCATGGCTTATCGTGTATGCTATTTTCACCCACCACGTTTATACTAATATTGATTTTGATCCGCCATTCGATAGAGATGCCCTGGAGGCCCTTCTCATTCACAACCAAAACCGTGGCGAGCTTTTAGAGGACGCTATCCATCAGTGCTATGCAGGAGACATGTCGCAAAAGTTTATACAGGGCCACTTCCGGGCACTAGTGGACATTATCCTGCGAATCGAATCTTATCCCTGCCAAGTTCACCAAATGCTTAGCCTTGCGCTGTTCAAGTGCGGCGACTCCAACATCCAAATCAGGACTCTGGCTATCAAGCTTTTGAAAGTCATCGAGTTGCGACATTTTCCCGAACCATGTGCAGGAGAGTATGAGATCGGCATCGTCAACAAACTCCCTACAATCTACAGGCAGGCTCAATATGTCTTATCAGCACGGCTTGCTCAGGATCGTCCAGAACAGACCTACTCTCTTTTGTCTGAGGCAATGATGCGACTCGATCTGGTCGGGTCAGTGTGGCGAGGCGAGATGCTGTTCTATATTGCGCCATGGCTCGGGAACGTGGAACTGCTAATGGACGAGAAGGATGAGCTCAGCATGACCTCGTTTGTGGTTCTGACGAACCTCTTTTACTTGACCGTGAAGTACGGGGACGACCATGTCAAGGAGGTCGAGAATCTTTGGGTGCAGTTAGTGGCGGGCGACAACTTTGCCAACATACGCCCCATTCTAGTCTTCTTGCTGGATCTCAGTCTTGAGAAGAGGAACCCAGATTTTGTTCATCCTGCCAAGAAGGTGATTGTCTTCTTGGGAAGGACATCGGCCTGTTCAAGGATGGTCGATATTCTGACCTCTGACATCTCTCCCAAGGCTATGGTCCCAAAGCTGAAGCAGGAACGCAATCACGTTCGGCCTCCGTTCCTGCCTGATTTCTACCTTGCCGACCTTGACAGCCTTATCACTGGTACAGAAAAGGGACCTGCATTTTCGCGTGGACAGCTGGCGACAGTTCTGCTGGTGGATTTAGCCGTTGAAGCAGGAGCCGAGCTTCGTCGACATCTCCCACTACTTCTGCAAGCGCTCTTTGTGCAGTTGGACCACTATACAGCATTGATCCGCGATCAAACAAGATCCTTGCTGGTACACCTCATTCACTCCATCATCATACGTGAGTCACGGAGCTTGGATGTGATCGAACAATCCACAGATCTAGTCGACTTTCTGAACACTAAGGAGGGCAAACCTCTGTGGGCACACGAGGATATTTCTCAAAACATGCGCGACTCTCCCGAGCTAGAGTCCTTGGTGTATCGCTCTATTCAAGTCTTCCAGGCATCCGAGGACGGGATCCGCCAGCAGTGGGGCGAGACCGCCCTCCAGTGGGCCACGACTTGCCCAGTCCGTCACATTGCCTGCCGGTCATTTCAAATCTTTCGCGCACTGGCACCGAGTTTCAATCACCGTATGCTCGTGGACATGCTCGCTAGGCTTTCAAACACGATTGCTGACAAGAGCCAAGAGATTCAGGCGTTCGCGATGGAAATCCTTATTTCTCTCCAATCGATCATCACCGTGTTTGATTCCGCGAGGATGATGCAGTTTCCATTGATATTCTGGGGGGCAATCGCATGCCTATACACTGGCCATGATCAGGAGTACATGGAAGGACTGAAACTGTTGGAGATTGTCACCAACCGACTGGACGTGATGGATCAGCCAACGCTCGAGTTTCTACTCTCGTACTTTCCGGAACAGTGGGACGGCGCGTTCATGGGCATCCAGCCCCTGCTGCTGAAGGGACTTCGATCGACCGTGACAGAGCAAATTTCGCTGCGGTTGCTCAGGCGATTCCTCTTTGTTTCAGAAAATGCCCTGATTGACCCTTCACCCCATCGGGCTGTCTTCTTGTTCCTTGGTGTGCTTCCGCTCTTGGCAGAGGGTCTTGAAACCAAGGACGTCAACGACAACTGTATGCAGTGGGCGCAGGATGTCGGAGCGGTTGCTGAACGCGATGGGCACTTCAACATCTCGCATTTGCTGACCGTCTACGCCAAGCAGCGGTTCCGATCCACGGATGACTTCTGGCGTCAAATTAAGGTGCTATTGAGCGACTTGTTCATTGCCGAGCTTCAAGCCGAAATGATTTTATTTTTCATGCGACTCCTCTACAACAGCCACGGACTGTACAAACATAAGGCACTCAAATGTCTGAAGCTGCTCCTACCGCTTGTGGACACTGGCCGTGCAGAGTTTTTGGAGATTGGTCCTGAACTTGTACTGCCGTTACTCCGCCTTTTACTCGATGCCGAATATGCAACAGAGGCACTGGAGGTTCTGGACACAGCCATGAATCTGTCAGAACAGTCGGCCGAAATCTTTAGGATTCGGGTTCCCTTGGATGCTCAGAGTCCAGGCCTGAATTTTGAGGACATGACCAAGGGCATTCTTGGAGGAGGCACAGGTCTAGAGCGCAGGACTATGACCGATAACTGGGTGGAGCCCAGACGAGAGCATTTTTGGCAAATGACTAGGGCCAATGTGAACGCGGTCGTGATGAAGATCTTAGCAACGACATTCTGGGATACCGACGTTGAGGAGCACGAGATGGGTCTTGGTTATCCAATGATACTCCACGACAACAGCACCGGCATCATGGACTTTGTGGATCATGATGGCATGCACATTGGAGTTGATTCGAGTTCGATATACGGGAACAGTTATGGCATAGACCGCGAAGACAGCGACGTGAATGGGAATCAGGATCAGTATGGACATTTGGTGTCTGCGTTAGATGATCTCACAGAGCACTTTGCGGAGAGTGCGCTTTATGGCGAGGCCAGGAAGCGAGAGAGTGCGTTCCTAGGGTATGGTGAATCCTCTCAGAACCATTGGAACTATCGACAGAGTCTCTTGATGTCGGACCCCAATGTTCTAGCTCAAGGAGGCGTCAGTGGCAACCAGCCGTCAGCACATAGTATGAGCAATTATGCAGGAGACGGTCTTGGGCTAAGTACTGGGCTCGGAACTGGGTCTGGATTCAGTCGTGGACATCGTCATTCGCGCCGGGGTAGCAAAGGCAGTCGAGACGAATTCGGATCGTTTTATGCGCCAAATCATGAGCGCATCGTCGAGGACGACGAGGACGAATCGACGTTGATGGCGGCAGAGATCTTGAACAAAAGTCTCTCAGTAAATCGTTCTTACTCCTCTATTCGGTCCTCCTTCTTGATGGAGCCGTCGTCCTTTGTCAACATGCAGGAGCAGAGCGCCGCCGATAGCCAAGGAAACGCATTATCCGGCTCCAAATTATCGTCGTCATTGTCATCATCCTCCGCCACTGCTCGGGGTTCCAGTAGCCGAGTTCGACTATATGCGCCAGGCCATGGCCACCACACCAATCGGTCCTCGTCTGGCGGATCTGGGTCTGGCGGCGCAAGTGGAATGAGTAGCAGCTCGGGCACAGGTGGCACCACAGCCCACACTAGCACAAATATTGCACGGAACAGAAGTGGTCAGAGTCATCGGGCAGGAAGCAGCAAAACCGGAAGCAACTCGAGCTCGATCATTGTTGCAGCAGGTATGCCAGGGGCCACCGCCAGCAGCAGCAACAGTATCAACAGTATCGGCAGTATAAACATGAGTGGCCACCGAGCGAGAGCGAGCTGTGATGATCTCTCCTTATCTTCATCTGATGACGATGATGAGGACGACGACGACGACTCTACGGATAGTGATGACGATGATTACGATGGGCACCGGTACCATGATCGCTATGGAGAGAGGCATGTCCGAGAGCGCAGTTTTGAAATCACTGCAGGAGGAGCTATAGCTGGAACTCATCATCATTCGGGGGCGATAAGTGGTCTTAGTGCTGGCAGCAGTGGTGGCGACGGCCAGGCTGAGTCGCCCCGTCGCTTTGTTGAAGGTCATACGCCGACACAATCGCAGCCTAGCTCGAGGGCAGCATCGCATGCGGGGTCGAGAACAGGTTCACGACCAGGATCAATGCCCGGGTCGCCATCGCCTGCGACTTGAGGTCCCAGGCGGTGCATGGACCGGAACACCGCACGACTGACGCCTGTCGCAAGCGACTATGTTAGTGCCCCTAACGCTGATTTGTCGCAAAAGTAGACCCAGCTTTCCGTACTGTACAATATAATCATAGCGACGTTCTTCAGTAAAACAGCACGTTCGAATTTCGAAAGGGAAAGAGGATCAAGACGTTGTCGGCTATGATAATTTATAATGCAATCAAGCGGATCAAATTGATCATTTTATTTCTTCATTGCAGAGTCGGCAACATTAATGCATTTTATTTTGTGAGGGGCGGGGAAAGCGGAGGGTAATGAATTTTTGCATGTCAATTGTCGCGTGAGGCGGTTTTAGTCATACGCGCTATGCAATGCTTCTCTACGAGAGTTGTTTTATTTGATCGAAGCTACGGATGGTATATTGTTTGACAACCTTTTTTTTATGTACAGAACTTTCATGTGGCACGAGCTCTCTTAATCCACAAACTGAAGACTTCGCGGCAGTCGAGTGGAGCAGAGAGTAGTCATGCACGATCCCGCAGGATTGGTGCTTGTTGCCACTACTACACTTGGGTCGGCTCCTGTGGAAGTCTCGGCAGTTGTAATCGTTGACAAGCCAGCCTCTGAAGCTGCAGCGGCTTCGGCTGCAGCGGCAGCAGCAGCAGCAGCCTTAGCTTGCTGCTTCGCCTTTCGGGCCTTGGCCTTTGGATTCAAAGGCACCAATGCCGCTTTTTCTTGTGCCAAGGCTTGAGCTTGAGCCTGAGCCTCGAGCTCGCTTTGCTCCAAGGTTTTGATGAACGACGGTGGCAGTGGCTCTACCTGGTGCCACCCTGGGCCCCAGATTGACACTGAAAGGGCCAAGTACTTGCGCCCCGCGACTGTAGACTCAAAGTCGTCGCGGTGATGCTGCATCGACTGCAACAGCGAAGGTGGGGGCGGGAGCTCCGATAGTGAAGAGGACGCGTTGTCTGAGGAGCTTGAGTCGTTCTTGAAGTGGATCTTGTCCATTTTGGGCCATGTGTCTGAAAAGTAGTCGTCTTCAGTGTCTGTGTCACTGAGGCTGCTAATACTGCCACTGTCGTCTGAGCATGTGCTCATGGAACATGTGGAGCGGCTCTTGTGCGGAGTGACGGACAGAAACGCGGCGGACGTTGATGACACGAGGATCGGCGACAGGGTTGGTGGCGGCAGGATCTTGTTTCGGACACCTGCGACTACACTCATGTCAGATTCGGGTTCTGTATCGCTCTCAGAGACCGACGAAGACGACGACCACGACCACGAGGAGCCAGAAGAAGTCGATGAGGAAATAGAATAGGATCGCTGACTGTTGAGACGAGGCGAGGGCCGAGATGGCCAATGCTCTGTGACTTCAGGGAGCTGCTCCGAGCTCGGATTCGACCAGGTTGAAGGAGGCTGGTTCTGGGACGAGTTGCGGGTTCGTGCTTGTGCCTGTAGGGCGACGGCGCTGATGGCAGCAGCGCGCGAAAGCTGTGGCGAGGGGTATGTTTGGGTAAGGTACGATGTTGAAGTGACCATGGAACGCGACTCGGCCTGCAAGAACCGCATCCACTCATCGTGGTGGTCGTGTTGGACAAGGTCCCCATAGGTGTTGTAGCTGAAGTTGTGGTGGGACAGGTGGCAGTTTGCTGCACTGTCTGCGGCTGAATACCAATTGCAACTCATGGTACAGGGTGTTAAAAAGAAGCACACTGTCAAGGGGCAGGCTGTTGAAGAGAGCGCGAGAAGAGAGCTAGAACAGTTGCGGGCAGAGTAATAGGTTAAAGGGTGGGTGGAGCGAGGTGTGTGTGGAAGAGAAAAGAAAGAGAGCGAAAAAATAAACAACACACACAATTTAACCCATCTGGACGGTTGTGCAAGGGCGGGTCGAGTACCTTTGAGGTGACATTTGGGACCCGAGTCAGGAATCTGGGTGTTTGACAACCTCGGCAACCAATCGCAGGCGGCGCTGAGCAAGGTTCACACAAGAATTTTTTTTTGACAGCTCACAACAGCCTGCTCTCTGCAATCTCCCCTTGCAAGGGCGTCGTTTCTCCGACCTGTCAAAGTGCCTGTCAATGCAGCCTGTCAAAACGCAGACGCTAAGGGGGGCTGCCTTTTTAGTCCTCAGGACCGGGTGACTTGGGCGCTCTCCCGCATCGACGCCATCAAGTCGACGTCGGATAATATATGATGGCTTGCAACGGCATATAGAGCATTGTTTTTTACTACTCCCTCACCAAGAACTTTCTTGACATACTTAGGGCAGTTGGAACTCAGGGGGAACAAAAGGACATGGCACTGAGTACGAGGAATATGTACCTCTGGTATTGTATGGGCAACGCGTTGAAAAATGAGAGAAAGATGGCCATCTGGTTTTGCTTCGATTTCTGAAGCACAAAAGTAGGTATGCCATAGCCATCTTGTTGCAAAGCGGGTTGTTGAAAACCCGGCACTTGTCATGGTATCATCAATGCATGGTTGAAGAACCGACATGAGGCATTCACTCGAGAGATATCGTGACATCCAGCGTGAAAATACTCTTTGCTTCCCGTCATCAACTGCCTCCCCTCTACAGCTAGTCCATTCCCAAATCCTTTTGTGCGGACCGTAAACCCACTTGGACTCGGTTTCCGTGCCAATTGTCACTGCCATACTTTTCTTCGGCATAATGGGCCTCGAGTTGCGACGTAGATTGGACGAGGCGGGCTGTCCTAGGTTGGGCACTTTATCTGATGCATCATCTTCAGTACCTCACAATCGGTATTTTCAGGACCAGAAGCGAGCGAGCCGAAATTCTACGTACGATGACATTCGTTGTCACTCAATTTTAACCAACTTCTGCAAGTCATGAATGTTCAAGCTGTTTCTCGCTAATCGACTCGCGTCACATTAAAACCGAGCAAGAGATTGTGAACACTGCCTAAGATACCAAGTGGCGAGTTATGGAGGAACTGTGGCGTAGCACTGTACCTGACACATGGAGATATCAAATCGTGTCTATAACACCTGCGATTCATTCTCAAATGCTATCCGTGTCAGCTAGGATATTGGATTGTTTGGACGGTCCATGTACTTAGCTCAAGCTGCACAACCATCCAACTGAGGTCGCTCTTGTTGGGCACCTTACTTGTGAGGTCAGAGTGTTGTTAGTGATGGCATCGCCAAAGCTGTTCTATCATTACTCGAGGTCAGATGAAATGAGCGCGACTCAAAAGCTTGGAAGTGTGCAAAAAAATTTCAGGTACGGGGGACCAGTATTACACACTGATGAGACCTCCAAAATTTGATGAGATTGTGTAATTTGTTCGATGAACGGATACCAAAGCAGCCTCATTGCCAGAGCCGCAGCGGTCCCTTGGACTGACGGTCCACGGATCATTGTGGGGCGTGGAGTGTAATGAATGACAGGAAAAGCACGACCCAACAGCTTTTCGATCGGCGCACTGGTCTTCTTGGAGGTGCGGTGAAATGGGCGTTTTCCCCCCTCAATTGTGGGGTTTGAAATATTGGAACCCGCTCTGTCAAACACCGTGTGAACAGGGTGTCTGTGAGTCAGACGAATATAGGAGATTGCGCCTCGACCACGGAGAACGTGGGCGGCCATGAGCAGGCCACAGGAATGGCAGCAATGTACAAACATGGCATAGCCGCGATGTTGGGACAATGATGAGAGACGGAGAGAGTGTGCGCGCAATGAGCTCTTTGACGGCAAATGCAAGAATTGACTCAATTGGGGACCACCTTTTTTTTATGTTCCGGAACACCCACTTTAAATAGCGCGGACCTTCTTCGGCTGCACTCTGCACTTCTTCCTCGCTCTCCATCCATCCCACTCTCCATCGCTTCACATTAACAAAAACACCATGGGTATGCTGTCGAACCCGTCAGCCGGATCTGCTGCGCGGAACACTCCCACCGGACTTGCACCTAAGTCTAATGCTTTATTTGTGTGCCTCTGGCCTGTCCGAAAATAGCGTCCGTCTTTGAAAACGTCTCCACCGCCCCTGCGGACATCATCTTTGCTCTCACAGCTGCCTATAAGGCCGACACTGATCCCAAAAAAGTAAACCTGGGTGTCGGCGCCTACCGCACTGAGGAGGGCAAGCCCTGGGTTCTTCCCGTTGTCCACAAGGTATGGAGATCGCTCGGATACAGGCACCACGACTTGACGCTTCGTAGAAAAAAAATGAAAAGAAACTGCTCTTAGCTGAGGAACGCGAGTGGAACATGCACATGGATAACAATGGGAACAAACCCACCCGCCTGCCATGTGTTTGCAGAATTCGTTATTTTCGTTCTCACCCGCATCGACTTAATGACACTTCTAGGCGGATCACATCATGGTCGACGACGAGAACTTGGATCACGAGTACCTCCCCATTCTCGGTCTTGAGCAGTTCCGCAAGGCTTCTGCCAAGCTGATCCTGGGAGCGGACTCAAAGGCGATCGCCGAGGGCCGCGTCGGTGCCGCTCAGTGCATCTCCGGCACCGGTGCCGTGTATGCTGGTGCCCACTTCCTTTCTAAGCACTATCCTTTCAAGGGCGCTGCCTGCTACATTTCCAAGCCCACATGGGGTAAGTCCGGGTGACACTTTCGGATTGACATCCTCTGAGCTGTTGGGACATCGTTCACCCTCCACCCGCGATCGTCATCATGTGCAAAAAGGAGCAAGAAAAACCTTTTTCTTCAATTATACTTTGGTCCCATACGGCTCTGTTGTTTTCCAGTCTTAAAAAAAATGCGGGGTACAAAAGAAGCACCCTGTTCTGCTCACTTTTTTGTTTTTTCTCATGTACTGACCCGCAACTTTGCGTGCTCTCGCGATCCATAGCCAACCACCGCGCCATCTTTGAGGGTGTTGGCATCCCCGTGCTCGAGTACCCCTACTGGGATGCAGAGACCAAGGGCCTCGACCTCAAGGGCATGCTCGGCGCCATGGAGGCAGCCCCAAGCGGCTCCATCTTCCTGCTCCACCCTTGCGCTCACAATCCTACTGGAGTCGACCCCACCCCTGATCAGTGGAAGCAAATCGCCGATGTTATGGAAGCCAAGGGCCATTTCACTTTCTTCGACACTGCCTACCAGGGCTTTGCTTCGGGCAGCCTGGACAAGGATGCCTACTCTGTGCGTTACTTTGTGGAGCGTGGCTTTGAGATGTTCATCGCCCAGTCCTTTTCCAAGAACTTTGGTCTCTACTCTGAACGTGCCGGCAACTTGACCATTGTCGCCCGGACACCCGAGATCAAGAACACGATCGAGTCACAGATTGCCAAGGCTCAGCGTGCCGTCATCTCCAACCCCCCCGCATATGGATCTAGAGTCGTCTCTTTGGTTCTGAACGACGAGAAGCTGTATAGCGAGTGGGAGGAGAACCTGTCGATGATGGCCAACCGCATTATTGATATGCGCCAGGCCCTTTATGACGAGTTGACGGCACTGGGAACTCCTGGCTCATGGAAGCATATTATTGATCAGATCGGCATGTTCTCGTTCACTGGACTGACCACGCCCCAGGTCAAGGTGCTGAAGGAGAAGTACCACGTCTACCTGACTGACAATGGACGCATCTCCATGGCTGGACTCAACACTAAGAACGTCAAGTACTTTGCCCAGGCTGTCGACGATGTTGTCCGCAACCACTAAGTCTTTCATATACATAAACTAAATTTTGAGTAACCGCGGTTAGCCGTGCGATTCGTAAATACCGAGTGTATACATTTCATTACATTCCTAAGTTCCTTTCAAATGCCCTGATCTCACCATTACAGTTCCAGGAACGAACAGTTGTTACAGCCGCTACTCTTTGATCACAGACGATCTTCTGCCATTCGAAACTTTCCTTACAGACCTCGTTATTTCACGGAGACAAAACCTACACAGCATTTCGCCATGCGTCAGAACTTTTTGGGAGTCGTTGTCGGCACAGCCATGCAAAAGACCGTCAAAGTCAGAGTTATGAGCCAGAAAGTGCACCCGATCGTCCGCAAGGTACCGTTGGGCTACAAACACAACGCAGCTTTTACCTCTGTTCAAATCGCACGCAGGGATCCTCCAATGATACCAGAAACAACGAGGATTGTCCTCACTCTGGAGGAGGAGTTCGGAGAAACCTCCCAGCACCCTGCATACCTCTTTGCCCAGAAGGCTGACTCCATACACCTACTTAATTTTCTGTTAACAGACATACAAATCGTTCAAGAACTACCTCGCTCACGATGAAGCATCCAAGTGCAAGCTCGGAGATGTTGTCAGGATTGAGGCGTGCAGGCCAATCAGTGCAAGGAAACACTTTACAGTCGCCGAGATCGTTGCAGCCTCCAAGGTCTGGGAGCATGCAAAGTGAACCAAAAACATGCGGCAGGAGACATGCAAAGCGGAGGTTCATATAACAGATTACCTCTGCAGCATTAACAACAACAACAATGCAACAATAAGGACAACAAAAAAAGAAAGACGATAGATTTTTCGACAAAAGGTGCTGGCTTCTTGAAGAAGCAATCCGGCAGCAAGTTTGGAGAGAAAGGTATCGCGGCATTTGCATCGAACTCGAATAAAATACATTCCCTTTATTTGGTTGATATACAGAACGACAGGACGGAGGAAGGATATGAAAGGAAGGAACGAAGGTTTGGGGGTGAAGACAAGCAGCTGAACTGGGCCGTGTATGTGTTTGATCAGAAGGGGGGAAATAAAGGGAAAAAACGGAACGTTGACCAAGGAAAAGTTACCTCCAATGGACCACGCGAGCCGCACCATAGCTACATAGCCATACAGGTGGGAGTATTTTTTTTTGTGACGCTGATCATGCCTGATAACCGTTACGGTTGATGTTGCTCTTGTTAACGCTGCTGCTGCTGCTGGTGAAGATGAAGATGTTGATGTGGCTGTTGTTGTTGATGTTGCTGTGGTTGCTGTTGTAGTTGTGCCGAAAGGCCAGAACCATTCTTCGTCTCCTGGGACGCGGCCAGCTCGAGACGCAACTTCTCCTCCTTCGCTGCCTTTGCCGCTCTCTGCGACTCTTTTTTCATTCTCGCCCCGGTGCCGACAGGTCTTCGGAACAACAGGACGTGAGGTTCTGGGTCATGACGCATCCAGTTAACCCAGTACTGCGACATGGTGATTCCGACCTCGCGCCACTCATCCTCTAGAATGCCAAGAACCATACAATGAGGGTGATATGATCTTCAGTTAGATACAGCAGTAATTAGCAAACTGTTGCCGTTTTTTTTTTTCATTCCACCAGAGATGGGGTGTACCTGAAAGAATACGCAGTACATTGCAGTAAGGGTTATCTGGGAATTCCATGAACCGCCTGTCAATGAAGGAGAGCATGATCTTGGGAAGCGTCACATTACGATACTCGTACTTGCTGTCGTAATAGACATCGCCGTACTCGATGGCCTGGATAAGTTTGTCGTATTTTTCCTGAAACGCCATCTCGCGATGTGACAAGGATTGTCCCTGCTGTACCTGCTGCTGCTGCGATTGCTGTTGCTGCTGAGAAGGCTGCTGTTGCCCTTTTGGCCTTTTGCGTTGACCATCGTCCTGCAGCTGTGGTTGCTGTGAGGGGTGCTCCCCATTCTGTAACTGCGCTTGTTTCGCGCGTTGACGACGTGCTTGTTCCTGAGCAATTCTCTCTGCTTCTGGTGCCTGGGATGCATCCCGTTGTGATTCTGGGCGCTGTAATTCTTCCGCCTCCATAGATTTTCGTGTTCGCTTTCGCATGGGGGCTCCTGGCGCATCGCGTTGAGTCGGAAGTGGCAGTCTTTGGGGCGCAGGCTGTTGCCGTGTCAGTGGTACTTGTGCGTGCCTCTGTGGTTGTTGTTGTTGCTGTTGTTGTTGCTGTTGCTGTTGTTGTTGCTGCTGCTGCTGCTGCTTGTGCTGCTGTCCACCAACCACCTGACGAGATCTCTCCATCAATTCGGTTTTGGCATTGGACTGTCGTTGAGAAAGATATTTCTCGCGCAATAGCAATTCATCTCGCGCATCCAACACAATGTCTGCTTGTACTGCCGTTGTTGTGGCGGCTGCTGGAGGAGTGCTTGGGCACGGCTGGACGTTTTCTTGATCGCTAGCGCTTCCCACATCCTGGGCATCAAAGACTCCTCCGCCTCCGACCCTTCTTGTTTCCTCAGGGACACCAAAGTCCGCGTCCGCCCGAATATCGGTCATGTGTGTATCACTAGAATGGCGGAGTTCCTGTGAGAACTGTCGTGAGTGGTGTTGTTGTTGTGTGCGACTTACAGGTGGTTGCTGGTGCGAAAGCTGCTGGCGTGAATGTCTGCGAGATGGCTGACCGTGCTGATCTTCGTAAATGACCAGTCCAGCTGGCTGGTTCTCCTTGTCCAAAAAATCGTCGTTCTCGTCTTCAAGATGGGCGTTCAGGTCTTGAGCGTGCTTGTCCTGCCGTTGGGAAGCCACGTTACCGTGATTGCGGGGTGGGTAGTTCTCGTCCTGATCGTCGTAAACAGTAGAGTTGCTCCGGGGCAGCCGAGTCATCTTTCGTAGGAGTAAATAGCGGAGCCAAGAGTGGGATATTCTCTGTCTGTGGGCAGCGTTGGAAGGGCGTTGAGAATGTGGATTGGCAACAAAAGAACACAATGGGAAGCGAGAATAGAATAGGGGAAAACCACGTCTCGTCTCGCACTGTTTTTGTATTTTGGCGTTGAGGTGGATGCCAAAAAAAATCTTGACTGCTTTGAAGGAAAGATCGGTTCTTATACTTTCACACACGTACTTTCTAATACGAAGAAACGCACCCCGCACATGCCTATTGACACTTCATTGCTACGTCTTATTGGCGTTATTGTCCGAATTATCTATTTCAATGGCGACACGCCTTGATCGCCCTCTATGCGATCTCCTTGTTGGTCAACCAGTCCTCCTTGACATTCTCCAAATGGCTGTCAAAGTCTGCCAGTTTGCTGCTGAGGCCATCCTGCAGAGCCTTGACTACAAGCGCAGGACTTGATCCGTTCTCCATGGAAAAGACGCCACCCTTTTCCGAGAAGGCACCTCTGCTCACGCGCCACTGAGCCTCCTTGTATTGGTAAGGCTATCACGCAAATGATTGGTTTTCCAGTTAAAAATGAGTTACGATCTCTAGCGATTACAAAGGAGCTGGATCAACGCGAACAGTCCAGGCGCGCCTTCCCCAATGTTGAGATACTCACCAAGAAAGCAATATCGTCCGAGTTGACACTCCCATTCTTGATCTACGCATTGAGTTGGAAAAAAAGGGAAAGAATGAACTCATATAAACCATTGAGCAGGTCGTCATTTGAGCCAGAGTGGATCCCACAGTATGACAATGCAAATGGAGCAGCTTTATCCCGAGGGATGTTACTCACCACGACAGCAAACGCGTCCGGCTGCACATGAAGGATTTGGGAGGTAATCTTTTGGCCCACCAGGGACAGGGCCTCATCATCCAACCGTTCGTTCGCCTCATAGTATCCAACTATCCTGAGGCCATTGGCTTTGCAGTGCAAGTCAACCTAACATGGCCAGAAAATTCAAGCGTAAAAGTAAAACGCAAAGTCAGCGCCTGTTCCCGAGCCCTCCTCGCCATCGGTCAATCAGTTGCGAGTGGGACCACATCCGACTTCTCCATCTGTTCCTGCGGCCGTCGCCTCGACTGCAGTAATATAAAGCCTTGTTGTCTCATGACCAGCTCTTATAGGTCGTGAATCTAGTTCGTCCTGGTGCCGCCAATCCGCCAGTTACGACGGCGAATGGATGATGTGTTTACCTGGGTCATGGCCACCTCGAGCATGGGAGTTAACGTGTTCCAGAAGTGAAAGAATGGAACAGCATCCACGACGTTGTCGGATGCATCGGCCAAGAACACACCGTTGACGGCTGTGGTCGGGTATTTGGCGGCATGCAACAATGGCTTCAGGTACGACTTGTGAGAGAACTTCATCTTGGCTTCTTGACGGTATGGACGAAAGAGGAGTTGAGGGTGTGAGCAACAGGTGAAATCAGATATTGGCCCTCTTCAAACGGAAATCGTTTGCCTTCTACGAAATCTTACATTTATTTGGGTTTTATATATACACATGCATCATGCCTTGAGTGCATTCATGGAGGCGCTATACTACCGCAACCGCTATTCCAAATGTATTCTGATGTCGGTGTCCAACATCCTCAAGATCGGCCTTCTGCTCAGGCGCGATGGCGACAAACCGCCGCTGCGGGCTGCGCGAACCGCGCCGACCAGGATTTCCAAGGGCTACAGTCAAGTTTCTGAACTCATTTGGATTTTTGGGGAGCAAGGATGCCGTCCCGAGGCTGATATAGTTATCAAGCGCGTTGGTATTCGTCAAGAGTTCGCTTTTGCCATTGTAAATATCGTTGTAGGAGCTCGAGTGTCGAATAACGAACGATGCTGGTGGGGGTACCAAGGAAGTCTGCTTCGCGTAAGAAGCGTCATCGGCGTTAGTGGAGTTCTGATCAGTTTCGCATGGGCCTTCTACCTTCCGCTGCTGGGGTTGTGCCTCGTCATGAACATTGTGAATATACTCCGACTGCGATGTTGCAGGACGCGGTGGTAGCTCACGAGATACTCTCGCAACGGCCACAGGCTCCGCGTTGAACTCTGTGTGCTGTTTGAGAGGCGAACCAGCTTTAGGCGACTCGACGTGGACATTCGGCTTTGATGACAGCTTGAATACATCCAGAAAAAGCTGCTTGGCCTTGCTTGACCGCCTAGTACACACCTCCCCGGGTGGACTGGGGCTTGCCTCCCTCGTGTCCTCTCCAGCCTCAAACCCTTTTCGCACTGGGCTAGTCATAGATTGCGATCGTGATTGTAAATCTTGCGTCGCCGCACCCTCCCGTGCACTTTTTGGTGGCGTGGGGAGGCTCTGGCGCCCCTTTAAAAAGGAAAACCGGCCAAGTGGCGTTGTCTTTTTTACCTTGACAGTGGATGATTGGGTTGCTGGTTGCTTTGTAAAAGATTGTTTTTGGGCGAGCTCATCCTCAAACCCATCGTCGTATACTTTGCGATAGTGAGCAAGGCGACTTTCATCAATTCGTGGTCGGCATTGTTCTCCGTGATTGGAGCCTGGAGGTGCTTGTTCTAACGTCTGTCGGCGAGCGCGGCAGCTCTTGGAAGTGTCAAGAGTTCGATCCTCAGACTGGACCGGCTCTTGAACACCAATTCCAGAATAGAATGAATCTCGCTGGGGATTAGAGTCATCACAATATAAGGCGCTCCTGGGCAGGGCTCGGGGCAAGGCAAGAGTGGGGTCCAATGCACCAGATGCAGACATCTCATGATCACCATCATCTGCCGGATTGTAATCCAGCCTTTGTAAAGGAGTAAGCCATGGTTGGGAACGATGATGCCGAGGTTGGTGCTCCTGATGAGCCTTTGCGTTTGATTGCAGCTTCTGAAGACTAGATTTGCGCGACGGAGGCTGGCTTCTTGTCATACCAGCCGCGCTGCTTCGGGTATAGTCAGGCTTACCCATGGTCGCCGCAAGACTATCCACGGCTCTATCGAAGGCAATCAAGGCTCGCTGGTGGTCCAAGTACATCAAAATGTGCCTCAGCTTGGCATTGCGCGAAATAGGACACTGGAAGCAACAAATATGAGACCAAGGTGGGAGTGTTGGTCAGCAACCAAAAACGGATACCGTGAGGACTTAATGTAAGTGGGCATGGGAGCGATGTGGAGAGTGCACATATTTCATTGGTACCGTGAAATACATACTATGCGCTCTGCAGGGCACTCCCGCCCAGTGCTAAATATGCTTTGGAGGTCTAGAACTCACCTGGATGGTATGCTTGTTCAAGTTCGCCTCCGAAAGAGGTATCACCGAGATGCACTGAAAGTGCTTTGATACTGTCATCCAAAAAATATATTCCCTCCTTTCTTGAATGAGGCAAGCGAGTGAAGTTCGAAGTTTGATTGTGGCTTCAATGCGATGAGTAACAAGTACTGTACTCCAGTTCAAAAGTGAGGGGCTGCAAAGAAGCACAGCAACGAAGTGATAGAACAATTGAGGGGGAGGGCGCGTGCTTCAGCAGAAAGGATGATCAAGGGTGTGCATTTGACCGTTGGGAGAGTGGAGCGTTTCGGGAGGCGCTTTGAAGAGCAGGCAGGATGCAGCAGGCAGGTAACGATGCTTCGAACGATTATATCATCAGCGCAAGGGTCGTGCGTGGCAGTTGGGGGTGTGGAAGAAGAATAAGAGGGAGAAGATGATGAGAAGAGAGAGAAGAGGTAAAGACGGACGGGAACGTTGTCTTCAGGCAAGGAGTTTCTGCGTAATGTAGTACATAATGTATTAGATTTGGCCGGGACCGTTGCAAACGTGGGGGGTCCGCGCTTGCTTGAAAGAAAGACATCCATGCTGTGTTACAAGACGCTAGGCGGACAATTCCACCATGGCCACCAGCTGAGGGTTGGTGCGCTCAATGCTCTCTTTCCCTTTTTTTTCTCAATGTACCCCTTTCGCGCTAGCGTCCGTCAACCCTTGTATACACCTTACACAATGGACATCCCTCCCTACGCTCTCCGGCTGCATATTCTGTTCATCGGACTTGCGCAGACAATGTCAAAGCAAATCCCTACCAAAACAGCCTTTAATCACTCACATATCGGCCGAGCAGAGGGGCATGAGAGCGAGAACGACGGAGCCCGAAATGCGCGCATTTGCGCCGTAGATGCCCGATGCCATGCCCCAGTCCAACATCGCCTTCATTGCCTGTCTATTGCAAGAGGTATGTTAGTAGTGATATATGGCATGGCATATATTTCCAGGTATTTTTCGACCAAACCAACATGTGCTATTCGGGCGAGGGAAGCTCTTTACGTGTAGTTCCCGGCTTATGAAATGCCATACAGTAAATCAGGAGGACGAAATGAAATAACCATGGTTTGAAGGGATCCTTTGGATCGGGCTCAGTCAGGCACATGAGCAATTCAACGATAGTGTCGTTTTTTTTTATCGTTAGTAGATCATATCGGATCAGCCGCTGTCTACTTCTTCAACACCAGCCTCTCGCCATGAATGACAATACTCTTTAAACACGTCGAACGCTGCAGCTGCTCAAAAGCCCGAGCTGCGTCGAACGCCACGTTGCCGTACGCTGCGGGAGGTGTCCAGCCTATAACCACCAGGTCCTCCAGCTCGTGGAACTCTAAAATCTTGGCCACGACCATGTCCTGAGGCAGCTTCATCCAATGCCGCATAGCATCGAGGTTCCTGAATGAGTCAGGAGGGGCTGCCGTTATGTATGGGCTTAGAGTTGTTGCGATCCCAAGCTCAAGCGTCCTTAAGTGCGGACAGGCCCAGATTTGCTTGGAGAATGATTGCACATCGATGGGTGCATCGCTTGAAAATCCCCGAAGTGCTGTACAGGCAGAAAGCAGGCTGTAGATCAGTTCTGTGTTGGTAGCGAGGGAGCCGGGGCTGCATCGGACGGACTCTAGAGAATGTGCATGGTGCTGTTTCAGAGCCTCGATTCCAGTCTCCCAATGGGTTTCCGGCAAAGACATGAAAGTTAACCTTCCAATCCCAGCAATGAAGGCCGCGAGGTTGGAAGACTCCTTGAATGACGCGTTCTCTGCATCAACAGCCTAATTTTAGGGAGCATAGATTAGCGCTGTTCCTCTCGGGATGTCCGCAACAATGGCATCTCTCATAATTGCATACCTCTAGTTCAGGGCATGCAGGTAGGATGCTGATAATTCCAGCGTTGCCCTCTTTGTCCATACCTCCGAACGGCAACCCGATCCAACGTAGTTGAGGGCACCTCTTAGCGAGGGCAATCGTAGATTCCAAGTCCATCCACCCAAGAAGTTCCAGTCGTTGGATCTTTGTCTGTGAATTGTCGTGTGACGAGGGTGGTATAGGCCAGTTCTCAGGCTTGGTACCTTCGGCAAGAAATGTAACTTTGATGAGGTTGCGGCATGCTGATAAAATCTTGTGAAGGGTGGCTGCTGCCACGTTGCATTCGTTTTGCACCACTGGGCCACTATATCTTATCGAGACCTCCTTTAGCTGATCCAGTTCACATATTGCCAATGAGAGCGCTTGAAGGCAGTCTACTTGGTCGTGTTGAAGGATCCTCAACTTCAGGGTTCTTAGCCTGGGGTTTTGTCGAATCAATGCGCATAGTTGGTTGATACCTGCACTATCAACATCAGTATCGTGCCCAGTCTCGACAGTAAGTGCTGTCAGCCGTGCGCAATGGGATCCAAGCAACATCAACCCTTGAAGTCCTGGAAGAGTCAACGATCGGATAAAATGGGCGTGATTTTGAATGCTGGCAGATATGCCCATTCGATCTTGTGATGTCTGCTGGGTGTCATATTCCCGCAAGGCCCTGGAGAGATCAACATTCTTCCAGACTCTTGGGGAGAATTTACTGAACCAGTGTTTGTTGACTCGACAACAGTGGACACGATCCTGCAAAGTGATCTCATCAGATATCTGGTCGACAAGCTCAGGGATGTTGAAAATGGCGGTACTCATCGAGGGCTTTACAGGAGGAGGTTCGGAGCGGTGCTGATTGAGGAACATGATGTGGGCGGGGTCGACTTTTTATATTGAGCATTTGCGGGCTGTGCTATGTTCAAAGACCGGGCTGGCACTGCCACCTACAACGGTACCCGGGGGATCGTACACCTAAAAATACTAACACATACCTACATTCATTGTCTGACGCGATGGGAAAGATCGTCTGGTAGAACGTTGTTCATTGATCACCGCAAGGCGTTGACGGACCCGTCAGTTGTAGCATAAAGCCCGCGGAGAGAAGCAAACGGGTACCCGCTGTATACACGTGGGAGGGACCTAGCAGCTGGACTGCGAGCATGTGCGAAGGCTCTCCACTCCCACCCCCAGCCACGGGCACGGCCATACCACTCTCTGCGAGCAACGCCAGTGCAGGCGACAGCTCTTGGACGATGTGGCTCTTTGGAAGTGCGATCTGTCCAACCCCGGCTGCATGAAAAAGAAAACTCAATCTCTGCTCCGTTGTTCTCCCTGTGCTCCCTTCGTCCTCTCGACCGTCGTTAACGCATTCAGCAAAAGGAGATAAAAAAAACATTACACAAGCAGCCGCTGTTCCTCTTTTCCCTCTGTGCTGGACCACTCTCCCCTTTCTTCCTTGCCTCATTAGCTCTTGGTGTTCCTTTGCATTAGACATTCACACCTCGACCCTCTATCATCCACCTCCTCAGCCAGCAGTATGACGCACACCTCCAGAACTTCCACGCCTCCGTCACAGGGCCACACCTCGGCATCGCCACAGGCACACTCCTCTCATGTCGAAAGGAAACAGGGCATGCATCAATTCGAGCACATGTCAGGGGGCTACTCGGGTGTTATTGTGGTCGACCCTGTAAGGACCTCACGCTATAGATTCGAGGTTGTTGCTGCCACTGACGGCGTCGTCCTCCTCAAAGTCGCTCAACTAACACGATTTCGGATACTTTTCGATATCAGAACATGCTACCACCGGGCTATGTGCTCAGCCAGGTTGCTGCACCAAGGGCTGAAGAGCCAGAAGAGCCTCTTTATGTCAATGCAAAGCAGGTCAGTCTTAACCCACTCCTGGCATTTCGATGGCGCATTCACATATCTTGCCGAAGATGCGCCTGGACCTTGTATATCTTGCGTGTACTTCAAGGAGGATATGACATCGTTATATGAATAGTTGGCTTCTGTCTCTGCCTGTACCTTTAGCCCTTCGATCCTTGTTCGAAACGACATATCTTTTTTTTGTTTTTGTCTTGTTGGTGCCGTACGCGACCTGGCCATGAGAGTATAGCAAAATGATTGGCTTGCATGGGTCAAGATCGACCTATGAGAAGGATTGGTGCACAATTTACGGACAAATCCTCCTAACGACGCACACACCGCTCGTGCTTCAATTAGGCCGTTGATTCAAGCCATTAACTCTCACTAATTGTATTCCTAATATATGCCACTGACACTAGTATCATCGCATTCTCAAACGAAGGGCTGCCCGAGCCAGTCTCGAGGCAGAGAACAGATTGTTGCAGCGAGGTAGAAAGGTAAGAAGGTACCCGGATTAGTTAGCAACACAGAGAGGCTGAAAGGAAATGCAAGAGGATTGAGGAAACCAGGCCCAATATCTCCTTCACTTTCCAGCACAGTGGGATCCGAAGCTTGGAATTCACGTGACTTGAAGTCGCG
>JADMIO011721457.1_pt1 | contig 33742 bp, 26 predicted proteins | sample 8958161 | NCBI WGS metagenome assembly JADMIO01 (sample SAMN16585339, study PRJNA669376) | soil metagenome | isolation source: Crop rotation soil | place: USA: Cullars Rotation, Alabama | collected 2011 | reverse complement strand
CGAAACGGGATCGCCAGTTTGCTTCAGCCGCAAGGCGCAAGGGGTGGGGCTATACTCCGAGTATGCCCCACCCCGCAGCAACGCCGCGGATGAGGCAAAATCGCGATCCCGTTTCGCACCAAACGCACACCGCTTCCGCGTTACGCCCCCAGCGCCACCTACCCCACCAAAACCCGCTCCGCCGCCAGCTCACCGCTGTGGATACACGCCGGCACCCCCACGCCCCGATACGCATTCCCCGCCACCGCCAGCCCCCGCAGCGTCCCCACCGCCTGCTCAATCCCCGCCACCCGCTCCAAATGCCCCACGTGGTACTGCGGCATCTTCCGCTCCCAGCGCGACACCGCATGCGCCACCGGCTCCCCCGTGATCCCCAGCAACTCCACCAGCTCGCCATGCACCATCGCGCGCAATTCCATATCCGGTCGCGTCACCAACTCCGGCTGCGTGGCGCCCCCCACGAACGCGCGGATCAACACAAATCCCGCCGGCGCGCGTCCCGCATACTTCTGGCTCAGAAAACTGCCCGCGAGAATCGAACGCTTTTCCACAAACGGTGACACAAAGCCAAAGGCGTCCAGTGCGTGGCGGATCTGATTGCGCCGGTAACACACCGACACCACCGCCGCGCCGGCATAGTCGATTTCGCCCAGCGTCCCCGCCAGCGTGGGATGCACCCGCTTGAGCAACGCCGCCGCGTGCGGCGCGGGCGTTGCCAGAATCACGCCATCAAACAACTCGGCCTCTCCCTGTGGGCGGGTTGCCCCGCCTGTCCCGAGCGAAGTCGGGGGGCCAACCCGCGAGTCCTCCCCTCGTGGGCGGGTTGCCCCGTCAACCCGCGTCCCCGCCCCTCCTCGCCCCACACTCACACGCCACAGCCCTCGCTCCGCAACCCGCTCGATCGCCGTCACGCGGCTGTTGAGCCGCACCACATCGGCCGGCAACCGCCGCTGCGCCGCCTCCACCAGGCTCCCCATGCCGCGCTGCAACGTGGCAAACATATTGTAGCGCGCCCCGCTGGATTTTTCCTGCGCCGCCCCCACGCCCCGCCCCGCCTTGGCGCCGCGAATCAGCCCCCCTTGCTCGCGCTCCATTCTGGCGAACTGCGGCATCGTCGCGGCCAGGCTCAAGCGCATCGGGTCCGCCGTGTAGATTCCGCCGATCAGCGGCTGTACCAGCCGTTCGTAGGCCTCACGTCCGAGCCGGCGCGTCGCAAAGGCCCCCACGCTCTCGTCGGACGTCTCCAGCCGCGGGCGGACGCGATACTCCTGCAGCAGCCTGATCTTGCCAGCGATCGACAGGATGGGTGAGGTGAGCACCGGCCCGAGCCTTTGTGGCGCCATCAGAATGAACCCGTCCGGAACCGCTTGCAGCCGCCCACGGCAGACCACCAGCGCCTTGCGTCGCGATTCGTCCGTGGTGATCAGTTCGTCCGCCAGCCCCACCTTCTGGCAGAACTCAATCCCCCACGGCACGTTGGTAATGAACCCGTCGGCGCTGCCCTCGAACAGATAGCCGTCGCGCGCCACCGTCTCCAGCACGCCGCCCAAACGCCCCTCCGCCTCAAAAAGCGCCACCACCACGTCCGGCTTCAGCTCGCGCAGCCGGATCGCCGCCGCCAGCCCGCTGATCCCGCCCCCGACAACCGCAATGCGTTTTGGTTCTGTAGACATGAACTTCCATAAACTCTGCCACAACCCCACCGCCCACGCGAGCCCGGCGCTACTTGTGTTGCGGCATTCTAAAATCCCGAAGTTGGTGTAGGGGCGCTTGTGCCAAGCGCCCGTTGGATCGGCGGGCGCTTCACAGAAGCGCCCCTACATCCGGCACGTCGGTAACTCAATTAGGAGTCTCCCCCCACCCGCACCCCCCGGAGGGCGCGGATGCCACCCGCGCCACCTACATCCTAAGGGTAGGGACGGCTCTCCGAGCCGTCCGCACGGACCACGGTGAACACCCTTCCCGCCCCGCCGCCGCACCCCCACAAAGACTACTTCCTCACTATTAGCGCGCATAATTTAACGATTGACGCCACATTAGAATTCCCGATACCGTAATGTCATGCAATTGGAGTCCCTCAAAGTGCTTTGCGATGTGGCCCGCTACCGGAGCTTTTCCCAGGCTGCCAGTGCGAACCAGATCACCCAGTCTGCCGTCAGCCAGATCGTGTCGCAGATCGAAAAGCGCCTTGGCGTGCAGTTGATCGATCGCTCGGTGCGCCCCTTGCGCTTCACGGACCAGGGCCGCATCTTTGCCGACGGCTGCCAGGATATCGTCGGCCGCTACCACGCGCTGGAGGAAGTCATCCGCGGCGCCCCCGCCGACATGCCCGTGACCGTCCAAGTCGCCGCCATCTATTCCGTCGGCCTGCGCGACATGCACGAATACGTCTCCGCTTTCTCCCGCGTCCAGCCCCATGCGCAGGTGCACATCGACTACCTGCACCCCGACAAGGTCTACGAACGCGTCCTCGATGGCACCGCCGATCTCGGCATCGTCTCCTTCCCCAAGCGTACGCGTGAACTGGAGGCCCTCCCCTGGCGTCAGGAGGAAATCGTCCTCGTCTGCAAACCCACGCATCCGCTGGCAGCGCTGCCCAGTGTGCCCCCCTCCCGCCTGCGTGCCTGCAATTTCATCGCCTTCGATCGCGGCCTCGTCTTCCGCCGCGAGGTTGATCGCTTCCTGCGCGAGCATGAAGTCGAAGTCAACGTCGTGCTCGAATTCGACAACATCGAAACAATCAAGCGCGCCATCACCGAGGAAGCCGGCGTCGCGCTGCTGCCCTTCCCGACCCTGCGGCCGGAACTCGATTCCGGCACCCTGGTCGCGATCCCCCTCGCAGGCGCCCGGTTCATGCGCCCGCTCGGCATCATTCACCGCCGCAGCAACCTGGGCGTTGCGGCCGGTCGCTTTACGAAAGTCTTGCAGGAACTCCATCTTAATGGTGATTCACCGGCGCGCAAGCGTCGGGCCGTCGCCACGGGGGCAGGACGATGAGCAATACACACGACAACGATCCGGTGTTCCAGCACGGCCGACCACGCGCCCACGGGCTCTACGATCCCGCCTTCGAGAAGGATTCCTGCGGCGTCGGCTTCATCGCCCAGATCCGCGGTGTGGCCAGCCACGGCGTCGTGCAAAACGCCCTGAAGATGCTGCAACGCATGGACCACCGTGGCGCCTGCGGTTGCGAACCCAACACCGGCGACGGCGCCGGCATCCTCACGGCCCTCCCGCACGCCTTCCTTGCCAAGGTTGCCCAACGCGACGCCGGGCTCACGCTCCCCGCGGCCGGTCGCTACGGCGCCGGGATCGTCTTCCTCCCGCAGGACGAAGCCGACCGCGCGACCTGCAAGCAAACCATCGCCGACCTGATCACGCAGGAAGGCCAGCAACTCGTCGGCTGGCGCAAGGTGCCCCAGGACAATTCCATGATAGGGCCCACCGCGAAAAAACTCGAGCCGTGGATGGAAATGCTGTTCATCGGCGGCGCGGACGGACTCGATACCGAAGCGCTCGAACGCCAGCTTTACCTGATCCGTAAACAGGCCACCAACCGCCTGCGCGGCCCCGATGGCGGTCTGCGCCACCCCGAGTATTTCTACATCTGCAGCCTGTCGACGAAGAACATCATCTATAAGGGACAGCTCACCAGCGGCCAGATCCCCGAATACTTCGCCGACCTGCGCGATACCGACTACGTCAGCCACCTCGGCATGGTGCACTCGCGCTTCAGCACGAACACGTTCCCCTCCTGGGACCGCGCCCAACCCTTCCGCTTCATGTGCCACAACGGCGAAATCAACACCCTGCGCGGCAACATCAACTGGCTGCACGCCCGCGAAGGCATGATGTCCAGCCCGCTCTTCGGCAAGGATCTCCAGAAACTCTTCCCGATCGTCGAACCCGACCTCTCGGACTCCGGCACCTTCGATAACTGCCTGGAACTCCTGCTCCACAGCGGCCGCACCCTGCCCGAGGCCGCCATGATGATGATCCCCGAGCCGTGGGAAAATCACGAGACCATGGACCCCGCCAAGCGCGCCTTCTACGCCTTCCACGCCTGCAAGCAGGAAGCCTGGGACGGCCCCGCCTCAATCGTCTTCACCGACGGCGCCACCGTCGGCGCCTGCCTCGACCGCAACGGACTCCGCCCCAGCCGTTACTACGTCACCGACGATGACTTCGTGATCATGTCGAGCGAAGTCGGCGTGCTCGACACCCCGCCCGAACGCATCGTTCAAAAAGGACGGCTCCAGCCCGGCCGCATGTTCCTCGTCAACTTCGAGGAAGGCCGCATCGTCCCCGACGAGGAACTGAAGCGCAAGACCGTCGAAAAGCGTCCCTACGGGCAGTGGCTCAAGAAGCAGTTGATCTCGATCGAGGAACTGAAGACCCGCGCGAAATTGCCCGGGTTCGACCCCGCCACGCTTCTGCCGCGCATGCAGTCCTTCGGCTACACCAGCGAGACGCTGTCGTTCATGCTCGTGCCGCTGGTGCAGGGCAAGAAGGATCCCGTCGGCTCCATGGGCAACGACGCCGCGCTCGCCTGCCTCTCCAACGAACCGCGCATGCTCTACGACTATTTCCGCCAGCTCTTCGCGCAGGTCACCAACCCCGCGATCGATTCGATTCGCGAGGAAACAATCATGTCGCTGCAGGGCTACATCGGCCCCGAAGGCAACCTGTTGGACACCCAGCCCACCGACTGCCAGCGCATGCTCGTCCCGCACCCGATCCTGCGTAACGATTGGCTCGTGGCCGTGCAGAAACTGAATCGCGGCAGCTGGCGCGCCAAGACCATCGATATCACCTACCCGCGCCGCGCCGCCGAATTGCGCAAGGGCCAGGCCATCAAGGACGCGCTCGACCGCATCTGCATCGAAGCCTCCGAAGGCATCTACGAGGGCTGCAGCCTGCTGGTGCTCTCCGATCGCAAGATCGGCCCGGACCGCGTCCCGCTCAGCTCGCTCGTTGCCGTCGGCGCCATCCACCACCACCTCGTCCGCCGCACGGAGCGCACGCGCATCGGCATCATCGTGGAAACCGGCGAGGCCCGCGAGGTCCACCACCATTGTTTGCTGATCGGCTTCGGCGCCGACGCGATCAACCCCTACCTCGCCTACGAAGTCCTGTGGCAGGCGCGCCTGGATGGCCGCCTCGACGCCAAGTTCGAAGACGACGACAAGATCGTGGACGCGTACCGCCACGGCGTCGAGAAGGGCATGCTGAAAGTCATGGCCAAGATGGGCATCTCGACCCTGCAATCCTACAAGGGTGCCCAGATCTTCGAAGCCCTCGGCCTTGGCGAGGACATCATCGCGCGCTGCTTCGTCGGCACCGCCAGCCGCATCCAGGGCGTCGACTTCGACACACTGGCCGAGGAGGCCCTGCGCCGCCACGAGGAAGGCTTCCCCATCCGCGAGCGTACACGCATTCCGCTGCTGATGACCGACGGCCAATTCCACTGGCGCGCCGGCGGCGAACGTCATGCCTGGCGCCCCGAAGTCATCGCCGCCGTGCAAAATGCCGCGCGCACGAACAGCCGCGCGGCCTATGATCTCTTCGCCAAGCTGTGCGATACCGAGGCCCGCGAGCACTGCGCCTTGCGCGGTTTGCTGGAACTCAGGCCCCTGCCGTCCGGACCCGTGCCGATTGAGGAAGTCGAAGCCGCCAAGGAAATCGTCAAACGCTTCTGCACCGGCGCCATGAGCTTCGGTTCGATTTCCGCCGAGGCCCACGAAACGCTGGCCGTCGCCATGAACCGCATCGGCGGCAAGTCCAACACCGGCGAAGGCGGGGAAGACCCGGAACGCTTCAAGACGCTGCCGAATGGCGATTCACGCCGCTCCGCCATCAAGCAGGTCGCCTCCGGACGCTTCGGCGTCACCATCTGGTATCTCGCCAACGCCGATGAATTGCAGATCAAGATTTCGCAGGGCGCCAAGCCCGGCGAAGGCGGCGAACTGCCCGGCCACAAGGTGGACGGCGTCATCGCGCGCATCCGCCACTCCACGCCGGGCGTCGGGTTGATCAGCCCTCCGCCCCATCACGACATCTATTCCATCGAGGATCTCAAGCAGCTCATCTACGATCTGAAGAACGCCAATCCGCAGGCACGCATCAGCGTGAAACTCGTGTCCGAGGTCGGTGTCGGCACGGTCGCCGCGGGCGTCACCAAGGGCTTTGCGGATCACATCGTGATCGCAGGCGACGTGGGCGGCACCGGCGCCTCGCCGCTGACGAGCATCAAACACGCCGGCCTGCCTTGGGAACTGGGCATCGCGGAAACCCACCAGACGCTGGTGATGAACGATCTGCGCAGCCGCGTGCGGCTGCAGACCGACGGCGGCATCAAGACCGGCCGCGATGTCGTCATCGCGGCCCTGCTCGGCGCCGAAGAAATGGGATTCGCCACCGCCCCGCTGGTGACACTGGGATGCATCATGATGCGCAAGTGCCACCTGAACACCTGCCCCGTCGGCGTGGCCACCCAGGATCCGGAACTGCGCAAGAAATTCACCGGCAAGCCGGAACACGTGATCAACTACCTGTTCCTGGTCGCCGAGCATGCCCGCAAGGTCATGGCCGAACTCGGCTTCCGTACGGTCAATGAGATGATCGGCCGCACGGATTGCCTCGAGCCGCGCCGGGCCATCCAGCACTGGAAGCTGGACGGTCTCGATATTTCCCCGATCCTCGTCCCCGCCGCCAAGCCGCGCCCGGACGTGGAAGTCTATTGCACCCAGAAGCAGAAGCACGAATTGGACAAGGCCCTCGACAACGAGCTCATCGCCCGCTGCCAGGATGCCATTCGTGAAGGCACCAAGGTGCGCATCGAGATGCCTATCCAGAACATTCATCGCACCGTCGGCACGATGCTGTCGCACGAAGTCGCCAAGGCCTGGCAGGGTGATGGCTTCAACGAAGACACCATCCACCTGCGCTTCACGGGCTCCGCAGGTCAGAGTCTCGGGGCGTTCCTGGCGCGCGGCATCTCCATCGAGCTCGAGGGCGACGCCAACGACTATGTTGGCAAGGGACTCTCGGGCGGCAAGATTTCCGTCTATCCGCCCAAGAACTCGCACTTCGTCGCCGAGGACAACATCATCATCGGCAACGTGGCCCTCTATGGCGCTATCAGCGGCAAGGCATTCTTCCGCGGGCGCTGCGCGGAACGCTTCGCCGTGCGCAACTCCGGCGCGATCGCCTGCATCGAAGGCGTCGGCGACCACGGCTGCGAGTACATGACCGGTGGCCGCGTTGTCATTCTCGGTCCCACGGGCCGCAACTTTGCCGCCGGCATGTCCGGCGGCATCGCCTACGTGTGGGACCCGGATGGCCAATTCCCGAAGTATTGCAATGACCTGACCGTGGACCTCGATCCGCTCGACGACAAGGACGTCGCCGAGTTGCGCGCAATCATCGAGGAACACCGCGCCTCCACCGGCTCCGCCGTGGCCGAACGCATCCTGGCGAATTGGGAGCAGGCCGTGCGGCAGTTCGTCAAGGTCATGCCCACCGATTACAAGCGCGTACTCAGCGAGCGCATGGGATACGACGAGGAAGTCGAAGCACCCGTCCTGGCTCCAGAGACGGTGGAGGAGGCCATCCGTGGGTGACGCAACGGGATTCATGAAGATCGCGCGGTCGGCCGTGCGCTACCGCCCCGCCTTGGAACGCATCCAGGATTTCAAGGAAGTCCTCACCGCGCCGACCGAGGAACACCTGCGCCAGCAGGGCGCCCGCTGCATGGACTGCGGCGTGCCCTTCTGCCAGTCCGGTACCGGCTGCCCCGTGTACAACCTCATTCCCGAATGGAATGACCTCGTCTACCAGGGCCGCTGGCACGACGCCCTCGACCGCCTGCACCGTACAAACAATTTCCCGGAATTCACCGGGCGCGTCTGCCCCGCCCCCTGCGAGGGGGCCTGCGTTCTCGGCATCACCTCCCCACCCGTCACCATCAAGAACATCGAGAACGCGATCATCGATCGCGGGTTCGCCGAGGGCTGGGTCGTCCCCCGCCCGCCGCCAAAGCGCACCGGCAAGACCGTCGCCGTCATCGGCTCAGGCCCCGCCGGGCTGGCCGCCGCGCAGCAACTGAACAAACCCGGCCACCTCGTGACCGTCTATGAGCGCGCCGACCGCATCGGCGGCTTGCTGATGTACGGCATCCCGAACATGAAACTCGACAAGGCCACCGTGCAACGCCGCGTGGCCACCCTCGAAGCCGAGGGCGTGCGCTTCGTCACCAACGCCGATGTCGGCCGCACGGTGGATCCCCAGCAACTCCGCCGCGAACACGACGCCGTCGTCTTCTGCACGGGCGCCACCCTGCCGCGCGACCTGCCCATCCCCGGCCGCCAGCTCAAGGGCGTCCATTTCGCCATGGAATTCCTCACGGCGAACACGAAGAGCGTGCTCTCGGGTGACTCTTCCGGCCTGATTTCCGCCAAGGACAAGGACGTGATCGTGATCGGCGGTGGTGACACCGGAACCGACTGCATCGGCACCTCCATGCGCCACGGCTGCAAGTCGCTGGTGAATTTCGAGCTGCTCCCCCAACCGCCCGCCACCCGCGCACCGGACAATCCCTGGCCCGAGTGGCCAAAGATTTTTCGCGTGGATTATGGTCACGAGGAAGTCGCCGCGAAATTCGGCAAGGATCCGCGCGTCTATTGCATCACGACCAAGGAATTTATCGATGACGGCAAGGGCAACCTCGCTGGCGTGAAGACCGTAACCGTCGAATGGGTCCGCAACGACGGCAAGTGGGACATGCGCGAGGTCGCCGGCAGCGAGCGCGTCTGGCCGGCCCAATTGATCATGCTCTCCATGGGCTTCCTCGGTCCCGAGCACTACGCCTCCGACGTCATGGGCATCGCCTACGACCCGCGCAGCAACTACAAGGCCGATCACGGGCGCTTTGCCACTTCAATTCCTGGCGTCTTCGCCGCCGGCGACTGCCGCCGCGGCCAGTCCCTCGTCGTCTGGGCCATCAACGAAGGCCGCGGCGCCGCCCGCGAATGCGACCGCTACCTCATGGGCGCCACGGATTTGCCGTAACGGTCTCTATTTTGAAGCAAACTGGAGGGCCGAGCGCCGCGAGGCCATTCCCCCCGTCTCTCCGCGTCCTCCGCGTCCTCCGCGTCTCTGCGTGAGATCTTCCCCCGCCCCCACTTTTCGTGTAACCATATCGCCATGGACGATCTCTATCGCGAACTGATCAAGCGCATTGGCGAAGACCCCAACCGCGAGGGGCTCGCCAAAACCCCCGAGCGCGCCGCCAAGGCATTTGAATACCTGACCAAGGGCTACCAGCAAAACGTCAGCGAAGTCATCAACGGCGCCCTCTTCGAAACGGAGAGCGACGAGATGGTGATCGTCAAGGACATCGAGCTCTACTCCCTCTGCGAGCACCACCTGCTGCCGTTCTTCGGCAAGTGCCACGTGGGCTACATCCCCAAGGGCAAGATCATCGGGCTTTCGAAAATTGCCCGCATCGTGGATGTCTTCGCCCGCCGCCTGCAGGTCCAGGAAAACCTCACCCAGCAGATTGCGCGCAGCCTGATGGAGCAAACCGGCGCCCGCGGCGTCGGCGTCGTGATCGAGGCCCGTCACCTCTGCATGATGATGCGCGGCGTCGAGAAGCAGAATTCCGCCATGAAGACCTCCTCCATGCTCGGCATCTTCCGCTCCAGCATCAACACCCGCTCCGAATTCCTCAGCCTGATCACAGGCTAGCAACCTGACCCTTCCTCGTTCCTCGCCCGCGTCGCCGTCTCAGCGACGCGGGTGGCTCCTTCCGAACTCATCCCCCTCCGCGCCTCCGCGTGAAACAATCCGACTCCCCGCCTGACTTTCGACCTGGGACCTTCGACCTGAGACGCCCCTCCCCTCACACCAGCAAATCCAGCAACCGCTTCGCCAGCCGGTTCATCTCATTCAGATCCGGGAACTGCCGCTCCAGGATCCTGAACTCCCGGGGATGATGCATCAGCCGCCCGCCGCGCCGCTGGCCCGGTACCACCGCGTGCAGCATCTCGTGGAACACAATGTAGCGCACGAACTCCCGCGGCACGCGGGGATCATCCAGCAGCGGATGCACACGCACCGTACGCGTGGCCACGTCCCACGATCCGTAGCGGATCGAGCGCCCCCGCCACCAGCGCCTGGACCGACGCCGCGGCCGGTCACGCCCCCACCCCACCTTGCAGCGCACGCTCCCCGCGAAGAATGTGCCATTCACTTCTTCCGCGATCGCCGCCAGATCGAAGACCCGCCCTTGCGCGCTCAGCCGCGGGGCCCGTACCGGATGATGTTTATCCGCCCGGATCGTTCGCGCAAATGCCGCCACGACCGTCCAGTCCGCCCGACGCCGCGTCCGCAGATACGCGCGCAGCGCCGTCAGCACCTCATCCGGCGCCGAGAGGAACGCCTCATGCAAGCGCACGACGGCACCGCTGCGCGGGAACCGCACCGAAGCCATACTGATACGGTTGCGCGTGACCGTCAGCAGAACGCCCCCCGTGCGATGATCGCCGATCGCGTGCGCCAGCTCCGCCAGCGAACGCCGCTCCGGCAGTATCAATTCACTCTGAATCATGGGCCGTGCGTCATGTTGTTGAGGTCCGAGGTAGGGACACCACTCCGTGCCGTCCGCCGCCATGACACCAGCCCACTCACGCGGCAACGTGCATCGCACCTTCGCCGAAAATCACGGAAGAACTGGCCAAAGCCTTTTGACGCGTGTCAAACGTGCGGGCGTCCATGTAACAAACACTGAATGCGCGCCGTGAACTTGCGCTGCGATTGACGTCAGATGCGTGCAGTACCCAGTTGTGCAACAAGGCCACTTCGCCCTGCGCAAGGGTCAGCAATTGCACCTTGTCCGGCGTGCAAATCCGCGCCGATTGCTCCTCGGTAAGAAACCCGGCGACGTGGTCCGGATTGATCAACCCCAGCTTGTGACTGCCGGGAATCATCTGCACACAGCCATTCTCCGGCGTAGCCGCGTCGAGTGCCGTGTACACCGTCAACTTCGGATCACGATCCAGATATCGCCAGCGATCCTGGTGCCAGGGCAGGAACGTCCCGCGCCCCGCCGGCTTGTTCATGAACATGGCGCGAAAACAGGCCACCGCCGTCCCATCGCCATAGAGCCGCCGGCACACATCCGCAATGAGTGGATGCCGCATGTACGCCAGGAAGAGCGGATCGTGTTCGAGATCCTGGATCTTCCGGTAGTTGAGCGTCGCCCCCTTGTGCCCCGTGCTTTGCTCGGGCGCGTCGTCGTACTTGCCGGTGGCACTGTCGAGTTGCATCAGCATGCGGTCATAATTGACGTCGGCTTTGCCGAGCATGATGTCGTCGATGCGCGTGCACAGCGCTTGCATCTCCGCATCGGGCACGATGCGCCCCAACCGGACGATGCCCGTTTCCTGAAACTCCGCCCATTGTGCCGCTGTCAGACTCTTCCCATCCATCCCGCCCCTCCTCTCCAAAACCCCGCACGCATCCAGCATCGCGCCACGCCGCCGCGATTGTCAAGCGAGGCACGCATGCGCTGGTGGCCATGTTTGAAGTCATTCAATGCGCGCGCCATTGATTCGCAGACGCCCCATGCTGTCAGGTCTTGCCGGGTGTAGCGTGCGCTCTGCGAGCGCATCCGGTCGGATCCTAGAGCCGACGCTACCCCATCCTAAGCCCGCCCTTCAATCACGGTCATGCAAGCGCAACCCACCCCGATAAAAGAGCCACACCCCCGGCATCTGAATCACATGATAAAGATCATTGTGATTGAACCATCCCAGTACGAGCTCTGATCGTTGCACACGCGCGGCCACAAAGGCCACCGCCACAGCCCCTACAATCCACCAGGGACCACCCTCCCGTCGCTGAACCATGCCAAGCTGGATCCCCACCAGCAGCAGCATGGACGCCACGCTTTCCCAGATGACGTAGCGATAGGCATCATGCCCGCTCATCCAAACGACATAGACGGCAACCTTCAGCGTCACCGCCACCGTCAACCACGTGCGCAAGGGCCTCCGGAAGGAAGCCCGCGTGGCGGCCCACAGCATGCACCAGTCTGCGATCCCGATGCACACGAGAGCGCCCTTCCAGAGCGCGACTCTTGCAACACCGGGCCCGTCGGGACCAATCCCGTGGTACGTGCCACCCAGAAGTGCCCCCGCGCCCATGGCAAGCAGGCCCCAAGCCCAGAGCCGGGGCGCGAGCTGTCGCTGCGACACGGATGACCGCATCAGGCGCCATCCGCAGCCAAGGCAAAGCGCGGCCAGCAGATAGTCCGTGATCACGGTCATGGGCTCGTGAACGGCCACGGCATCAGCCCTTTAGCAGCTTCTTGCAGTGCCGGTACCAGGCGCTTTGGAACCGTTCCGCGGGATCGTACGCCTTCTTCAGGCGCAGGAATTCGGGGAATTGCGGATAGCAGGTCAGCACTTGCTCGCGCGTTGCCCACCGGTGATAGGTCAGGTAGTAGCTGCCATCGCGCTGAATGGCCATGTCGATCAATCGCCGGAAGTGCCCTGCCGCCTGTTCCAGCCCCGCAGGTGAATGCTCCACGTGCAGATTGAAAATAATGCAGGCATAGTCCCGCTTGGCCCACCCCAGGAAACTTTCTTCATCCCTTTCGATCAGCCGCACCGTTCCATAGATGACGTTGACCTGGTTCCTGCGAAAATCGTCCGCGGCAGCCCCCATGAACTCCGCCAATCGATTCCGCGGCACGTAGATCTCGGTGATCATTTCCGAGCCCGGGTACGCCGCGCCGCTCTCCCGATCCAGCGCAAGGTGATACCCATCGGGATAAATGCTCAACTGGTGTTCGTCGGATCCGTAAATCTGACCGTTGGTGGAGAGGTAATAGCCGGTGTAGAGCTGGTACGCGCGGGCTTTGTCAACATGCGCAAGACGCAACATATCGCGCCACGCCTGATCGGTCATGCGCTTCCGCGCCGCGCTCGGAGGCGTTGCATCATCCACAGGCTGATAGCACGAAAATACACCCTCTCGTAGAAACCCGTCGGAAGCGGAATCGACGGAGTATTGAAAATCCCCGTACGTGAAGCCGTCCTCAATCCGCGCTTCAAATGCCGTCATGACATCCTCGACGCGTTTGATCTCAACCACGCGGCGCACGTTGTGGCGCGGCTGCAGCCGCAGCGTCACAGAATATACGACGCCAAACAGTCCATAGCCGCCGATGACCAGGCCGAAAAGCTCCCGGTTTGTTTCCCGGCTGCACGTGACCAGCTTTCCATCCGCATCTACCAACGTGAAGGCGACGACGTCATGGATGAACGGCGCCATCCGCAGCCCGCGACCGTGTATGTTCGCCGCCAGCGCCCCGCCCAGACAAAGGCGATCCGCACCGGTCTGCTTCTGAAGAATGCCCCATGCCCGCGCCGGCCCCGCTTGCGACTGCGCCAGGTAGTCCACCAGCGCCGGCCATTGGATCCCCGCCTCCACCTCAATCGTACCAGCCTCCACATCGAACCCCAGCACCCGGTTCAGCCGCGTGGTGTCCAGCAGTGTCGCGCCTTCACAAAACTGCTGTCCTCCCATCGCGTGCCGCCCGCCTGCAATGCAAACGAGGTCGGCATCACGGACGATCCGCTGAACCCCCGCGACCGTCTCGGGCGTCACCACACGATCAACCCGCGTTGCATTGAGTTGAGAATGAACGTCGTTGACGACGCTGCCCCCGGCAACAGGCAGCCGCGCACATGCCGCCGGAAGCAATGCCGCACCCCCGGCGACCTTCAGGAAATCACGACGATTCATAACGGCTCCTCTTGTGCTTGGAGCATCATGCTCCATCGCCATCCGCCCAAACACGTCCCGCAGCGCTCACCACTGCAGATCCGCCCGCGGATCGATTGGCACTCCATCCTGATCCACTAGACGACCATGATCCCGAAAGATCCAGACCATCTCACCATCCGGAGTCATGCATTTGTACCAACCGTTCTGCTCGATTCGAAATGCAAACCGTGCGCCGGCATTGGCCCGGCCCTCGGGAAACAACATCCACATCGTCGGTTCGTCGAAATACGGAGTGTAGGGTCGCTGGACTTCCACGAAAACCTCGGCCGGCCGCCCCACGTACGGCACGGTGGAGGACAGATCGCCATAGACCTGGTACGCGAGCGAATCCATGGCAAGCCCGCGCGAGTTGCGCCAGACATCGTACAGCAAGCGCGGAATATCCAACGGATTCAGCGTGAGCGGCAGTTCAAAGCTGCGCTTTCGCAACTGACCCCGCCACAGAAGACTGCCCGTCTTGGCCGACCGCATTTCCAGGCGCGTGGACAGCCCGACAGAGGAAATCACGACCGCATAAAAGCGACCATAGCTGCGCGTCATCCCCACGATGTAGGCATCGGCAAGCATCTGTTCGCGTGAGATGCGCACAATCTCCAGAAAATCCGGATATGGAATGTGCTCGCTGCCGAAAAGCCCCTGCAGATCAAGAACCGTGGTCATGCCGACCACATCCAGCAGGCGCACCACATCCACAAGCTGCTGCAGCCGGGAGGCGCTGTTCGTGGCGCTGCTGTCAAACATGGAGCGATCGAACTTGCGCAACCCCATGTCCTCGAAATCCCGCAGGCTCATGTGCTGATAGAACACGCGCCGGCAAAGCTCGGCATTGTGCGTGTCCGTGGACTTTCCGGTCCGCGTCGCAAACGGCAGGCTGGCTACACGCTGCGGCGCTTCCGTGAAGAACTGCTGGGTAACCACATACTCCGGCTCCGCCAGCCGTGCCTTGGTCGCCCCCAGATGCGTGGCGCATCCGGTCGTCGCCAGCACGACCGCCCCTACCCCGGCACGCACGAGTGCGCTGATCGGCTCTAACCGAAGGCACGTGGTGACATGCCTAATCAAGCGACCCTCCATATCTCCGTGTCTCCGTGGTCATGCCCCACCCGCCACCGCGGTGCGCAAGCGGCCTGTCCTGCCCAAAACACTCGCACACGACTCGCGCCAACGCAATGTCACGTGTCACCGCGCCACGGGCTCATCTGCGATTAGGTGCAACGTCCTTGGGATTGGTGCATGGGAGGGACGGCATCGGCTCCGCCGCGGGGACGTGCCGTCCGGTGTAGCCAACGGTTAAGGACCGAACCGCTGCGGATTCGGTCCCTCCCAGGAACGGACACCAAATCGGAGATGCGCCCCCGCACCAACCCGCCTCAAATTGCGTTGAATCCTCGCACCCAAGCCGATACTCTTGGCTGCATTAAGGCCTGACATGAAAGGGGTTGTGTGAGCGGGTTGTGGGTATCGTCGATCGGCAAGAAAATCGTCTCGGCCATCACCGGTCTCGGCATGGTGCTGTTCGTCATCATTCACCTCGCCGGCAATCTCACCCTCTTTGCCGGCGCCGAGGCCTTCAACGGCTACACCTACTTCCTCGAACACCTTCTCCATGGGGCCTTCGTCTACATCGCCGAGGCCGGCCTGCTGCTGTTCTTCCTCACGCACATCGTTGCCGGCATCTCCGTATCCATCCGCAAGGGTCGCGCCCGCGACGTGGGCTATGAAGTCACCGGCAACGCCGGCGGCCCCAGCCAGAAAAACACCGCATCGCTCTCGATGATCCTGTCGGGCATCGCGCTGTTGGTCTTCGTGGTAATCCATCTGTTCCATTTCAAGTTCGGTCCCGGCGAGGCACAGGGCTACACCACCACCATCAACGGCATCGAGACGCGCGACCTGTACCGCCTCGTGATCCAGGAATTCAACGAGCCGCTGCCCACAATCGCCTACGTGTCTTTCATGCTATTCCTCGGCCTGCACCTGCGCCACGGAATCGCCAGCGCATTCCAATCCCTCGGCGTGGGTTCACCGCACCTCACACCGGTGATCCGCGCCGCCGGAATCCTGCTGGCCGTCGTGCTCGTCGTCGGCTTCGTACTGCTGCCGATCTACATTTATTTCATGGTCGATCCCCTCCCGCCGCCGACAGGCGCTGAACAGAGAACATCCAACGTCGAACACCCAAGGCCGATCTCTGCTGTTCACGTTCGAGCTCCGCATTCGATGTTGGACGTTCGATGTTCGATGTTCGATGTTTCCGAAAACGGGGCGCACCGCACATGAGCACCCCCATCGCCCCCCCCAACCTCAATGCGCACATTCCGGATGGCCCGCTGGAACAGAAATGGGACCTGTTTAAACAGCAGGCCAAGCTCGTAGCGCCCGCCAACCGGCGCAAGTACACGGTGCTCGTCGTCGGCACCGGCCTCGCCGGCGCATCGGCCGCCGCTTCGCTCGCCGAAATGGGCTACGTCGTCAAAGCCTTCTGCATCTCCGACTCACCGCGCCGCGCCCACAGCATCGCCGCCCAGGGCGGCATCAACGCGGCCAAGAACTACCAGAACGACGGCGACAGCGTCTGGCGCCTGTTTTACGACACGATCAAAGGCGGCGATTTCCGCTCACGCGAGGCCAACGTCTACCGCTTGGCGCAGATCAGCACGGCCATCATCGATCACTGCGCCGCGCAAGGCATCCCCTTCGCGCGTGAATACGGCGGCACGCTTGCAAACCGCTCCTTCGGCGGCGCCCAGGTGTCGCGCACGTTCTACGCCCGCGGCCAGACCGGCCAGCAACTCCTGCTCGGCGCCTACGGCGCGCTGATGCGCCAGGTTGACGCCGGCCGCGTGACGCTCTTCCCGCGCCACGAAATGCTGGACCTCGTATGCGTCGACGGCCATGCGCGCGGCATCGTGACCCGCAACCTCGTGACCGGTGCCATCGAGCGCCATGCCGGGCATGCCGTCATCCTCGCGACCGGCGGCTACTCCACCGTGTTCTATCTTTCCACGAACGCCGTCAATTCCAACGCCACCGCCGTCTGGCGCTGCTACAAGCGGGGTGCCTGCTTCGCCAACCCCTGCTTCACCCAGATTCACCCCACCTGCATTCCGCAGGCCGGCACCGGCCAGAGCAAACTCACCCTGATGAGCGAAAGCCTGCGCAACGACGGCCGCGTGTGGATCCCCAAGCAAAAGGGCGACACGCGCCCGCCCGCCCAGATTCCCGATGCCGAGCGCGACTACTACCTCGAGCGCCTCTATCCCAGTTTCGGCAACCTCGTCCCGCGCGACATCGCCTCGCGCCGCGCCAAGGAGGTCTGCGACGACGGCCGTGGCGTGGGTCCCGGCGGCAAGGCGGTCTATCTTGATTTCGCGGACGCCGTTCGCCGTCTCGGCGCAGACGGGATTCGTGAGCGCTACGAGAACCTCTTCGACATGTATCACGAGATCACGAACGAGGATCCGTTCCACGCGCCTATGCGCATCTACCCGGCGCCGCACTACACCATGGGCGGCCTCTGGGTGGACTACAACCTGATGAGCACCATCCCCGGTCTCTTCGTGGCCGGCGAAGCCAATTTCTCCGATCACGGCGCAAACCGCCTCGGTGCCAGCGCGCTGATGCAAGGACTCGCCGACGGATACTTCGTCCTGCCCTACACGCTGGGGAACTACCTTGCCGGCGCCGCCTTACCCGCCGTGGGCGAGGACAACGCCGCCTTCGTGGAGGCCGAGCGCGGCGTGCAGGCCGATGTCGACAAACTGCTTGCGATCAAAGGCCAGCGTACCGTCCGCGAGATTTGGTACGACCTCGGGCGCATCATGTGGAACAAGGTTGGCATGGCCCGCAACGCCAAGGGTCTCGCAGAGGCCATCGAAGAAATTGGACGCCTGCGCAAGGAATTCTGGAGCAACGTCAAGGTCAGCGGCGAGAGCGAGGACTTCAACAAGGATCTGGAGTGTGCCGGACGCGTCGCCGACTACCTCGAACTGGGTGAACTCATGGCCCGCGATGCGGCGCAGCGCCAGGAATCCTGCGGCGGCCACTTCCGTGACGAGTACGCCACGCCCGAAGGCGAAGCCCGCCGTGACGACGCCAATTTCACATACGTTGCCGCCTGGCAGTTCGCCGGCACAACCCAGCCGCCCCAACTGCATAAAGAATCGCTCACCTTCGATCGCGTCCACCCCGCGCAACGGAGCTACAAGTGACGGCCCCGAGCACAAACAGCTTCACCTTCAAGATCTGGCGCCAGTCCGGCCCCGACCGTCCCGGTCGCCTGGCGTCCTACACGGTCGCCAACGTCCCGTCCGACCAGTCACTGCTGGAGACGCTTGACCTGCTGAACGAAGAGTTGATTCGCAAGGGCGAGGATCCGGTCGCGTTCGAGAGCGATTGCCGCGAAGGCATTTGCGGGCAATGCGGCATCGTCGTCAACGGCGTCGCCCACGGCGAAAAGGGCGGCTGCACCACCTGCGAAATCCGCATGCGCGACTTCAAGCCGGGCGCAACCATCACGCTGGAACCATTCCGCGCCACGGCTTTTCCGGTGATCAAGGATCTGGCGGTCAACCGGTCCGCCTTTGACCGCGTCATTGCCAAGGGTGGCTATGTCTCGATCAACACCGGCGCCGCCCCGGAAGCCAACGCCGTACCCGTTGGCAAGGACGCCGCTGAGCAAGCCATGGATGCCGCGGTCTGCATTGGCTGCGGCGCCTGCGTGGCCGCCTGCCCAAACGCCTCCGCCTCACTGTTTGTCGGCGCGAAGATCGCACACCTCGCTACGATGCCGCAGGGGCAGCCGGAACGCGCCCACCGCGTGCGACGCATGGTGGCCCAGATGGATGCCGAGGGCTTTGGCGACTGCTCGAACCACGCCGAGTGCGAAGCTGTCTGCCCGAAGGAAATCTCGATCAGTGTGATTGCGAAAATGCGCCGCGAATACATGCGCGCCCAGCGCGAAGCATTGGGCACGTAATCGCCGCGTAGTCCGCCGCATTGTAGAAGCGCTCTATGAGTGCCTTCCAGCCGGAGTATGCCTGCCATGATACTGGCTGACGCCACATCCCCCCTGGGCCTTTCCGTGGATGGCCGCACCGTAATCCTCACACTGGCCGGCGCCTTTGGTCTCACGCTCTTAATGGCTGCGCTCGCACGCCGGTTGCGGATGCCGCCGATCCTGCTCTTCATCCTCGGCGGCCTTTGCGTCGGCCAGGCCGGCTTGCATGTGCTGCGTCCAGAGAGCCTCGGGCACACCTGGGAGTTTCTCCTTCTGATCGGCGCCGAGGTGATCCTCTTCGCCGCCGGCTTGTGCCTCCCGCCCAAGGGCTATCGCGAAACCACGTGGGAGACGCGCGGCATCCTCACCTCGGGCGTCATCATCACGTGGGGACTCACTGCTGGCGCCATCCACGTCCTGAACCCTGCCTTCTCCTGGCCCGTCTGTCTGCTCTGCGGCAGCCTCGTCATCGCTACCGGCCCGGCCGTCGTCGCACCGGTCTTGCAGCGCCTGCATCTGCGCCAGCGGCTCCACCACATCCTCTACTGGGAATCCGCCCTCTGCGATCCGATCGGCGCCTTCGCCGCCCTCGCCTGCTTCACCGTGGCCACCGTCGCGCCTGGAATGCGTCCGTCCCACTACGGCCTGCTCGCTTTCCAGAATCTCGCTGGCCTGCTGATGGGCGTCGCCGGTGGACTGACGCTGGCTGCGCTCCTCCGCGTTTCCTGGCTATCCAAGGGGGGCGCACCAGTCGCGCTCCTGGCCGGCGCCGCCGTGATCCCCGCCGCCAGCGACCTGGTGATTCCGGGCAGCGGCTTGCTCAGCGCACTCGTCGCCGGATTGACGCTCGGCCGCCACGATCTTCCCACCGTCCGCACCTTGCGCCGCAACCGGCCGCTGCTCATGGATACGCTCGCCGCCCCCCTGCTCGTTCTCGTGGCCGCGCATCTGACACCGGACCACGCCCGTGCCTTGGGCTGGCGGGGCCTCGTTGCCGTCTTGATCGTCGTTTTCGCCGTCCGCCCTCTGACTGTATTTCTCTCCACGACCGGCGGCGCCCTGCAGGCCAACGACAAACTCTTCCTGAGCTGGATCGCGCCGCGCGGCATCGTACCCGCCGTACTGGCAGCCGCCTTCGCCTTGCGGTATCCCGCGCAACTGGCGGAGAACGGGGCCGCACAATTCATGGAGGCCTTTGTGTTCGTCCTGATCGTGGCCACCGTTTCACAGGCCTTGGCAGCTGGCGCCGTCGGACGCCGCCTTGATGTGCTCGATCCCGGCCCCACCGCCTGGCTCATCGCCGGCGGACATGCCCTTGGGCGGCGCGTCGCGGCATTCATTCGCGATGCCGGCTTGCATGTCGCAATCGCGGACGACAACGCGAAGGCCGCCGCCGCGGCGCGCCGCGATCGATTGCCGACGATCGCATCCCCGGCATTGACGATCGATCTGGAGGAACATCCGAACCTCTACGGCGTGGGCCACGTCCTCGCCATCACGGAGTCGCCCGACATGAACTTGCGTATCTGCCGCCGGTTCGCAGAGGAACGCCCCGAATTGAAGTTGTATCGGTGGGCCGAAAGCACCGCCAGTGCCCCCCCGGCCGGTCAACCGTCGGCCGCTGCCGGCCAGCCGATCTGGCCAATCCTGCGCGCCCAAGACATGCGCACCGTTGGCGAGGAAGCGGATGAGCCCGGTCTCGATATTCGGGAATCCCGCGTGGCCGACATCCACCATCCCGAGCGCGTCCTGCTCTGTGCTCACGATGGACAGATCAGCCCCACACTGCCCACGGCGCCCGACGCCCGCGTCACCGTGCTCAGCTACCGTCCGCTCACCGTGGGACTCCATCTGAATCTGCGCCCGGAATGGATTATCTACAGCCGCGCCGGGTCCATGGCCCAATTGTTTATCGAACTGCTCGACTGCCTGCGCGGCGCCCACCCCGGGCTCGACATGGAGGCCGTGCGCGCCAACCTGGTCCGCCAGGAGCACGAGTATTCCAGCTATGTCGGCTACGAAACCGCCCTTCCCCACTTCCATGTCGACCAGCTCAGCGCTTCCGTGGTGCTGGTGGCGAAACTGGATCAACCCCTGACCGATTCGCATGGCGGATCGCAAATGCGCTACGTCTTCCTGGTCCTCAGTCCCAGCAGCGAGCCCCGCACGCATTTGCAGGCCCTCGCCGAAATTTCCAGGTTCGTGATGGACGACAACAACCGGGAGCGGCTCGCCGCGGCGCACGACACGGCATCGCTCCGCCACGCCTTCTTTCCGCGCGGCACATCGGCCGGGTCTTGAAATTCCATGCCTGGAGCCGGGGTGACCTCCTCGGCCCGCCGTAGCTTCAGCGAAGGTGGCACCCCGGTCCGCGCACCGCATAAGGCAGCAACCGGGGCGTCAGTACGTCCCGCCACAGCGCATAGCCGGCGCGCGTCAGATGCACGCCATCCGCCATGAAGAATTCTTTCCGCGGCACCCCGTCCGCCCCCAGCATGGCCGCCTGCACATCCACATAGTGCAGCCCCGTGCCTCTACCGATGCGCTCCTGGATTCGCGCGTTCGCGTCCCGCATGATCCCATGCAACTCCGCTCTCCCAGGCGATGGCTTGATGCCCACGTAGAAAATGGGCGTTCCCGGACAGGCCGGCTGCACGATCGACAGGAACTCATCAAAGTGCTGCGCCACACTCTCCGCGCTGGTGCCCGACGCGATATCGTTCTCACCGGAATACACCACAATCGCGCGCGGCCGGTGGGGCGTGATAATCCGCGTCGCGTAGTGCACCAGCTCGGCAAGCACGGACCCGCCGAATCCCCGGTTCAACACATCCAGGAATGGAAAATCCCGCGCGAGCGAGTTCCACAGGCGCATCGTCGAAGATCCGGTAAACAACACCCGCCCGGGCGGCGGCATGCCGCGACGATCCGACGCCTCAAAGGCCAGTATCTCGCTTTCGTGCGGCCACGCCGAAGTTCCTTCCTGACTCATGCTCCTTCTCCGAGATAGCGCGCGTAGACATCGGGACGTCTGTACCCCCATCCCATCCAGCCCAACGGTTGACCATGAAAGCGTTTGCCGATCACACCCATCGGCACATCCACGACCCGCACCTCGGGCGCAGCCCCTAACTGGCACAAGATCTCCCCGCCGGGCCCCACCACAAAACTCCCACCATTGAATCGTTGCGAATGATTAACGACGGCGATGAACACCTCGTTCTCAGCCGCCCGGCATCGCGTCACGGCCTCGTTGTCTGTAAATTCCTGCCACGCCGTCAGGCGTCCCGTATCTGTCGCCAACGGACACAGCACCAGTTGCGCCCCCAAGGCACGCAGGCAGCGCACGGATTCCGGAATCTCCCGGTCAAAGCAGATCACCACCCCCACAGAAAAGGCCCCGTGACGCCCCGCCAAGGGTGCCACCTGGAACGAGTCGCCGGGCGTGAAGATCCCGTCATGCCTTGCAGATTCAAAACTGCGGCAATGCACCTTGCGGTACACCAGGTGAACGCCGCCGTCTGCTCCAATCAGCGCAGCACTGTTGTACACCGCATCGCCCGCCCCGCGCTCCGCGAATCCAAGCAGGACGCCGATACCCACTTCCCGCGCCAGTCCCCGCACCGCCTGCAGGGACGCACCATCCACATCTTCGGCAAGCGCACGCGCGCGTGCGCGCATCTCCGGCGTCGATTGATCGGCGTACCCGTGCAAAACGCACTCCGGCGTGACCGCCACGTCCGCACCAGCTCGCGCCGCAGCCCCAATGGCATCCAACGTCCGCGCCAGGTTCCCCGCGACGTCCCATTCCTCGGTCGCCACCTGGCAGAGCCCCACGCGCAACCGTGGCAGCCCCGCCTCCTGGATGTCCGGTGTATGATGTCCCATGCGGTCAATCCGTAAGCGTCAGCACCACTCAGCGCATGCCCATGCTCATTCGTCGCCATCCCCGGCCGTGCCAGATCGCGAACATGCCAACCGCCACGAACACCCCGCCCACGACACCTTGCATCAACAGTCCGCTTGTATCGCCCGGCCGCAGGACGGCCTCTTCGGGATGCTTCGGATTGTAGTACACATCCACGGCCGGTCTGAGGGTGTAGGTCTTGACCAACCCATGCGCAAAGCCGCCATTCGGGGTGGTCTTGCGCCCAAACGTGTAGGTGGTCGCGTCATAGGGCATGCCATCCACCTCGTAGTGGAATTCCACATGCGGCGTGTACTTCACCCCGCCATCGATCGACTTGCGCTCGTCCACATTCGCCCATCCCACCGCTCCCCCGGTAACCGGCCAGTGAAGGCTGGCCCGGGCCTTGTGATGTCGCACCAGCGCCTGCGAAGCAACCACCAGCCCGATCAGAAAAAAGGGCAGGCTGAGCGCCGTGTATGGATTCTTGCTCATGTCACATCAGACCGGGTCATGCGGGCCATCCGAGGCAGTCTAGTGTGGGGTCCCAGAGATAACCAAACACAAACGTTCCAAAGCTGGTGTGTCGTTAGTTCCGACCACTGGAGGGCGAGACTCCGGCGAGCCGCGTCGGGGCATCGCGTGAATTCTCGGAACACACAAAAGCAGAGGGGGCCACGCCGCTCAATGCCGCGTGACCCCCATTCATTGGCGGAACGCTTTCCCGCCCTGCTCTCAATCCACGACTGCCTTAGGGCTTGGCTTCGTCTGCGTCCTCATCGCCGTCTTCATCACCGTGGTTATTCTTGCCCTTGTGGTCCGCCCAGTGCTTCGTCATCTCGGCGCGCTCTTCCTCGGAAAGTTTGCCATCGCCATCCTTGTCAAACTTCTCGAGCATCTTCTGCTTGCGTGCCGCGCGGGCTGCGTCCGCTTCGCCCTTCTCCGCATCCGACAACTGGCCGTCGCCATCCTTGTCGAACCGCTCCAGGTCGCGCTTGGCCTGCTTTTCCTTCCAGGCAGCCTTGGCCGACTCGCGCTCGGCGTCCGACAGCTGCCCATCGCCGTCGGTGTCGTACTTCTGCACGTACCACGCGGTATCCTTCTGGGGCGCCTGCCCCTCCGTCTCCTCCGCGCGCACGCTTCCCGCCGATAATGCCGTCACGGCACCAACGCCCAACACCATGCTCCAGAACATTGCCTTCTTCACCACGCATCCTCCTTCATGCCGGCCGCGCCGGCGCTACCGCATTCACGCACGTGCGACCCCGCACGCCCTGATCCTCACAACACATTCGCGAAATCGCTGGCACTTGACCCGATACCTGAACCTTGTATGCTCCCCCAACGTGTTCGGCTTCGAGTGACTACATGTTCAGGCGGCCACGCCGCGTCAGGAGTTTGAGATGCCTCCGATCGGGTTGCAATTGTATACAGTGCGTGAACTGGCCGCCAAGGATTTTGCGGGTACGCTGCGCAAGGTCGCCAGCATCGGCTATGCCGGGGTCGAATTTGCCGGTCTGCACGGCCTCCATGCCCGCGATGTGGCCGCCCTGCTTGCCGAATTGGGTTTGAAGGCCTGCAGCGCCCACACCCCCATGCCCACCGCGGAAAACATCGAATCGCTCGCCGCCGACGCGAAAACCCTCGGGTACACCCGCATCATTTCCGGGTCGGACTCGAAGGCCCTGGCCACCACGGCCGGAGTCGAAGCCTGCACCCGCCAATATGCCGAAGGGTCCAAGATCGCAAAGGCGCATGGCCTGACCCTCGGCCTCCACAATCATTGGTGGGAACTGGATCACGTGGTGGATGGCAAGACACCCTACGAATCGATCCTCGCCGGCGCCCCCGATGTCTTCAGCGAGTTGGACGTTTACTGGTGCCAGGTCGCCGGGCATTCGCCGGCCGCCTTCATCCCGAAACACGCATCGCGCATCCCGCTGTTGCACATCAAGGATGGCGACCTTACTCCGCCCCAGCCCATGAAGGCCGTCGGGTCCGGCAAGCTGGACTTCCCTGCCATCGCCGCCGCCGCCAACCCGCGCGTGCTGGAGTGGATGATTGTGGAACTCGACTCCTGCGCGACGGACATGCTGAAAGCCGTCGCCGACAGCTACCAGTTCCTCACTTCAAGAAACCTAGCCCAAGGTCGGCGCTGAGGTTTTGATTTTTCGTGTGGCCTGGATGTAGGGGCGCTTGTGCCAAGCGCCCGCCGCTTCCTCTCACCCATTCACCACATTCCTGCGCTCACCACGCAGGAACGCCGCCACGTTCGCGACGGCCTCATCCATCAGGCGCTGACGCGCCCGCTGTGTGGCCCATCCAATGTGCGGCGTGATGAAACAGTTGCGCGCGCTGTATAGCGGATGTTGCTCCGGCGGTGGCTCAACCGACAACACATCCAACCCCGCCCCGCCCAGACGACTCGCATTCAGCGCCGCAGCCAGTGCCTGTTCGTCAACCAATCCACCGCGACTGGTGTTGATGAGTAGGGCACCGGGCCGCATCCACTCCAGCCGCTCGGCATTGATCAGGCGCTCGCTCTGCGGCGTCAGCGGGCAGTGCAGACTGACCACATCACTCTCGCGTAGCAGCGTCTCCAAATCCACCGCCTCAACACTTTCCATCTGCGGCCGGCTCCCCCCGGGCCGCCCGCACGCCCGCACGTTCATCCCAAAAGCCAGCGCCAGCCGCGCCGTCGCCCGCCCCATCGCGCCGAATCCCACGATACCCATGCTCAGTCCGCGCAGTTCCACCAGCGGCTGGCGCCAATAGCAAAAATCCGGCACCCGCGCCCAATCACCCCGCGCCACGGATGATGCATGCTCGCCCACGTGCTGGGTCAGGTTCAGGAGATGCGCAAAAACCATTTGCGCCACCGAATCCGTGGCGTACCCGGGCACATTGGTCACCGGGATCTGGTGCGAGCGTGCCCAACCCACGTCCACCACGTTCACCCCAGTGGCAAGTACGCCGATGTACCGCAGTCGGGGCAGTTGCTCCAGTTCCGCCCGCCCGAGTACGGTCTTGTTGGTGAGAAGAATTTCCGCGTCACGGGCGCGCGCAACAACGCCGTTCGCCGGCGTGCGGTCGTGGACCATGCAACGCCCCAGCGCCTCCAGCGGCGCCCAACTCAGATCGCCCGGGTTGAGCGTGTATCCGTCGAGGACAACGATCATCGCGTCCCCTGTAGGAGCCCGTCATTTGCCCGCCTGCGGCGGGCCGACGGGCGATCCGGTCTTGCGGAACGATTCCGTCCCGATCACCAACCATCCTCAGCCGCGAATCTGCCCGGCCCGTGCCATGGCCCGCGCCTCGACCGCCTGGACTTCCACAAACCCTTGTGAGCTGCGCGGGTTCAAGCCTTCGCTGGCTTCCATCGAGGAGTCCGCCATGTTGTACAGCGATGCCTTCACGCCCTTCAGGCTCTGGAAGTGCATGTTGCCCTTGTAGAGACCCAGGGTCACCGTGCCACTCGCCGGTTCGGCCAGCGAATCGATCGCCGCCATGGCCGCGCGCTTCGCCGGCTCATAGTAGCGCCCATCATAGGTGTCACGCGCCACGATCGCCGACATCTGCCGCATCAGGTCCGTCGCCGAGCGGTTGAGCACGGCCTGGTAAACCTGCAGCAAACCGAATCCCAGCAACTCCATGCCCGGCGCTTCGTACACACCGCGGCTCTTCGTGCCGATGATGCGGTTCTCCAGCGCATTGCGAATGCCCACGCCGTTGCGCCCCGCGATCTTGGCTGCCAGTTGCATGGCCTCGAGCGGCTTCACGCGCTTTCCGTTGATCTCCACCACGCGCCCCTTTTCGAAGGTCAGCGTGACGTTCTCCATCTTGTCCGGAGCTTGCTGCGGCCACACGCCCATCTGTGGCTCCACAATGTTGCAAGGCGTCTCGACGCTTTCCAAATCCTCGGCTTCATACGAGAGCCCGGCCAGATTGGCATCCGTGGAGTAGCGCTTGCTCGCTCCCACAAAAGCCTCGATCCCCTTGCTCGTCAGGTAGGCCGCCATTTCCTTGCGTCCCGGAAATTCCTTGAGCAGCTCCGGATCGCGCCAGGGCGCATACACCTTCATCTCGGGCGCCAGCACGTTCGTGTAACGCTCGAACCGGACCTGGTCGTTCCCGCGCCCCGTGGCGCCGTGCGCCAGCACCGTGCAGCCGCGCTTCTTCATCTCCGACAGCAACCCGCGCACCGTCACCGCCCGCGCGAGCCCCGTCGAATTCCAGTAGCCGCCATCGTACTGCGCCTGCGCCCGGATCATGTCGAAGCACGCCTCGGCCATCGCGTCCTTGAGGTCCACGATCACCGTCTCGACCCCGCACGCCGCCATGCGCGTCGCAACGTTTTGGATATCCGACTCGTCTGGCTGCGCCAAGTCCGCGGAGAAGCACAGCACGTCCGCGCCCAGGTCCTTCAACTTGCGCGTGACCGTCTTGCTGTCCAGTCCACCCGAAACGCAAATCCCGACCTTCTGGCCCTTGAGTTCGTGAATGTTCATGGTAAAGCCCGTCTTTCGCCGTGATTCAGGTGGACCGCGGCCTCCGGACGCGGTCATCCCGCGTCGTCCCGCCTCAGGCCCCTTCGCCGCCCTTGACGTCCTTGCCCCCGTGCCACTCGTCCAGCCCCTCGTCGAGAATGTCGATGGCCTCGTCCAGTTCGCTGTCCTTGACGTTCAACGGCGGCAGCATGCGCACCACGTTGTTCGCCGTCGCCAGTGTCAGCAATCCCTTTTCCGCCAGTAATTCCGTCAGCGGCTTGGCTTCCTGGTCCAGCACCAGCCCGAGCATCATGCCCACGCCGCGCACTTCGCTGACGTGCTCGTACTTCTTCACCAGCTCACCCAGGCGCGCGCTGAACGCCGCCCCGACTTCGCCCGCACGCCGCACGAGCCCTTCCTCGTCGATCACGTCGAGCGTCGCCAGCGCCGCCGCGCAGGCCAGCGGCGAGCCACCGAAGGTGCTCGCATGCGTGCCGGGCTGGAACACGTCCGCCAGTTTGGGCGTGCTCACCACCGCGCCGATCGGGAACCCGCTGCCGAGCCCCTTGGCCATCGAGCACGCGTCCGGCTGCACGCCGTAGGTCTGGAAGCCGTACCAGTGCCCCGTGCGCCCCATGCCGCACTGGATTTCATCGCACAGCATCAGCAGGCCCTTCTCGTCACACAGCGCGCGAATGCCCTTCATGAACGCCTCGTCCGCCGCCACCACGCCGCCTTCGCCCTGCACGGCCTCCAGCAGGATCGCCACGGTGCGTTCACCCACCTGCATCGACACCGATTCCAGGTTGTTGTACTCGGCGTAGGAGAACCCCTCGGGCATCGGGTCAAAACCCTTCTGCACCTTGATCTGACCCGTCGCCGCCGCCGTCGCCAGCGTGCGCCCGTGGAACGAGTTCGTCATCGTAATGATCTCGTACTTGCCCTGGGCGTGGCCCCACAGACGCGCGAGCTTGATCAAACCCTCGTTCGCCTCGGCCCCGGAATTCCCGAAGAAGCACTTGCCTTCCAACCCCAGCCGCGACAGCCGTTCGGCCAGCTTGGCCTGGTTGTCGTTGAAGTACAGATTCGACGAGTGCATCAACTCGCCCGCCTGGCGCTGGATCGCCTCCACCACGCGGGGGTGACAATGCCCGACGTTGACCACGGAAATGCCGGCCGAGAAATCCAGGTACACCATGCCGTCCGCGTCCCACACGCGGGTTCCCTTGCCCTTCACCAGCGCCAGGCGCTGCGAATAGGTGGGCATCACGAACCGGCCGTACCGCGTGGCAATGTCTTCACTTTTCTTCATTCGCTATGATCTCCGTGCCCACCCCGTCAGGAGTGAAGATTTCCAACAACAACGAGTGCGGCATGCGCCCGTCAACCATGTGGATCTTGCCCACACCGGCCCGCAGCGCTTCCACTCCGCTCTCAACTTTGGGCAGCATGCCCCCGTCGATGACTCCCTGCTCGATCAGTTTCCCGACTTCATCCACCCGCAGCGTCGACAGGATCGACGTCTCGTCCTTCGGGTCGCGCAACAGTCCCGGCACATCGCTCAGGATCACCAGCTTCGACGCGCGCAGCGCTTTCGCCACCGCCGCCGCCGCCGTGTCCGCATTGACGTTGTACGCCTGCCCGTCCGCGCCCATCCCCAACGGCGTGATCACCGGGATGCTCCCCCGCGCAATCACGTCCAGGATCGGCTGCACCTTCACGTCACCGGGTTCGCCCACAAAGCCCCAGTCGATCGCACCGCCGGTCTGTGGGTCACGCCCCGTCTTGCGCGTCACCGCAAAAACATCCTGCCCCCGCACGCCCTCGGCCCGCGCGCCAAAGCCCTGGAGCGCACGCACGATGCCCGGATTGATGTCCGCGTGCATCACCCGGTCCACGACCTGGATCGTTTGCGCACAGGTCACGCGCAGCCCGCGCACGAACTGCGCCTCGATCCCCTCCTGCTTCATCGCCCGCGAGATCGCCTTGCCGCCACCGTGCACGATCACGGGACGCATGCCGACGCACTCCATGAAGGCAATGTCTTCGAGGATGCCGTCGTGGTGCGCCTTGTCCTCCATGGCGCTCCCGCCGAACTTGACCACGATGGTCTTGCCGCGGAAGCGCTGGATGTACGGCAGCGCCTCGATCAATACCTCGGCCTTGCGAATGCTGTCTTGCATGAACGCGTCGCGGAGCCTGCGAGCCCCCGCTAAAATCCCGAAACCCTCATATTGGCAAGGTCAGGGCGCAGGGTCAACAACGCGCCGCGGTCCCAGGCCCAGAAAAACTGCCGCGCAGTTGCGCCCCACCGATCCGCTCCCTCTCCCCCCGTGGGAGAGGGCAGGGGTGAGGGGCCGCCTCACGTCATGTACTCGGAGTTGATCTTCACATACTCCACACTGCAATCGCAGGTGTACATCACCGCGCTACCGCCCCCGAGATGCAAATCAACCGTCAGCGCGAATTGCGGCCGCCGCAGCACCGCTTCAAGCTCCGGCAGGCGCTGATGCAGCACCGGACGCCCCTGCTGGAAAGCCGTCAGCCCGTCATAGGCAATGTCCACCAACTCCTCGCGCACGTCCGCCCCCGAATACCCCACGGCATCGATCACCCGCCCCCAGTTCGGATCGCCCCCGAACCACGACGTCTTGACCAGGAACGAACGCGCGATCGCCCGCGCCGCCAGATCCGCGTCAGCATCCGACGCCGCTCCGCGCACCTCAACCGTGACGAACTTGGTGGCCCCTTCCCCGTCGCGGACCACGTTCATGGCAAGTTCGCGGCACACTGTCTCAACTGCCGCCTCGAACGCCGGCCAGTCGCGATGAGCCGCATTCAGCTCGGCTCCACCTGCCACACCGTTGGCAAACAGGAGCACCGTGTCGTTGCAACTCTGGTCGCCGTCCACCGTGATGCGGTTAAAGCTGCGTGAAACGGCGCGCGTCAGGCAGGCCTGCAAATCCGCCTGCGCCACCGCCGCATCGGTCGTCACAAAGGCGAGCATCGTGGCCATGTGCGGCTCGATCATGCCGGCACCCTTGGCCATACCGCCCACACGCACGGTTTTTCCGGCCAGCATCAGCTCAACGGCATACTGCTTGTCCACCGTGTCCGTGGTCATGATCGCGCGCGCCGCCTCGGGACCACCATCCGCTTTTAGCGCCGCTGTGGCCGCCGTCGCGCCATTCGCAATCCGGTCCATCGGCAAGGGAATTCCGATCGTCCCCGTGGAGCACACCAGCACGTGGCGTGCGTCGCATCCGATTCCCTGGGCCGCCAGCCGCGCCATCTCGCGCGCGTCTTCCAGCCCTTGCGCTCCGGTGCACGCGTTCGCGTTGCCGCTGTTGATGATCACCGCGCGCGCCACACCCTCACCCAGCCGCTCGCGGCAAAGCTTCACGGTCGCGCCCTGGATGCGATTCGTGGTGAACACGCCGGCGATTGCAGCCGGACGGTCGGAAACGAGGAGCGCCATGTCGAGCTTCCCCGCCCGCTTGATCCCCGCACTGACGCCGCACGCACGATACCCCTGCGCCGCCGTCACACCGCCTGTAACCACCGTCAATCCCTGCATGTTTCTCTCAACCACCCGTGAGCCGTCCCGCACATCGCGTGCAAAACCGCACCTGCAATCCTACTCTTAATCGTGGTCGTAATCGTAATCGCGCCCAGCATCCCCCTCTCCCCGCCGAGTGGGAGAGGGCCGGGGTGAGGGGTGTCTCGGCCGCAGGCGCCCTGGCGCTACCGCCGCCCCGACCCGTGCCGGGGCCGGCCGCCACCACCGCGTGGACCGCCGCGTCCTCCGCCACCGCCGCGACGCGGACCTCCGCCGTAACCGGACGACCCGCTTTGCCGCTCTTCACGCGGAATCTCGGAACGGATGCCCGGGATCTCCGGAGGTAACGGGCCCAGCAAATGCTCTTCCGGCTGTCGGCATTCCAGCGGCTTCTTGATGTACGCTTCGATCTCGGGAATGATGAAGGACTCGTCTTCGCACGCGAACGAGATCGCCGTGCCGTCCGCCCCCGCCCGACCCGTGCGCCCGATCCGATGCACGTAGTCATCCGCCTCGTAGGGAAAATCGTAGTTGATCACATGGCTCACGCCGTCGATGTGCAACCCGCGCCCGGCCACATCCGTCGCCACCAGCACCGGTAGCCGCCCGTCCTTGAAATCGTCGAGGATCCGCAGGCGCTTTTTCTGGTCGATCGCGCCCGAAAGCAATCCGCAGTTGATGCCGTGCCGGCGCAGCGCGTCGGTCAGCTCGAGCGTGCTGTCACGGCGATTTCCGAACACCAACGTACGCGTCACGTTCGGCTGCTTGAGCAGGTTGTACAGCACCGTAAACTTTTCGCGGCTCGCCACCACGTAGACCACCTGCTTGATGGTATCGACCGCCACCTGCTCCGGCTCGATCTCGGCCAGCACGGGATCGTCCATCCACTGCGCCGCCAGCTTGTGTACATCGTCCGTCAGCGTCGCGCTGAACAGCAGGGTCTGCCGCTGCTCCTTGGGAGGCAGGCGGCGGATGATCGAGCGTACGTCGGGAATGAACCCCATATCCAGCATCCGGTCGGCTTCATCGATCACCAGCGCGTCCGCATGCTTCAGTTCGATCATACCCCGGCGGATGAAATCCAGCAGGCGTCCCGGAGTCGCGGCAATCAGGTCCACCGGCCCGGCCTGCAGCATGCGAGCTTGCTTGTCGAAGTCCATGCCACCGTAAATCGCCACGCAGCGCAGCTTGGTATACTTGCCCAGGTTGTGCGCGTCCTCGGCAATCTGGATGCACAACTCGCGCGTGGGCGCCAGCACCAGCGCCCGCGGCGCCCCCGACGGCCGTGGCTTCCCATCCGGATGCCGCAGGAAACGCGTGAACACGGAAATCAGAAAGGCCGCCGTCTTGCCCGTGCCGGTTTGCGCGCGGCCGGTGACGTTGCGCCCCGCCATCGCGGGCTCCAGCACGCCCGCCTGGATCGGCGTGCAGTACTGAAAGCCAAGATCCGCCACCGCATGCATGATCTCGATCGGCAGCTTGAAATCGTGGAACCGCGAAGCGCCTTCCTTGGGTGCAACCTGGTAGGCATCCAGGCTCCAGGCGATCGCCGGGGCCGCCGGCGGGTGGCCGCTCTCATGCTCGCGGCGCGAGCGCTCACGATGGGAATGCGATTCGCCCGCGTGCGGAGCGTGCGTGTGGCTGTGCCCGGATCCGTGCGAATGAGTGTGGCCATGCCCCTGGCCGTGGCCGCGGTGTGCGCCGCCACCACCCTGCCGATGCGATGAGGCCCCGCCGCGCCCCCCCTGCGTCCCGTCCGTCGTATGCGTCCCATGCTGGCGCGCAGGCGGCTGTGCTGGCACGTGCGCAGTCTTGGCAGCGGGCTTGGTAGGCTCCGGCGTTGCGGCCTTGCGACCCAGCACCCGCCGGGCGATTTTCTTCAACAATTGCCGGACCACAGGCTCCTAAACGCAACGCCAGAATTCGTTGCACAAGCGGGAGGACGGAGCGCCGCGACACCGCGGCAATCGGGCTCGTACAACTCGCCCCTCCCAAGTGGACTGATGACGCCGTGTCTAGCGCTTCGAGAACTGGAAACGCTTGCGCGCTCCCGGCTGACCGGCCTTCTTACGTTCCTTCATGCGCGGATCGCGTGTCAGGCAACCGGCGCCCTTCAAAACGCCGCGCAGGGAACTGTCTGCCGTGGTCAAGGCACGCGACACGGCGTGCCGCAGGGCCCCCGCCTGGCCGGAAATGCCACCACCGGAAAGCTGTGCGAAAACATCAAACTTGCCGACCATGTTCGTCAGCTTCAGGGGCTGCTCGATATAGTGGCGCAACGCTTCGCTCGGGAAATACTCGCTGATCTCGCGGCGGTTCACGGTCCACGTGCCGGTACCCTCAGTCAAACGCACCCGTGCCACGGATGTCTTCCGCCGACCGGTTGCGCTATACTTCGCTGTCTTGACTTCGGCCACGATGTGCTCCCTCCTGAACCTAGGCGACTTCGACTTTAACCGGACTCTGGGCAACATGCGGATGCGTGTCGCCAGCGTAAACCTTCAAACGCGTGAACATGTTGCGGGCAAGTGTGTTCTTGGGCAGCATGCCCTTGACCGCCAGGCGAATGATGCGATCCGGATGCCGCTCCCGCACCATCGCCACGGTCTTGCGCTCAAAACCACCCGGCCAGCGACTGTAGGACTTGTACGTCTTCTGCGTCTCTTTGCGGCCCGTGAACTTGATCTTCTCGGCGTTGATCACGATCACAAATCCGCCCATGTCAACCTGCGGTGAATACGTCGGCAGGTTCTTGCCGCGCAGGATGTTGGCGATCTTAACGGCGATGCGGCCAACCGGCTTCCCCGCGGCATCAATCACGTGCCACGACCGACTGTCCCCGGGATCTTTCGGCAGAAACGACTTCATGACTTCCTTACACGCTCTTTCCAGCACAGTGGGATCCGAAGCTTGGAATTCACGTGACTTGAAGTCGC
>JADMIO011260360.1_pt1 | contig 33742 bp, 28 predicted proteins | sample 8958161 | NCBI WGS metagenome assembly JADMIO01 (sample SAMN16585339, study PRJNA669376) | soil metagenome | isolation source: Crop rotation soil | place: USA: Cullars Rotation, Alabama | collected 2011 | reverse complement strand
CAACTTGTCCACGTGGAATTCTAAGCTTAGGATCCCAATGTGCTGGAAAGAATGTCTAAGAGTTGCGACCGGTCCGTGATGTAGTAAAGCAGCATTCTCTTCATGCCTTGCCAACCGCATGCGTGCGGCTTGAATCGGATTCTAAATGCCCATGTCGCTTGCCTCCCAGTTCGCGTGGCTGCTGCTGTTGGCCATCCCTGTCGCCTGCGTGAGTTGGACGGTCACGCACGAGGAGGTCTTCCGCGAACCGCGCGAATGGTGTGAGAAACGCAGCCGCACCTGCCGCAGCCTGGTGCAGCGCAAATTCTTCTATCTATTCACCTGCGAATACTGTTTCAGTCATTACATCGCCGCCGCGATGGTCGCCCTTGCCCACTTCACTATGCTCTTTCCCGCGGATGACTGGCGGGGATACCTGGTCAGCTGGCTGGCGTTGGTGTGGTTGGCCAACATCTACATGAGCGCGTTCGGACGCCTGCGGCTCGACATCAAGCGAGAGCGCGTAGAGATCAAAGAAGTGGAAGCCTCAGTCAAGCAGAAGGAACACCGCGCCGCCTAGCGCTAGGGCAGCGTCTTGGCGATCTCCGGCCCTTCTTCCTTGCCCTTGCCTTTGCGATACATCGGCGGGCCTTGCAGGTGGTTCTCGGTGAGCGACTTCTTGAGGATCTCGAATCCTTCCTCCGGCGTGTCAGCGAAGTGGAAGAGATCCATGTCCTTGTGAGCTATCGCGCCCCAGTCGTCCAGCGCCTGGAAGTTGATCACCCGGTTCCAGTATTCTCGACCATAGACGATCACCGTCATTTTCTTAGCCAGCTTTCCGGTCTGCGCCAGGGTCAGCAACTCAAACAACTCATCCAACGTGCCGAAACCGCCGGGAAAGACGACCAACGCCTTCGCCAGGTAGGCGAACCAATATTTGCGCATGAAGAAATAGTGGAACTCGAAGTTCAGAGCCGGAGTGATGTACGGGTTCGGCATCTGCTCGAACGGCAAACGGATATTCAGACCAATGGTCTTGCCGCCGGCCTCGTATGCACCACGATTGGCTGCCTCCATGATGCCGGGTCCACCGCCTGAGGTCACCACAAAGCGATGGCGTTTGGAGGGAATGCTCTCCGACCATTTCGTCAGCAAATAAGCCAACTGGCGCGCTTCTTCGTAGTATCGCGCCATCTCGACTGCAGCGCGCGCGCGTTTCATATTCAGGCGCAGCTCGCCGCCGGAGTCGACGCCGCTGATCGACTCGATCTCTTCAATGTCAGTCTCTACTTTGCCTGTGGGCTGCTCCTCTGGCGGAGCGGGCGTTGCCGAACCGGGCTTCTCGAGCAAAGCAAGCTTCTTTTGGGCAGAATCCAGGCTGGCAAAGCGAGCAGAGCCAAAGAACACGACCGTATCCTGGATGCGCTCCTTGCGGAAACGTGACAAGGGCTCCCAGTACTCGGCAAGGATGCGCAGCGAACGCCCATCCGGGCCATTCACGAATGCAGGATTCTCGTAGGAAAGCGGCGAACGCATCGCCTTGGGGACAGGCAGTTCCCGTCGTCCCGAATGCTTGTCTTTACTCATAGGGATTTACAGGATACAGCAGCGACCCTTCACTTGCCGTCTTCGCGGTAGTGCACCGCATCCCAGATGCCGATCCAGATATTCACGAAGCCAAGACCGGTGAGCATGCCCTTGACGAATCCCATGTCCATGATGGAGCGCAACTGGAAATGTTGCGCGACGAAAACGTTACGGCTCCAGATCTCGCTCCAGGGCAGCACGACCAGCAACATGCCCACTTCCACGAAAAAGACCACTTCCACCACGAGCATCAGGCGGCGCAGCCATATTTCCGGCCGGTTGTGATTGGGGGCAGCCGCGGGTGCTCCCCCCGCGGGCGCAGCTGTTGCGGATGCTTCCGAAAGATTCGGAGTCGTTGTGTCCAAGGATGCGTTCTTCGGCGTGGTATCCAATGCGAGGGGGTTCTCGTTCGAGTCAGGCTTTCAGCGTCTTGATGCGGTCAGCCACATCACGATAGTCGATATTGGAACTGTACACTTCCATGAAGGTCTCATAGGCCTTCTTGGTGTTGCCGGCCGCTTCGTAGGCACATCCCATATCGTAGTACACCGCCAGGCGGCTATCTTCGTTGATCCCGTTCACCTTCAGCGCCTTCTCATACCAGCGGATGCCCGCCTGCGGCACTCCCTTGTCTACCAGGCACTGCGCCAGCCAGGTGTAGGCTTGGATCGCCTGTGCGAACGGATGCCCGTGGTCTACGGCATGGCACACCTTTTGCAATTCGCCGATGGCCTCGTCCAACAGCCCCATTTCCTTGAACGCAATACCGAGGTTGTAATGCGTATCCGGATCTTCGGCTTCGGTGGCCGCTTCTTCAGTGTCTTCCTTGAACTCGTCGAACAGGTCTGACAGCACTTCCGCAGCTTCGTGATGTTCGATCTGCGGCTTAGCTGTCTCCAACTCATGTGACATCGAGGTGAAGCCTGCCGGAACGGTCTCAGGCGCGACGGTCGGCGGTGGTGCCGGCGGAGACGCGGGTGCCGCCGCCTTCGGAGCAGCGGATGCAGACGCTGCCATGCTTGCCGCAGCCGGTTTGGCTGCCGGCTTGTCCTCAAGGAAGCCGTCTCCCAGTGAATCTTCCAGGTCTGAGACCAGGTCGCCGAGGATATCGAGTTCCTCTTCCTTCTTCGCCGGTTTCGTTTTGGCGGATGCAGCCGGCGCTGCCGGAGCAGTCGGGGCCGGCTTCGGCGGCGGAGCTACCACCTTGGGCGCGGGCGGCTCGACCTTTGGCTTCGGTGGAGGAGTCGCGGCCTTTACCGGCTCTTCTCCCGGTAACTCGATCTCGGCAACCACCGGCTCTGGTTCCTTGACCGGAGGCGGTGGAGGGGCAGCCTTCAACGGCGGCGCCGGTGGAGGTGGCGCGGCATCGTGTGCAGCCGTGCTTTCGAACGAGAACTCGGCGACGGACGCTCCATCTCCAGCAGGTGGCGCCACGTCAAAGGTCGGCGCCGGAGCTGGGGCGGCCATCTGGAATTCGGGCGCAGGCGCTTCTGCAACTGGCGGCGCAACGTCCATCACGACTTCGCCGGCCGCCGGCGGTGTCATATCCAGTTCAGCGACCGGGGCAGCCTCGGCCGGTGCTGACACATCCATGGTGACCGCAGCCGCTTCCGCGGAAGGAGCCTCGACGGAGAGCATGCTCTCCCACTCGTCGAGGTTCACTTCATGGGACGCGGATGCCTGCGGCACGGGTACTTCCATCGCGACAGAAGAAGCCTCAAATGCAGGAGGAGCGACCTCCATGCTGATGGCTGGTGCTTCTTCCGCAGGCATATCCACTGGCATGTCGAATGCTGGCGCGTCTTCGACGGCCACGGATGCGGGCGCGGCTCCCTCGGGGACCATCGCCAGGTACTTGCCCGCCATGTCTCCGTATTGTTTGGACTCTGACGCGAGCCCATGCTCGGCGTACACGCTCTTTAGCACGTCACAGCATCGCGCCGCATCCGCATAGCGCTCAAGCTTGATGTAAAGGCTGGCAAGCCGCTGGTTGATCTGGATGTCATGCGGAGCTTTCTTCAACCCCAATTCCAGCGGAGGTAGCGCCTTGGCCGGCAGGTTGTAGGAATCGAAGAGCTCGGAATCGGTGAGCGCCGAGTGCACGGCCGCGGCAACATCCGGAGGATACTCCTGCGTGATCGCCGGCTTGCGCTCCAGCTCTTCCATCATGATGGCCTGAGCGCCCTGCTCCGCGGTCAGCGGCTTGACGGCCGCATCTTCACCCAGCTTGCCGATCACCTGTTTGTAATTCTGGGCATGCAGCGGATTCTCCGGCTCATTCTCAGAGAGCTGCTGATACAGGTCCTTGGCCTTGACCAGGTTGCCGTCCTGCACATACGCATGAGCCAACAGCTCCATGATCTCGTTGTCATGGGTATTGTCGCCGGCCATGGTGAAAAGCTTGCGCAGCGATTCGAGCGCTGCCGAGCTGTCTTTCACCCGCGCGATGACTCCGCTGAGCGTCTTGATCAGCGCCGGCCCTCCGGCCGCCAGCAGCTTGTCAGCGTATTCCTCGTAGACTTTGAGCCCTTCAGGCAGCTTGCCTTCATTCAGCAGGCCGTCGGCATACCAGCCGACGCCGGTCAGATCGTTGTGGACAGTCACCAGCTTGCTGGCGATCGGGCCTGCCTCGCCGCTCTGTTTGAGCAGCAGGTGCGCGCGCAGCAGGCTGCGTAAGCCTTCAGGGCGCGAATCGATGTCTGGGATCTGCTTCAGGTATTCGAGCGCGCTGGGACCGTTCCCTGACTCCGCCGCGATGGTCCCACGCAGCAGCAATGCGTCCATGTTCTTCGGGTCGATGCTCAGCACATGGCCCAAAGCTTCATCAGCCTGGTCCATCGCCTGCTTCACATAGAGTGACTGCGCGGCCGTGAAGTAGATGTTCCGCGCTTCATTCTTCTTGCCCAGCTTCAGGTAGAGGTCGGCCAACTTCTGCTGCATCGCCGTGTTGTCGGGATCCAGCTCCAGCACCTTGGCGAATATCTTGGCTGCGTCGTCGTTATTGCCTGATTTGAGGTAGGAATCAGCGACCTGCACATACTGGGCGCGCGCATCGTTATAGAGGCCCTGGATGGTGTACAGCTCGGCCAGCCGCTGGATGCCTTCCAAGTTGCCGGGAACGGCCTTGGTCAGCTTCTTGTACATCGCGATGGCTTTTACCGTGAAGCCCTCGGCGGCATACGCCTCACCGACTCGCTTGAAATAGTGGACCGCCTGTTCCGCATTGCCGACGCGCGAATAGAGATCGCCGATGGTGTTCAGGACGGTGAGGTCTTTGGGGTCTTCCTTGACGACCTTCTCATACTCGGTGATGGCATTCTGCAGCTTGCCCTGCTGCACAAACTTCTCCGCCGAGGCCAACACCTTTGCCTTGTTAAAGCCGAAGATCGCCATTGTGGATGGTCGCGCTCCCCTAGGATGCTATTGCTCTTCCCGCGTCAGGAATCGGGCGGAATCGGCGTCATCGCCAACGCCTGCTGCTTACGTCCGCTCAATTGTAAACGCGCAGGCCGCTGGGGGACAGCCTCTTGCACCCACGGCCACAGACACCGCGGACAGGGGGATAAAGTATCACAGATGCCCAAAAATCGGCCTCAGGTGAGGGCCGTAGAGGAGCCCTACGCCACCCCTGCACCAACGGGCTGCGCGCCCTTCTTCGGGCGCCGGTTCGACTGCAAGATCTTCTTCCGCAGCCGCAGGTTCTTCGGGGTGACTTCCACGAATTCATCGTCGGCAATGAACTCGATGGCTTGCTCCAGGTTCAGCGCCTTGAAGGGCACCAACCGGATGGCCTCATCCGCTGACGAGGACCGCATGTTCGTGAGCTTCTTCTCGCGGACCACGTTTACGTCGAGGTCGTTGTCGCGCGAGTTCTCGCCGATGACCATGCCTTCGTAAACCTCCGTCGTCGGGCCGACGAAAAGCTCGCCGCGCTCTTGCAGGTTCCATAGCGCATATGCGGTTGAGACACCCGCGCGGTCAGACACCAGCGCGCCCGTCAGCCGGTGCGGAATCTCGCCCAGCCATTCCGTGTAACCGTCAAACAGCGCGTTCATCACGATGGTGCCGCGCGTATCGGTGAGCAGCTCGCTGCGCAGTCCGATCAATCCGCGCGAGGGTACGCGGAATTCCATGCGCACCCGTCCGTAGCCATGGTTGTGCATCTTGGCCATCTGCGCTTTGCGCTGTCCCAGCTTCTCGATGACCACGCCGACGAAGCTCTCCGGGATGTCGACTGTGAGCAACTCCACCGGCTCCATTAACCTGCCGTCCACCGTCTTGGTCACGATCTCAGGTTTGCCCACCATCAGCTCGAAGCCTTCGCGCCGCATCATCTCGATCAGGATGCTGAGCTGCAACTCGCCACGTCCCATCACTTTGAAGGTGTCGGTATTGTCGGTTTCCTCGACACGCAAAGAGACGTTGGTCAACAGCTCCTTCTGCAACCGTTCGCGCAGGTTACGTGAGGTGACATACTGTCCTTCGCGACCGGCAAGTGGCGAGGTGTTGATGGTGAATTGCATGGCGATGGTCGGCTCGTCGATGGTGATCATCGGTAGTGGCGCCGGATTCTCGACGTTGGTGATGGTCTCGCCGATGGTGATGCCTTCCACGCCGGCGATAGCAACGATGTCACCCAGTTCGGTCTGATCGATGTCAATGCGCTTCAGCCCATCGAAGCTGAACAGCTTGGTGATGCGTGTTCTCTGTAATGAGCCGTCGCGCTTGGCGATGGCCACATCGTCACCATTCCTTAGCGTGCCGTTGAAAACGCGCGCAATAGCCAGGCGGCCGAGGTAGTCGCTGTAATCAAGGTTCGCCACCAGTATCTGTAACGCACCCGCATCATCTCCCTTGGGCGGAGGCGTGGTCTTTAGGATGGCTTCAAACAGAGGTTGCAGGTCGGTTCCCGCCTTCGCCGGATCGGTGGTTGCCGTTCCAAGCTTTGCATTCGTGTACAGCACCGGGAAGTCGAGTTGGTCTTCGGCGGCGTCGAGGTCGATGAACAGATCGAAAACTTCGTTCAACACTTCCTGGGCGCGCGCATCCGGGCGGTCGATCTTGTTGATCACCAGGATCGGCGGCAATTTTTGCTCCAGCGCCTTGCTCAGCACGTAACGCGTCTGCGGCAGCGGGCCTTCACTGGCATCGACCAACAGCATCACGCCGTCCACCATCTTGAGTGCGCGTTCCACTTCGCCGCCGAAGTCAGAGTGGCCGGGCGTGTCCACGATATTGATCTTCACGTCGTGATAGTGGACCGCTGTGTTCTTGGCCAGAATGGTGATGCCACGCTCGCGTTCGAGCTCGTTCGAATCCATCACTCGCTCCACGTGGTGTTCATTGGCGCGGAAGATGCCGCTCTGATTGAGCATGGCGTCGACCAATGTGGTCTTGCCGTGGTCGACGTGGGCGATGATGGCGATATTGCGGATGTTAGACATACGTATACTTGAGATTCTGGCCTGTTTCTTTAGATTTTTCCGGGAAAGCGCGGGGGGTCTTCCTGTATCTATTCTAAAGGATTTCGCCGCCGCGAACGCGTAGCGACCGATGTTTCCTGACGAAAGTTCTGCTTAACTCGCTGCAGCCTCACTGGGCTTCACCACTCGGTCATAGACGAACAGCAGCGCCGCCGTAAGCACCCCGATGCCCGTAACGCTCCACCACATCATGGAAGGCTGGTTTGAGACTTCCCCGAAGCGATGAATGAGGTAACCCGCAACCTTGCCTCCGAACAGCGATCCGATGCCGATGGGAAGGAAAGCAAAACCCATGTACGTTCCCTGTTGGCCGGGGGGCGCCAGCCGGGAGACATATTCGTAATAGCGCGGCGACTGGATGATCTCACCCAGCGCCAGCACCACCAGCGAGGCCACCGCAGCCCACACCGTCGGCTGCAACGCCAGGAACACCCAACCCAGTGACGTCACCAGCGTGCCCACGACGATGGCCGTGAACGCCGGCATCTTGCGCGTCCAGAGGTTGATGAGCACGGTGAAGCAGATCACGATCAGGGGATCAACGCTGAGAATCTTCACCGCGGTCTTTGGCGCGGCATGGATGTACTGAGTGAGGTACAGCGGCAGGATGATGTACTGCTGCCAGAAGACGATCCAATATCCTGAGAAGATCAACAGGAACACCAGGAACCTCACGTTGGAGAAGACCGTCCTGAAATTGCGCATCAGCTCGCCGAAGCTAGGGACCGGAGCGGCGCCGGAGCGGGTGGGTTCGCGGAAGAACAGCAGCGTGAAAAAGAACATCAAGAACACGCTGCCCGCGGCCACGCGAAACACATTGTTCATGCTCAGCCGCTCGCTTATCCAGCCCGCCAAGAGCGGCCCTAATGTACTGCCGATATTCACCAGCGTGTAGTAGATGGAGTATCCGATCGAGCGTACGTTATCGCTGGAGGCGCGCGCCGTGGTTCCCACCACGCAGGGTTTCACCAGGCCTATACCGAAGGCGGGCAGCAGAAGGACGATGAAGACCACGGTCTTAAGTGAGATCGCATTGCTGACCGGAGCCCAAGCCGAGCTGTTCAGCGAGCCGATGAGGAAGTAAGCTGCAGAAAGAACCAAATAGGCCAGTGAGAGCGCGCGGCGGAAGCCGAGCTTGTCGGCTGCCGTTCCTCCGAAGATGGCCAGGAACCACACCGCCGATCCGAACCAGCCGGTGAGTCCGGTGGTGGTTTCATTGGAAAACTTCAGCCCCTCGTGAAGATACAGAGCGAGGATAGCGAAAGCGGCGTAATACGAGAACCGCTCGAAGATCTCGGTGATGTTGGCCACCCAGAAAGCCGGTTCGAAGCCTTCGCGAATCTCCTGCAGTCGTTGACCGAAGCTCATGCTCTGCGTGTTCTCCTGGCGCGTCCTGCCGCCGACACATTATCAAGGCTGGAGCAACGATTCGCCGCACAAAAAAGTGAAGGGCGGCGTTTCCGCCGCCCTGACTTTGCTCAATCCCTTGGTTTAGAGGGGCTGAACGTTCTCTGCTTGCCAGCCTTTTGGTCCTTTGACCACGTTGAACTGCACCGCCTGGCCTTCCTTGAGACTGCGGAAGCCATTGCTCTGGATGGCGGAGAAGTGAACGAACACATCCTCACCATTCTGGCGGCTGATGAAACCAAAGCCCTTCGCGTCGTTGAACCACTTCACTGTTCCTTGTTCCATGTGTAACGGGTGTTCCTTTTACTTGAGATTACGCTGAGTTTGGAATAGGTGGGACAGGCAGGCAAAGCAAAGTGCAGAACCGCTCGCGAACCACATCTAAACTAACGCAGCCTTATTGTACCCAAAACACCTTAATCGGGAAGAAAAAAGCAGGTAGATACCGGTTACCGCGTGCTCTTCCGGTTACCCTCCTTAGGCATCTGCTATCGTGCCCGTCATGCGTCAAACTCTTTCCTTCGTGAGGTGTGCCGCACTGGGAGTTCTGCTGCTAGGAGTGCTAGGCCACGCCCAGGAAGACTTCCGCCCGGTCGACAAGGCAGAAGTCGCCATGACTGCGGACTCCAGGGCTCCCGGCGCCGCGGCTGAGCTCCTGGAATGGAGCGAGTTTGAAGACCATGACCGCGGATACTCAGACCACTATTACCGCATCAAGATCTTCACGGATCAGGGAAAAAAGTATGGTGATATCGAAATCCCGTTCGTGAACGGACTCGTCAAGATTCCGGCCATCAAGGCCCGCGTGATTCGTCCTGACGGCACTGTCCGCGACTTCGACGGGCAGATCTTTGACCGTACGGTGGTCAAACAGAAGCGTTTCAGCTTCCAGGCCAAGACCCTCACCCTTCCTGACCTCCAGCCCGGATGCATCATCGAGTACAGCTATCGCCTCACCTGGCCGTCCTTTTATTCGCTCTATTGGGGGACGCACCTGGAACTCCAGCAGGAATTGTTCGCGCGCAAGCTCAAGGTCGAACTACGCACCTATGGCGCGGCACTGGAGGCGGACGCCTCAATGTCACGGGCCTGCCCTACGGCAAGCATGTGGACCATGTCGGCAATGCTTTCTCCCTGCAGTTGGAGGACATGCCTGCCTTCGAACCTGAGGCCTACTCCCCACCACTGCGGGAAATAAAGCCGCACCTCGACTTCTACTACGGACGAGATCTCGATCTAGCACCCGATGCTTTCTGGGCCAAGATCGGCAAGGACTGGACCGAAGAGATAGAAAAATTCATTGGTACCGACAACAAAGACGTTCAAGCTACGGCCACCCGGCTCGCTCCCACCAATTCCGCTGATCGATTGAAGAAGCTCTATGAGTTCGTGCAGTCCTTGCGCAACACCTCCTTCGAGCGTGAAAAGAATGCCCAGGAAGCAAAGCGCGACAAGACCAAGGACAACAAAAACGCAGACGACGTCCTCAAGCACGGCTACGGCGACCACAGCGAACTGAATCAACTCTTCGCCGCGCTCGCGCAAGCCGCTGGATTCGATGCTCACTGCGCCTGGATCAGCGGCCGCGACCAATATTTCTTCAAGAAGGAAATGGTGGACTCACACCAGCTTGACGCTGAGGTGGTGCTCGTGAAGGTGGACGGCCATGACCAGTGGTTCGACCCCGGCACCCCCTTCACTCCTTTTGGCATGCTGCGTTGGCCGCGCACCGGCGTTTCAGGTCTACTCATGCAGAAGGGCAAGAACGACTTCATCAAGACGCCCGAACCCGCCAGTAAGGACGCCGTGACGCACCGAGTGATCAACCTGAAACAGACGGACGCGGGTTTTAAGGCTGAAATAACCATCACCTACAACGGCTATGAATCTCTCGAAAATCGCCTTGAGGCGCTCAACGCGGATGACGCTCATGTGCGCCAAACGTACGAAGAGTCCATGAAGGCACATCTGCCGGCTGGGTCGACCGTGAAGGTCACTCGCATTGACTCTGCCAAAGGAATTGAACAGCCGTTCGCCGTCACCTATGAAGCCACTCTGCCGGACTTCACCTCTGCCGTGGGGTCACGCCGGCTCACTCCACTGGCGATTCTTGAGATGTCATCGCCGAATCCTTTCCAGCACGAGACCCGCAAGTATCCCGTCTATTTCTCTTTTCCCTACCAGGAGATCGACGAGATCACCTTCGAGCTGCCCAGTGGCAACGATGTGGAGAAAATGCCCGACAACCGCAAAGTGTCCACTCCGCTCGGCTCCTATTCGACCACATGGTCGCAGCAGGGCAACAAGCTGACGCTGATTCGAACGTTGGACGTGCCTCAGTACTACATTTCTCCCGCCAGCTATCCGATATTGCGCCAGTTGTTTTCCCAGGTGGCAGGCGGTGATCGCGACACGGTCGTGCTTCGTACCGCTACGGCTTCAGGAACTCACCCTTAAGCTAGGCAAAACCCCTTAGACAGCAACTTGATTCGCCATAATCGAATCCCTGTTTTCTCCTAAAGGCATTACGTTTAACTCCTTTCGTATTAAGCTTTTCCGGAAATCGGAAAATTCCACAGGAGTTGCAGTATTTCTGTTGCATTTCGGCCCGTCCGGTTCTATTTTTCAATCGCAATATCCCAAGCCCACATATGAAAACGAAGTTCTGTGCCGCTGTTCTGCGCTCCGCCGCATTGGCCGGAGTGCTCGCCATCATTCCTGCCCTCTGCCACGCCGGAGACGACTTCAAACCCGTCGATCCCAGCGAATTGGCGATGAAGGACAATCCCGCCAATCCCGGCGCTCACGCGATGATCCTCGAATGGACTGAGAATCGCAACGATGACAACGCCTTCGATGACTACTACTGCCGGATGAAGATCTTCACGGAAGAGGGCAAGAAATACGCTGACATCGAGCTGCCGTATTGGAAGAATGAGGTCCAGATCGGCGGCATCAAGGCGCGGGTGATCCGTCCGGATGGGACCATCGTCCCGTTCACGGGAAAGGTCTTCGACAAATTGCTGGTCAAGGCAGGCGGGGTCAAGGTCCAAGCCAAGACCTTCAGCCTCCCTGATGTGCAACCGGGCAGCATTATTGAGTACAAGTATCGCGAAGAGTGGGACCGCTACACCCTCTTCTCAGCGCACTGGGAATTGCAGCGCGATCTTTTCATGAAAAAGGCCACCTACCGGCTGCAGACCTACACTGGACCAGGCTGGTCCAACTACTGGATGGGCATCGGCCTGCCCAATGGCAAGAAGATCGACCGCAAGGGCACGGTGATCTCATTGGACCTCGACAATGTTCCGGCATTTGATGAGGAACGCTATGCACCACCGGAGCGTGAATTGAAGCCGCGCGTGGACTTCTACTATTCCGACCACAGTTACGAGACTGCGGACAAATATTGGCCACGCATCGGACGCGAAGACACTGATTTCACAGAATCGTACATCGGCAACAACCGGAAGGGCGTGACCCAGGCGCTCTCAACCATCATCGCCGCGGGCGACAATACGGACACCAAGCTGCGCAAGATCTACGCCTTTACGCAAACACTGCGCAATATCACCTATGAACGTGACAAGACAGCGCAGGAGCAGAAGCGCGACAAGACGAAAGACGACAAGAGCGCGGATGACGTCCTCAAGAACGGATACGGTGACCGTGCGGACATCACCTTCCTGTTCATCGCGCTCGCCCGTGCCGCCGGTGTCGAGGCCTATCCCCTGCTGCTGAGCACTCGCGACACTCAGTTCTTCAACCAGGAACTCCCCGACCGCAAGCAGCTTGATAGCTATGTGGCGTATGTGAAAGCAGACGGCAAGGAACTGTACCTCGATCCGGGCACCGTATATTGCCCCTACGGCCTGCTGCGCTGGCAGCGCACAGGTGTAAAGGGCATGTTGCTGCAGAAGAACAACAACATCTTCATCCAGACGCCGAACCCTGACAGCAAGAATTCCGTCACCAAGCGCATCATCACCATGAAGATGACTGACAGCGGCTTCAGTGCCGACATTGCTGTCGCGTATTACGGATATGAGGCCCTGGAAAAACGGCTGGATGTGATCGAAGACGACGAAGCCGAGGTCCGCCAGGGACTCGAAGATGAAATGAAAAAGACCTTGCCGGGCGGATCCACGGTGAAACTGGCCTCCATTGACAATGCCAAGGACGCGAGCAAACCGCTGATCGTTGATTTCACCGTGACGCTTCCCGATTTCACTTCCAGCATCGGATCACGTCGCCTGGTCCCTCTCGCCGTATTGGAGATGGGCGACCGCAACCCGTTCCAGCACGAGAACCGCAAGCATCCTGTGTATTACCCTTATCCTTTCCAGGAGTTCGACCAAGTCACCCTGGAGCTCCCGCCGGGATACACCATTGAGTCAGTGCCGGACCCACGTATGCAGCAGCCCGCATTCGGCTACTACTCCACGACCTGGGACAAGAAGGCGAATGCCATCGTCCTGCACCGCACGTTCGCTGTGCTCGGTGTCTTTTTCCGCACTGAGTTCTATAAGGATCTTCGCGATTTCTACGGAAAAGTATCTTCAGGAGACCAGGACAATGTCGTACTTCGTTCGTCGACCTCTGCCAGTAACTAAGCTGCTCTGTGTTGCTCTACTGCACGCGGCGTTCGCCGCGCCAGTGTTTGCCGGCGCACCGGACTGGCTGCGGGAGGTAGCTCGCCAGCCAGTGCCCTCCTATCCCGACGACGTCAGGGGCGTGACCCTGCTCGACGAACAGACCACGACCGTCAATGACAAGGGCGAGGTGAAGACCCTGTACCGGCAGGCATTCAAGATCCTGCGCACCAGCGGTCGCGGGCTCGGCAGGGTCGCGGTCCATTTTGATGCCGACACCAAGATCACTTACCTGAAGGCCTGGAGCATCCCCGCGCAAGGCGCGGAGTACGAAGTGAAGGAAAAAGATTTCACCGAAGCCAGCGCCATCGACGGATTCAGTCTCTATAGCGACGATCGCATCAAGATGGTGGACATACCGGGATCCGACCCCGGCTCGGTGGTCGGCTACGAGTATGAGCAGAAACGTCGCCCGGATGTCTTCCAGGACTACTGGACATTCCTTGACACCATTCCTGTGCGCAAGTCGCGTTTCATCCTGAACCTGCCGAATGGATGGGAGATGTCAACCGCATGGGCCAACCATGCTGAGATCAAGCCCATCATCAATGGAAACCAGTATGTGTGGGAGATCAATGACGTACCGGCGATGAAGAAAGAGCCGGCTATGCCATCGCGCCGCGCCGTTGCACCCCGCATGGCCGTGAATTTCTTCAGTCCGAGCATGCGCAGCAAGGCGCAGACTTCATGGAAGGAAGTAGGCCTTTGGGCCGACAGCCTGGCCTCGCCGCGTCGGGTCGCTTCGCCCGAGATCCAGGCCAAGACCCGCGAACTCATCGCTGGCAAGACGGATTTCTATGACAAGGTGCGCTCCATCGCTGCCTTTACCCAGCGCGATGTGCGCTACGTGGCTATTGAGATCGGCATCGGCGGTTATCAGCCACATAGCGCGGCGGACGTCTATAGCAACCGTTATGGCGACTGCAAAGACAAGGCCACCTTGCTCATCACCATGCTGAAGGAAGCGGGTATAAACGCGTACTACCTGCTCGTCGATACCAATCGCGGAGCGGTGAACAAAGACCTTCCCACTCCTTACACCTTCAACCACGCCATCACTGCAATCGAGATCCCGGCGGGAGTGAAGACCGACGGCATGTATTCCATCTACGAACATCCGCGATTGGGCAAGCTGATGATCTTCGACCCCACCAGCCGGATCACCCAGGTGGGCCACATCCCGCCCTCCGAACAAAATGGATGGAGCCTTCTGGTCACGCCCGAGGGCGGCGAACTCATCGAACTCCCGCTACAGCCTCCTGACGCCAATAAACTCATGCGCACCGCCAAGCTGCGCGTCACCCCGGATGGCGGCCTCGAGGGCGATGTCACTGAGATTCGCACGGGTGACAATGCCGTCGGCTACCGCATGAGCCTCATGGAGATGCAGGCCCCGCAACGCATCAAGATGATGGAGAACTTCCTCTCCAGCTTCCTCAATGGTTTCAGCGTCAAGAGCTTTGAGGTGGAGAATCTCGATGCTTATGACAAAGACCTCGTGGTGAAGTATTCCTTTGTCGCCACCGGCTATGCCAAGACGATGGGGAACATGCTATTGGTGCGGCCGCGCGTCTTCGGCAGCAAGTCAGAAGGGATCATCGACCTGAAGGAACGCAAATTCCCGTTCGAACTGGAGTCGGCTACGTTGCAGACCGACGAATTCGATCTGCAAGTGCCACCGGGTTATACGGTGGATGAATTGCCGCCGCCTACCAACGCGACCAGCAAGATCGCTTCATACACTTCACAGATCAAGTTCGCCGACAACACCATCCAGTACAAGCGCGAGTTCAAGATCGACCAGGTGATGATTCCCCTGGAAAAATTGCCGGAGCTGAATGGCCTGTACAAGCAGATACTCGCCGACGAGCGCAACGCGGCGGTGCTGAAGCGGATCCAGTAACTCCGATCGTTCCAAAGACGCGGGGCTTCGGCTCCGCGTTTCCTTTTGTCACTCGTGAGCGCCATCAGGCGGCCAGCGCCATTCATGTACAATCGCAGGCCAAGAATCCTTCTTCCCTCCCGGAGGTCTTCCGCCCATTATGCGTCGTCTTTCCGCTCTCTTCCTTTCGCTGCTGATCACGATCTCTCCGTTCCAGGCCTTCGCGCAGGACAACGTTGCGCCGCAGGCGCCGGGCAAGAATCCGGCAGAGTTCCGGAGCCCGGTCGAGGAAAAGTTCCGCGCCATCCCCGATCCCGCCCGGATCAAGGAGTACATGCAGCGTTTGAGCGCGCGGCCTCACCACGTCGGCTCTCCTTATGACAAGGACAATGCCGAATGGCTGCTGAGTAAGTTCAAAGAGTTCGGTTGGGACGCACAGATCGAGCAGTTCGATGTGCTCTTTCCCACTCCCAAGGAGCGGCTGGTCGAGCTCGTCGCGCCTACCAAGTACACGCTAAAGCTTGAGGAGCCGGCTGTGGCCGGCGATCCGACGTCCAACCAGAAGGCGGAGCAGCTTCCCACGTATAACGCGTACTCGCGTGACGGAGACGTCACCGCGCCTCTGGTCTATGTGAACTACGGACGTCCTGCGGACTATGAACGCCTGGAGCGTCTCGGCGTGTCAGTGAAGGGTGCCATCGTGATCGCTCGCTATGGAGCTTCCTGGCGCGGCATCAAGCCGAAGACCGCGGCGGAACATGGTGCTGTGGGATGCATCATCTATTCCGATCCGAAGGACGACGGCTACTTCGGCGGAGACGTATTCCCCAAAGGCCCCATGCGCAATGAGAACGGCGTACAGCGCGGCTCGGTTGCGGATATGCCTGTCTACTCCGGCGACCCGCTCACTCCCGGCGTCGGCGCGGATAAGAATGCCAAGCGTCTAGCGGTTGCCGATGCTCCCACCATCACCAAGGTCCCGGTGCTGCCTATCTCTTATGGTGACGCGCGCCCTCTGCTTGAGGCTCTGCAAGGCCCGATGGCTCCGACAGAATGGCGCGGCGGCTTGCCCATCACGTACCATGTCGGTCCGGGACCGGCGAAGGTGCACATGAAGCTGGCCTTCAACTGGGACATCAAACCCGTGTATGACGTGATCGCGAAGATCCCCGGCAGCGTTTATCCCGACCAGTGGATCATCCGCGGCAACCACCATGACGGCTGGGTCAATGGAGCCGAAGACCCCATCAGCGGCCTAAGCCCGGAACTTGAAGAAGCGCGCGCGCTCGGCGAACTGGTGAAGCAGGGCTGGAAGCCGAAACGCACCATCGTGTATGCCGCCTGGGACGGTGAAGAACCGGGCCTGCTCGGTTCGACCGAATGGGTGGAGGAACACGGCGATGAGCTAGCCAAGAAGGCAGTGCTCTACATCAATAGTGACACTAACGGCCGCGGCTATCTGTTCATCGAGGGGTCGCAGTCGCTCGAGAAGTACATCAACAACGTCGCGCGTGACATTCAGGATCCGGAAAGCAAAGTTTCAGCATGGAAGCGAGACCAGGCCTACCAGATCATCCATGGGTCGCCAGAGGAACGCCAGGAAGCCCGCGCGCGCGCCGACCTGCGCATCGATTCGCTCGGCTCCGGTTCGGACTACACTCCGTTCCTGCAACACAACGGAGTACCGTCATTGAATATTGGCTTCGGTGGAGAGGATGATGGCGGCATCTACCACTCCATCTATGACGACTTCTATTGGTACACGCATTTCAGTGACACTGATTTTGTCTACGGCCGTGCGCTCGCACAGACCGCCGGCACCGCTGTACTGCGTGCCGCTGACAGCGACTTGGTGCCGTTCGATTTCACCAACCTTGCCGACACCGTTCACTCCTTCATTGAAGATTTGCAGGGACTTGCCAAGAAAGTACAGTCCGATGCGAAGGACCGCAATGACCAGGTCGACAATGGATACTTCACCGCGATCAATGACCCGCGGGAACCGCAGGTGACGCCCGTGCGCGCCGTAGTCCCTCCTGTATTCAGCTTCGCTCCGCTCGAGAATGCCGCTACCGCGTTCACCACTGCCGCGGCCAGGTATCAACGTGCCGCTGCCAAGGCCAACTTGGCCGCCCATGCCGACGAAGCCAAGGCGGTGAACGAACAGTTGATGCAGGCTGAGCGCAAGTTCATCAGCCCGGAAGGCCTGCCCAAGCGCGAGTGGTATAAACACCTGCTCTATGCCCCCGGGTTCTATACCGGTTATGCGGTAAAGACCATGCCAGGCGTGCGCGAAGCCATCGAGCAGAAGAACTACGGCGATGTTGACGCCCAGATCCTGCGCGTCACCAAGGTCATCCAGGACGAGACCACGCTGGTGGACGCTGCCGCTGCTGCGCTCGAGAAGATGCAATAGTCATGAAGACCACGCGGCGTCAGGCGCTCATCGCGGCGGCGACAGCGGCTGCTTCGGGGTTGATCGCGGAATCTACCTCCGCGCATTCGTCACCGGAACAAAAGCCGCCGGACGCTGAGCAAGCAGGTTTTACCGGTGGGCAAGGGACAAACCTCGTTTGCCTGACGGACTACGAAGCTCCAGCCCGCGGCCGCATGCAAGCTATGGCGTGGGAGTACATCAACAGCGGAGCCGCTGATGAGATCACGCTGCGCTGGAACCGAGACGCTCTGGATCAGATTCGCCTGAATCCCAGCGTGCTCCACGAACTTCCGGCCATTGATACGCGTTGCAAGGTCCTCGGCCAGCAGATGGACTTCCCTGTCCTTCTTGCTCCCACTGCCCTTCATAAACTCGCCCATCCCGATGGCGAGCTTGCCACCGCGAAGGGTGCCCACGCCGGCGGAGCCACCATGGTGTTGAGCACGATGGCGAGCCAGTCGCTCGAGGACGTGCGCCACGCTGTAGACGGCCCGATGTGGTTCCAGCTTTACGTGCAACGTGACCGCGGTTTCACCCGTGAACTCGTGCAGCGCGCCAAAGCTGCCGGGTACAAAGCGCTGGTCGTCACCGTGGACACTCCCATTGAAGGCGCGCGCAATCGACAACAACGCGCAAACTTCCACCTTCCTCCCGGCGTGGAACTTGTGAACTTACGCGGACTGAGACTAGATTCGGGCAAGGCCGCCGGCACCGAACGCGACGTCTTCCGCAACATCCTGCCTGACGCACTTTCGTGGAAAGACATTGCCTGGTTACAGTCCCTCTCTGACCTGCCAGTTGTTCTCAAGGGAGTCCTGAATCCGAACGATGCCGAACAGGCCGCCAAGAGCGGCGTTGCCGGCATCATCGTTTCTAATCACGGTGCGCGCAACCTTGATACGGTTCCCGCCACCATCCAGGCATTGCCTCGCGTGGCGGATCGGGTGAAGGGCCGCATCTCTATCTTGGTCGATGGCGGCATTCGCCGGGGCACTGACATCCTCAAGGCCATTGCCCTCGGCGCGGACGCTACCCTCATCGGCCGTCCTGTCTTCTACGGCTTGGCCGTGAATGGCGCTGACGGGGTCCGCGACATTCTCGGTATCCTGCGCCACGAACTTGTCATGGCTATGGCGCTCTGCGGACGCAAAGACCTCGCCGCTCTCGACCGCTCTGTCATCTGGTCTTGAGGAAAAAATCCGCGGCCGACCCGCCCACCTCTTTCGCGCTACTTCCATCTAAATGGTCTTGCACGGATGGAGGAATCGCCATGAATGCCATTCAGCTCTTAAAACAAGACCACCAACGGATGAAACACATCCTCGATGCCCTGGAAGAGACCACCGAACGGGGCGTAAAGACCCGCGAGGAGCTATATGCCAAGATGCGCACCGCCCTGACCATCCATGAGGAGATCGAGGAGAAGATTCTCTACCCCGTACTCAAATCGCATCCCAAGCTCAAGGACATCGTTCTCGAAGGCTACGAGGAGCATCACGTGGCCGACCTCATCGTAGCCGAACTTGACGGCCTACCCGTGGACGATGAGACATGGGGAGCCAAGCTCAAGGTCATGAAGGAGAACATCGAGCACCACATCGAGGAAGAGGAAGAAAAGATGTTTCTCAAGGCCGCAGATGAGCTGAGCCGCACCGAACTTCAGGAGCTCGGGGAGCAGATGGAAGCCTACAAAAAGGAGCTCGAAGGCAAAGCCCTCCCCAAGGCGAGCTAGGCGCCCCCGGGGCCTGCCCCCCTCACATTTGTGCTATACTAGCTATGCGTTTGAACAAAGAGTGGTTTTTGAGCGGTTTCTCTTCCTGTAAGAAATACCTGCCTGAAGTATCCATCCCTTTCTTCGCAACGTAAATTCAACAAAGAAAAGAGCTACAACAGTGGAACAAGGTACAGTGAAGTGGTTTAACGACGCAAAAGGTTTTGGTTTTATCAGCCGCCAGACAGGTGACGACGTGTTCGTTCACTTCTCGGCGATCCAGTCGAACGGCTTCCGCAGCCTGCAAGAAGGCCAGGCGGTCGAGTTCAACGTGGTGAAAGGCCCCAAGGGCTGGCAGGCTGAGAACGTTCGCGCTCTCTAAACCGCGGAACACACTCTGGAGAAACGGCTGCTTCGGCGGCCGTTTTTCTTTGGCTCAATCGCCGGTGATCTTCTTCACTACCTGCCGGTACGCCCTCCCCACCGGGACCTGCGCACCATTCTTCAATATTGCAATGAACTCCCCGTTGTTGCACGGTTCCAGTTCGCGCAGCTCATTCAGGTTGATCAGGTAAGAGCGATGCACCCGCACAAATCCATTCTCTGCCAGACGCTCGCTCAGTTCATGGATAGTGCCGCGCAACACATAAGCGCATGTTGCCGTGAACAGCTTCAGGTAGTTGAGCTGTGACTCGGCATAGAGGATCTCTTCCGCTTTCAGGAAGATGGTCTTGCCTTGCGCGCGGAATACCAGCCGTCCGCGTTGAGTCTGGAAATCATCCGCCGGCAGCCGTTCGCCAGTCATCAGCTTGCGCACGCGGTCGAGCGCTTTTCCCAGTCGTTCGCGGGTGAAGGGCTTCAGCAGGTAGTCGCCGACTCCGGAATCAAACGCCCGCAGCGCGTACTGTTCATAGGCGGTGGTGAACACCACGATCGGTGTCGCCATGTGATTCTCTTCCAGCACCTCAAATCCGCTGCCCCCGGGCATCTCGACGTCTAGGAACAGCACCTCGGGACGCTCTTTCGCGATCGCCTGCCCTGCTTCGTGCGCATTGGCCGCCTCGGCAGCGACTGTAACGTCAGGAAAGTGCTTCAGCAGGTCGCGCAGCCGACGCCGTGCCAGCGGCTCATCATCCACGATCACGGCTCTCATGCGCCACCTCCTCTGGCATCACTGATCGCGGCACCCGCACGGTCACCTTCTTGTAGCCGTCGGCTGTTCCCAGTTCCAGCCCCGCACGGTTCCCATAGAGATGTTCGAGGCGCTCACGTAGATTTCGCAGGCCGAGGCCCGTGCCCTGTGTCCCATTGGCCGCCGGACCGTTGTCTTCGATCTGGATCAGAAGGTCGCCATTGCGCTCTTCCGCCCGCAGGCGCAGCGTCACCATCGCCGAGGTGCGCGAGACAGCATGCTTGATGACGTTCTCCACCAAAGGCTGCAGCAGCAATTGCGGGATGGCGCATTCCAGCGCTGTCTCCGGAACTTCAATGTTGGTCTCCAGACGGTCAGAGAACCGCATCTGCTGGATGGAAAGATATTTCTTCGTCAGGTCGAGCTCCGATCGCAAGGTGACCAGATCACGACTCTCGTTCCGCAACACGATGCGCAGCAAGTCACTGAGCTCAGTCAACATCTTGTCCGCGCGTTCCGGTTCGGAGTGGATCAGCGCTGCGATGGAATTCAGCGCATTGAACAGGAAGTGAGGACGCAGTTGCGCTGTCAGCGCCTGCAAGCGCGCGCTCGAGAGTTGTTCCGCCAGGCGGATAGCCTGCAATTCCTGCCGTTTGGCCCGGGCGTAGAACAGGTAAACGTACGTCCCCACCATCGCAGGGATGTAAAACTTCAGCATCGAATTGGTGTAGTAGAAACGGCCATCGTTGCGGAACGTCAGCATGAGGCTCATCTTGCCGCCGCCGTACATCCCGTTCCAGCGCCACACCCATGCCACGTATCCGGCGCATAAAACCGCATAGATTCCCAACAACGCCGGGATGGTCGCCATCCATCGCCGTCCTGAGGAAGGCAGGTGCGCAGCGCACCAGATGATCACCGGCATCCAGATCACCCAGTAGGCGAACACCACTGACTCGATGCGCATGGCCTGCGCAAAGGTGATCTTCTCTGACACTGCGAAGTCGACGTCGCGCACCGCACTCACCAGCACCATCAGCAGGCCAGCCACGGCGCTCCACGCCCATATTTTCGCGATGGGCAGGTCGAAGGCCAGTCCGTTGTCTTGGGCTCTAAAGGTCACGTGAGGCATTTTGTATCACAGACGCCCGTACCGCGCTGTCCGTCACCCACCATAGGGATGAACACCGCGCCCTTCGGGATGAACCGCCTTGTTCCTGGATCGCCTCCACGATTCAATATCCACAGCAAGCGATCGATCCGGAGAAGAACAGATGCGCAGACTCATCTTCCTATTTCTTATTCTCGTAGCAAGCGTCATCCCGTCGCTCGCGCTGGACGTCGACAAATCCGCGCAAGCCGAAGCCGCGTACAAAGATGGCGACTGGAACAAGGCGCAGTCGCTGTTCCAGTCCATGACCGATGACAATCCGAAATCCGGTTATGCCTGGTCGCGACTCGGCGAGACCTATCGTCACTTGAATCAGCCGCAGCAGGCGTTGGCTGCATTCGAAAAGGCCCACGCCAATGGATTTCTCCCCTTCATCACCCTGGCGCGCATGGCCAGCACACATGCCGCATTGGGCGAGAAGCAAGCGGCGATCACGGAGCTCCAGCAGATCGCTGACAAACAGCTTCCCTTCGGCAAGATGTTCGACGGCAATCGTGACTTCGATGGCCTGCTGGGCGACGCCGACTTCACGCGCGTGAAGAAGACCATCCAGGCATCGACGAATCCCTGCAAGTATGACGACTCTGTCCCGCAATTCCGCCAGTTCGACTTCTGGGTGGGCGACTGGGACGTCTTCGCCGGCAGCATGCAGACCGGCACCAGCCACGTCGAACGCATTCTCGGCGACTGCGTCATCTTCGAGAACTGGACGGACCGCTTCGGCAGCCAGGGCAAGAGCTTTAACAAATACAACCAGCGCCTCAAGCGCTGGGAACAATATTGGGTTGACGAGAACGGCGCCACCGCCTTTTTCTACGGCAACATGGAGGGCAAGGACCTGGTTTACCTTTCTGACGTGACCCAGGCTGACGGCAGCAAAGCGCAGCGCAAGCTGATCTTCTATGACCTCGGGCCTGAAAAAGTTCGCCAGTTCAGCCAGATCTCCAGTGACGGCGGCAAGACGTGGAACACCGAGTATGACTTCACCTACGTCCGCCGCAAGGAATCCGCGAAGCTCATGTACTAGGTTGTCTTTACCTCCTGTAACGCTGGCGGCCGCCGCAAACGGCCGCCCTTTTTTGTCCTTGATGGTTCGCCCGTGCCTATCGCTTGCGTCGGCCCTTCTGCTGCGCCTCCTTTGACAGCTTCTTCCACCGCTGTTTGTCATCCAGGCGCAGCCGCACGTCCGCTTGCCGTTCGATGTATCTGGCCTCCTTCTGCAGTTTCACAAAGCTCTGCCAGCGCTGCTCATCGAGTTCGCCTGACTCCAGCGCAGTGCGCACTGCGCAGTCCTCCTCCACCGAGTGGCTGCAATCGCGGAAACGGCATCGCGAACCCAGCACCGCGATCTCAGGGAACGCGTCCTCTACATCGCCGCTGTCTGACCACAGTTGCAATTCCCGCATCCCCGGCGTATCCAGCAAGATGGCGCCGTTCGGAAGCAGGAACAATTCGCGCGCTGTCGTGGTGTGCCTGCCCTTGCCATCGCTCGCGCGTGCCGCACGCGTCGCTTGCACGTCGCACCCTGACAGCTTATTGACGATGGTCGACTTCCCCACGCCCGACGAGCCCACGAATGCTGCCGTCGTCCCCTCGCGCAAATGGTCCGCGAGCAGTGTTTCCATGTCATCGCGAAGCGCGCTGCACCAGACCACATCGTGGCCCGCGCAGCACGCGCGCGCCTCGTCCACCATCCGGACCGGGTCGATTTGCGTGTCCGCCTTATTCAGCACGATCACGACCCGCGCGCCGCTCGCTCCTGCCGCTGTCATGTACCGCTCCAAACGTCGCAGGTTGAAGTCCTGATCGAGCGCCATCACCACGAACAGCACGTCGACATTGGCGGCGATGATCTGCTCCTCCATCTTCCTGCCTGCCGCTTTGCGCGAGAACACCGTGCGCCGCGGCAGCACGTGATGGATGATCGCCAGCTGGTCGGCAGCGTACTGGCGCACCGCCACCCAGTCGCCGGTCACCGGCAGCCCGCCCGAATGCGCCTGGTACAGCAACAAGCCTGCCACTTCGGCATCCATTTCTCCGCCGCCGGTCAGGATGCGATGGATTCCGCGCGATTGGAAGGCGACTCTTGCCGGCAGCAGTCCGTCCTTGGAATAAGTCTCAAATCGCCGGGACCATCCTTCATCCCAACCGAATCTCTTGAGCCTTTGAAATACCGGTTCTAATCCCATGAAAGTTCTCCTCGCCCGCGCAGGCGGGCAGTCGGGCCCAAGTCGGCCCGATGCACGTGTATCGAAGCGCACAGGATCCGCGCGCAAACACACGACGATTCACTTGTCTTGGAGTTCAAGCGGGCCCGATCAACCGGCCCGTTCAGCGGGATTTGTCTAGCGGACTCTCATAGGCAATGCTTGTGCCCACCAATCTAGCACGCGTCCATGCGCTTTTGAACCTTGAATCTTTGCAACCTTGAACCTGCTCTCATGCGAATCCGGCCATGTCCTCATGTCTTTCGTAGTCCCGCCACCGCCACGCATGCGCTCCGCGTCAAAGTGTTATGCTCGAAAAATATCCGCGTCCGCTCGGACGCACGCCGTGAAGGGGGGCCCTTATGCATCGTGATCCCGGCAAGGAAAAGAAAGTGTGGCTGGCATTCCTCTGCGGACTCGTGGTGTCACTGTTCACTGCCTTTGTGCATGTACTCACACTGCCCTCGTCGGACCAGACGCTGCTCCTCCACGTCCTGCTCGGAGACATGGTGGCAGGACTTGCCACCGTGATCGTATGTCTCGCCATCCAGCTCAAGCAGGAAGAGGTGCACTTCCAGGTGGCCATGGACCGCGCCGTGATCATCGCGGAGTTGAATCATCATGTACGCAATGCCATCTTCCCTTTGAGCCTGGCATTGCACAAGACCGGCGACAAGGACTGCACCCGCATCGCCGACGAAGCCATGGAGCGCCTCAACATCGCCCTGCGCGACGCCACCGCTGACGCCATCTCCGGACGCATCGCCTACGGCCCGCAATCCAAGGGAGTGCAACGCGGAAAGTCAGCCGCGTAAGATCCTTCTGGTTCTCGGGCTTCGGCCTCCTTCGGTACCGCAGGCCTTCAGGCCAGCGTTTCATGCAACAGACTACGGGGCTTTAGCCCCGGCTGACAGCCTCCAGCGCATTTGTTACACTGTTTGAGGTAGCTGTTCCAGCGCGGCCCTTATCCAAGGGTCGTTCCTCTCCAACGGATACTGAGCAACACGCGGTCCTTCATGGCGCATGCTGCTGGCTGCAACGGGCTTCCGCTTGCCCGTAACCAAGCGGGGACGTAGTTCAGTTGGTTAGAACGCTGCCCTGTCACGGCAGAGGCCGCGGGTTCGAGTCCCGTCGTCCCCGCCATTCTTTTTGGCACCCTGGACAAGCCAGACTTTTTCGTTGCCCTGTGGGCTACAATGCCCGCGCAAAGAAAGAGTGCTCCCATGTTTCATGACCTGATTGGGCCGTTGCTGGCCTTGGCCGGTACTGTCTTGGTGGTGCTGATGGGCTACCACCAATGGAAGAAGCAACAGCGTTCCAGTCGAACCGCAGGATTCGTCGCCCAGCGCGACAAGACCTACGCCGATCTGTGGCAAAAAGTTGAGGCTGTCCATCTCGCCGTCCGGATGGACAGATTCAATCCCAAGAAGTTCAAGGACCTGGTTCAGGCGGTAAACATCTATGCGATCGAGTACGCGTTGTATCTCGACCAGGACGTCCAGCAGCAGATCAACTCCTACCTTGCGGCGCTGGGCGAATTCGGCAGGCTGCTGGAAAGCGCCGGTGCGACTGAGGCACGAGAGAAGGCTTCAGAGACTTCTGAGATGCCGGCGGATGTCTTGGAAAAAGTCCAAGGTCTAGCGCAGGCCGCAGCCTCTGTTGAGCAGCACAGAAACGCCTTGATCGTGCGGTTCAAGAAAGCACTCAGCGCAACCGCCTAGCGTTGAAGTCCCGACTTACCGCACCATCACTGAACCGGGTTGCAGACCGTTCCCGGTACGCACGGAGGCGGCGCCCCGCCGTCAAAGTTGGATGGATAGGCCATGGCACTGGCCATGACCACGATCGCGATCAATAACAGCTTCTTCAGTGTCTTCATGTTCTCTCCTCTCTTGCACTCCTGCATTCGATCACTTCACCGGCTGCCACAGCTCGATCTTGTTGCCGTCCGGATCGTAGATCCAGGCGAAGCGGCCATAGCTTTCATCCTGGCGCTTGGGGTCGATCTGCACGCCGGCATTTCGCAGTCGTTCGAGCAGCGCGTCAATGTCATCGACGATGTAGTTCAGCATGAACGGCGCTTGGCTGGGCTCGAAGTACTCGGTTGTGGCCGGGAATACGCTCCAGATGGTCATCTGCTCGCTGTCCGGGTTGTCCTTTTCCCGCCAGCCCAGCATCACGCCGTGGCCACTGTCGGCGAGGCCAAGATGCTTCCCGTACCAATCTTTCATCTGTTGCTGGTTCGCGGACTTGAAGAAGATGCCGCCGATGCCGATCACTCGTCCTTTTTCGCTCATGCTTGTTTCCTTTGCCGGTGATGGTCGTTCCTTTGCGGAAGGATTGTACAAGGGGACCCTTCGCTGTGGAATGCCTTCAGCTTGAAACTCTGAACCCTTGAAACCTCGAACCTTGAAACCTGATCTTCTAGCCCGACGCTGCCTTCGCCTTGCGTTTCACCATCGGACGCGCGAGGTCACGGATCACATCCTTGCCGATCCATCGCGCGCTGGAGTCGTCTGAATCGGCTAGCTTCTGCGCCAACTCCATCGCCGCTGCGTGCAGCTTGAGGTTGCGATGTCCGACCGAACGCAGCGCCCAACTCACGCCTTTCTTCACAAAGTTGCGCTCATCACTCGCCCCGCGTTCGACCAGCGGCAAGGCACGCAGGAATGCTTCGTCCGGTGCCTGCTTGTCATGCAGGGCGAGCGAGGCCAGTAACGCGAATCCGCCGCGCTTCACGAACTCCTCGCGCCGCACGGCCCACTGCCGCACCTTGTTGAATCCGTGCGACGTCTTGTCGAACAGGTGGAAGCAGACGGTGTCACAGATGGCCCAGTTGTCAAAGTCGCGGCACCAGCGGTCCATCTGCGCCGGCGTGACCCGCTCCGGCTGCTCGACGAAGGTGGCGAGCATTCGCGCCTCCAGCCATCCACTCTTCCACAGCGCCGCGGCCAGGTCATGATCGCGCCCAAGCTGCTTGGCCAGTAGCCGCGTCTGCGCAACGGAGACACCGAAGACCTTCTTGGCTACGATGCCGTATCGCGCCATGCCATCGCGATTACGCTTGCTGCCACGCCGCTCGAGCAAGGCGAGCGCATCTTTCAGGCGAGCATCCAGGCTCTGGCTAGCGGACTTCTTAGCTGCGGCCATAAGTCCGGCAAGGATACCGCATCGCTTCACGCCAACCTGATGTTTGCTCAGCGGTTACTATGATTGCGCGGGGAAAACTCTAAAGTCTTGATAAATATGGTGCTTACGGTAAAGTATTCAGGATCAACGGGTTAGGGCCAAAGTCTTGGAAAGTAAGGACTTGTTGTTGACGTCCCGGGTCTACTTCCCACGCAAGGTCTATCTTGCTACCCCCCTCCCCACCCCCATATCCCTGATATGTATCTTGCCTTTTGTTTCCATCACTTTGCGCACGATCGACGGATAAGTTCTTGCCCTCCTATTGATTAGGGGCAAAGTCTTGATTGCAAATATGTTATGCGTTTTATTATTTATATATCTATTAGGATAATAGAAGGAAAGGAGGGTTGTCAAGAGGAATGTATGATAATTGACTCGAACCGAATGCGGCTCGGTCGCATCGCTCCTTCGCCGCGAGGTTTAGACGTCGGCGAACGCAGGCCTGAAGGCCTGCTCCACCCAAGCGTGCTACGCACGCCTGGAATGAGGAAGGGCGCGCCGCGCGCTCCACACAGGCGAGGTCGCCGATGCCACCAAACCACGATCAGGCAATGCCACCCTATCGCGCAAGAACCAGAGGCGCGCGATAAGGGTGGGGCAACCAGTGGTCATCTAGGGAAGGATGGAGGATGAAAGGGCGGCCAGCCCCCTGAGGAGCGCTGCCAAGGACAGCGGATCGTCCCTTGGGCGATGACTCGTGCGGACTGGAGCTGATCAGGGGTGGACTACCTCCCGCCTCTCGGCCTACCGGCAGGGTTCGGCTGACACTTCCTCAGCGTGCGTGATCTCTCCCGAGCCCTCACAGGTCGGGCATGGATCGTCATCACACGTCCCATGTCCTTTGCAGGTCGGGCATTTGCGCAGCTTGGAAACCGTCATGCCAGGGTTAGATGCTGAAACCGTGGTTCGGATACTTTGACTAAGTACACTCTCAGCGATCCGGGCCCAACTGCTTGAATGCCGCCTATCAGCATGGGATGGGCCATTCTGCAGCGGGATAACGCCGTGAGGGACCGGGAGCCAGCCAGCACAGACGATCACGAGGATTGCGATGGCGGACCGTGCTCCTGAGGTCTTGACGAGAGGCTGCTGCTTAAAAAGAGCGAAGTGGGGTAGAGTCCCCTAACCGGTAGCGCTTGCGGCCGTCAGATCATAGGCAAGGAGGACTCCGTCGCATGAAGCGCACTCTTCTAGTGGTCGCAGCCCTGGCTAGCCTGTTCTCGGTCAACCTCACCCAAGCCCAGAGCTGGCAGCGGGCTACCCCTGACTCCGTGCAGCTTGATCCGGCCAAGTTCCGCGCGCTGGAAGCCGCCGTCAAGACCGGCGACTACAAAAAAGTCACCAGCGTGCTGGTGGCACGCCATGGCAAGCTGGTCTATGAGACTTACTTTGACGGCAATGCCGACACCTTGCGTGACACGCGCTCGGCCACCAAGAGCATCACCAGCATCCTGATCGGGTTGGCCATCCAGGACAAGAAGCTGAGCGGGGTGGATGCCAAGGTGCTGGCGCTGCTGCCCGAGCACCGGCGCAGGCTGCAGAACCCGGACCCGCGCAAGGACAAGATCACGGTGGAGGACTTCCTCACCATGTCATCCGCGCTCGAGTGCGATGACTGGGACGACTTCTCGCGCGGCAATGAAGAGCGCATGTACAAGATCGAGGACTGGGCGCAGTTCATCCTCGACCTGCCTATCGCGGCCGGCCGCCTGCGGGTGGGCGACAAAGTGGATACGCCCAAATATGGCCGTAACTTCAGCTACTGCACCGGCGGCGTGTTCACACTGAGCGAGGTGATCACCAAGGCGACAGGCCAGGCGACCGACCAGTATGCGCAGGCGCGGCTGTTCACTCCGCTGGGCATCACCAAGGACCACGTAGCGTGGGTGTATTCCCCGCTCGGCGTACCCATGACCGGTGGCGGACTACGGCTTACCAGCCCGGACCTGCTGAAGCTCGGCCAGCTCTACCTGAACCACGGGCGCCTTCCTGACGGCACGCAACTGGTGAATGAAGCCTGGGTGAAGGCGACTACGACGCCGCATGCCGAGATCGATGACCACACGAAATACGGTTACCTATGGTGGCTGCAATCGTTCGAATCAGGCGGGAAAAAGTATCCGGCGTTCTACATGACGGGAAACGGCGGGAACAAGATCATGGTCTTCCCCGCGCTCGACATGGTGGTGGTGCTCACCGCAACCAACTACAACACCAAGGGCATGCATGAGCTGACGCAGAAGTTGTTGACGGACTACATCCTGGCGGCGGTGGAGTAAAGCGGTCAGCGCAGCAGCAGTTCGGTGAACTCGTGCACCTGAGCAAGAGCCCAGGGATAGTTGGTCAGCAGAGCGCACGCGGCGAGGGCCAGCGCTGTCCAATGCAGCGAACTGAGGCGCAGGCGCACGATGCGCTTGCCGGAGATGAGATTCTGCACGCGTTCCTCGACGGCCGAGCCGGCGCCGGGGGCAAGCGTCATGCTGAGTTCGGGGGCGACGATCGAACGTTCGACACGGGCCATCTTCACCACGGCGGAGGCGAGATCCAACGCGGCGGATTCGTCGCGCGCGGCGTGCTCGTCGGCGGCGATCTCAGCGGCGGCCATCCAGTCAGCCTCGAGGGCAGACATCATGGGAAAGCGGCACAGCCGCAGTGACAGTTTCCTGAGGTTGTCACGCATGCCGGCATGCGCGGCCTCGTGACGCAGTGCCGCTTCGAGTTCCTTGTCATCGAGCAGATCGAGCGCTCCACTCGAGACCAAGACCCGGGGGCGGAAGACGCCGGCGATCATCACTGCCGGGCGCGGATCGGAGACCTCGAAGACAGGAACGGCGGCGGCCACGGGAAGCGCATGGGAATGGTGCAAGCATCCACGCACAAAGCGGGCGGTATTGCGCCAGGCACGGACGGCATCGAGCAGGCCAGCCAGAACGAATACGGCAGCGGCGATAGCAAGCGCGGCGGCAGCAAAGCCGATGTCTTCTTCGGCGATGCGCGGCTCGAAGTACAGATACGACGGCACGACAAAGAAGGTGACAAAGATCGCGGTCGATGCGAATGGAGAGAGGCGCAGTGCGTACAGCAGCTGCGCTCCGCGCAAAGCCGTCCGCTTCCCGAGCAACCGCCATCCTAGAGCTACTACGGCGGAGAGCACCGCATACACAAGGATGGAGACGCCGAAGGCCACCACCAAGCCGCGCAGGACGAACATCAGCGCACCTGCTTCCGGAGCTCGCGGCGCTTGCGGCGAATGGCGCGCTCGAGTTCGTCGAGCAGGGCGACGTCGTGCTCGGTGACGGCATCCACCAGGAAAGAGACGGGCACGGCTGCGTCAGAAGAAACGTGCAGCAGTTTCTGCAGGTTGCTGGCGACCGCGGACTGGCTGTGTTCTGCCTCACTCTGCCGAGGACGATAGCGGAAGGCGCGTCCGTCATGCTCGCGCTCCAACAGTCCCTTCTTAAAAAGGCGGTCGAGCGTGGTCATGATGGTGGTGTAGGCCGATTCCGAGCCGGACTCGACCAGCAGTTCACGCACGGTGGCGTGACCGCGCTGCCACAAGGCACGCAGTAATTGGTTCTCGAGCGGCCCGAGGGAGCGGCTGGAAACGTCAGAACGTTGGCGGTCGTCCGGCATAAGTCCGATAGATAGATTACGCCGGGCCAGGCCGGGGCGGCAACCAGCGGGGTTATTCTTCGTCCGCGCGAAGCTTGGCGATCACAGAGAAGTCTTCCAGCGTGGTGACATCCCCTTTCACGTCACCAGTAGTGGCCAGCTCGCGCAGCAGACGGCGCATGATCTTGCCGCTGCGCGTCTTGGGCAACATGTCAGTAAAGCGTATGTCGTCAGGCCGGGCGAGCGCGCCGATCTCCTTGGTGACCCACTTGCGCAGTTCGTCCTTTAGTTCTTCGGAAGGCTTGGAACCAGACTCAAGCGTGACGAAAGCGGCGATGGCCTGGCCTTTCATCTCGTCAGGACGTCCGACGACGGCGGCTTCCGCCACTTTGGCGTGCGCGACCAGTGCGGACTCGACTTCCATGGTGCCGAGACGGTGTCCGGAGACGTTGATGACATCATCGACGCGTCCCATGACCCAGTAATAGCCGTCTTTGTCGCGACGGGCGCCGTCACCGGTGAAGTACATGCCGGGAATGTCACTCCAGTACTGCTTCTTGTAGCGTTCGGGATCCCCGAAGATGGTACGCGCCATAGCGGGCCAGGGCTTCTTGAGGACGAGCAAGCCGCCGGAGCCGAGCGGCACGGATTCACCCTGGCGGGTGACTACGTCCATGATGACGCCGGGCAGCGGCAGGGTGGCGGAGCCGGGCTTGGTGGGCGTCGCGCCGGGCAGGGGCGACAGCATGATCATGCCGGTCTCGGTCTGCCACCAGGTGTCGACGATGGGGCAACGGTTGTGTCCGATCTCTTCGCGATACCAGATCCATGCTTCAGGATTAATGGGCTCGCCGACGGTACCGAGCAGCCGCAAACTATCGAGCTTGTACTTGCGCGGATGCTCATTCCCCCATTTGATGAATGCGCGAATTGCGGTGGGCGCCGTGTAAAAGATGGTGACCTTATGCTGGTCGATGATCTTCCAGAAGCGATCGAGTTCCGGCCAGTTCGGCGCGCCTTCATACATCAGACTGGTGGCGCCATTCTGCAGCAGGCCGTAGACGACGTAGGAGTGTCCGGTGACCCATCCGATGTCAGCGGTGCACCAATAGATGTCATTCTCCTTCAGGTCAAAGACCAGCTTGGAGGTGTAATAGGTGCCGACGGCGTATCCGCCGGTGGTGTGCACGATGCCCTTGGGCTTCCCGGTCGTGCCGGAGGTATAGAGGATGTAGAGCGGATGTTCGGCGTCGAGCTGCTCGGCGGGACAGTCAGCGGATGCGTCCTTCACCACGTCATGCCACCAGTGGTCGCGTCCTGAGACCATGGTCACGGGGTTCTTCGTCCGCTGATAGACGACCACGGTCTTCACGCTAGGACAATTCTTGAGCGCCTCGTCCACCGTGGCCTTGAGTTTGACTTCATTGCCGCGGCGATAAGAGCCGTCCTGCGTCAACACAGCGACGCATTGCGCGTCATTCACGCGGTCGACGATGGCGTTGGCGGAGAACCCGCCGAAGATGACGGAGTGAACGGCGCCGATGCGCGCGCATGCCAGCATCGCCATGGCGAGTTCGGGGCACATCCCCATGTAGATGGCAACGCGGTCACCGCTCTTGATGCCAAGCTTTTTCAGCGCATTGGCGAAACGCGAGACTTCCGCATGTAGCTGTTGGTATGTGAAGGTGCGGACTTCGCCGGGCTCGCCTTCCCAGATGAGCGCGGTTTTGGAAGCGCGCGGCGTATTGAGGTGACGGTCAAGACAATTGTAGGAAAGATTGCATTTGGCGCCGCTGAACCACTTGGCCCAGGGCAAATCCCATTCGAGGACTTTCTTCCAGGGCTGGAACCAGTGGAGTTCCTTGGCGATGTCTCCCCAAAATGCTTCGGGATCGTCGTTGGCGCGTTTGTAAAGAGCTTCGTAGTCGGCGAGGCTCTTGACGCGAGCCTGGGCGCTGAAATCCGGCGGCGGGGGAAAGACGCGACTCTCATTCAAGACAGATTCGATGTTGGTATGCGGCTGTTCCGCCATGGCAGTACTCCCGAGGATATGCGCAGCAGGTGATTGTATCCGTCACGCCGCCGGAACACATAGGATAATAGACGCGCATCCTACCTAGTATGGCCAAGCACCACACGCCCGAGCTCAGCGAACCGGAGCCGCTTCCCCAGGCGGAGACGCCGATCGGGCAATTCCCGACGAGCATCACAGATCCGCCAGAGGTTGCGGCGGGCATCACCGCGGTCAAAGTGGCCTTGGAGCATGCGCTGAAGGAGATGGGGCCGGTGCGGTCAGCGGAGACCCTGCTCAAACTGAACCAGACGGACGGATTCGATTGTCCGGGATGCGCGTGGCCTGACCCCGACGCGGGCGAGCGCACGATGAACGAATACTGCGAGAACGGCGCCAAGGCGGTGGCAGAAGAGGCGACGACGCGGCGGGTGACTCCGGAGTTCTTCGCGCAGTATAGTGTGCGCGAGTTGAGCGAGCAAAGTGACTACTGGTTGAGCCAGCAAGGTCGGATCACGCATCCGATGTGGCTGCCGCCGGACGCGACGCATTATCAGCGGATCGACTGGGATGCAGCGTTTGAATTGATCGCGCGTGAGTTGAACGCGCTGGCGTCGCCGGACCGAGCCATCTTCTATACATCCGGACGCACCAGCAACGAGGCGGCGTTCCTGTATCAGCTGTTCGTGCGCATGTATGGAACCAACAACCTGCCGGACTGCTCGAACATGTGCCATGAATCGAGTGGCGTCGCGTTGACGGAGACCATCGGCATCGGCAAGGGGACGGTAACGCTGCATGATTTTGAGAAGGCGGACGCGATCTTCGTTGTCGGGCAAAATCCGGGGACGAACCATCCGCGCATGCTCACCACGCTGCAGGCGGCGGCGCGACGGGGATGCGAGATCGTGCATGTGAATCCGCTGCCGGAGGTAGGGCTGCATCGCTTCAAGCATCCGCAGGAGCTGATGCACATCCTGGGGACGGGCACGCAGCTGGCGAAATTGCATCTTCCCGTGCGCATCAACGGCGATGTGGCGCTGTTCAAGGGTCTGATGAGGGAGATGTTCGAGGAAGAGGAACGGCATCCGGGGACGGTCCTCGACCAGAAGTTCATTACGGAGAAAACTGCTGGATTCGAAACGCTGGCGGCTGACATTCGCGAGGAATCGTGGGAGCGCATCACGCAGAACTCCGGCCTGTCGCGGGAACAGATCCGCGAAGCGGCAGCGATCGCGATGCGCGCCAAGAACATCATCTGCACCTGGGCGATGGGGCTTAC